>Ga0209780_1003318_pt1 | contig 11940 bp, 12 predicted proteins | sample WorMetexBAHAMAS2_FD_187384 | JGI IMG/M metagenome (GOLD analysis project Ga0209780, IMG submission 187384) | Marine gutless worms symbiont microbial communities from Max Planck institute for Marine Microbiology, Germany - Inanidrilus exumae... | ecosystem: Host-associated > Annelida > Digestive... | reverse complement strand
GTTCTAGTGCTTCGCGGATCTGTTGCGACAGCGACCGCGACAGCGACAGCGACAGCGACCGCGACAGCGACAGCGACAGCGACCGCGACCGTGACCGCGACCGCGACAGCGACCGCGACAGCGACAGCGACAGCGACCGCGACCGCGACAGCGACAGCGACAGCGACCGCGACCGCGAATAGTTGGCGAAGCTGCTGCCGAAGGCAGCAGCTTCGCCAACGAGCAATCCTTGGTATAGTTGCAAGGCTAACTGGATACGTTTTGGTAAAGGTTCTAGCGGATAAAGGGTAAGCAGTACACAAGTTTGACTAAACTCCCAAAAAATGAATGTTTCATCTGCTACTTCTCCTTGCAACAACCACGCATCCAGCGGTAAAGCTGTTATAACAGCTTCCCAAACAGGCCCTTGTTGTGGCAGCAACATATCTAGCACGAAACTGCTTATAGTTGGAATGGGCAGTTTATCCTCATTGCGTGACCACAATAAATCAGAGCTATGCTGCAATCTTGCTGTTAACCATTCTGCAATCGTATGCTGTAAAGCCGTATCAGCGATGGGATTCATTTCATTTTCAGGCACCACCCAAGTTGATTGATTCAATAGTCGAAATAATGAATGGGCGCGTGCTTCGCTTTGGCTAAATTCTACTTCCCAACTCTTATCACTGGCAGGCTTATTCCAACGTAGCTGCATCTCAGTGTTTAATACATGCTGTTGTGGATTAGGAATATGATGTTTTTTATTGTCCTGTAAAGCCTTCACCAATACTTGCCATGCTGCCTCATCATCAGTGGCTTGAAATAATTGGCTTAACAGTGCCAAGCCTTTGTTATTAAAGTCAGGCACACGCGCTAATTTGTCGCCGTATTCTCTCTGGGGATGAATTAAGGCAGCCGCTAACAACACGGGCAACCAAGCGATGCGTTCTTTGGGCGTAAAGGACAGTTCTCGTCCCGTCAGTGCGTTTACTAGCAAATCGGCTTGATACACATCGGTGGGATTTAACCAACTCAGTAGCTCAAAATGACCTTGCTGACGGGTTTTCATCGCCCGCACCGTCAACAATAACATCCCGACTTCATCCCAGCCGGGCTGACTGAGTTGAGGAAAAAAATGCTTTCTCAGATAAGCTTGCAAACCTTCAATATCGCCCCGTTCATACAAAAATTCAGCACAGAGATATTCCTGAAAACTCAAATGGGCAAATTGAATACGGTTTTCAGCCGGTTCGACTAATAAGCCGGCAGGATGTAAAAAGTAGTTCAATAACTCTGAACTGTCTTTGGGTTCTAAGCTGGTAAAACGACCGGGACCCTCATCAAGTTGTTTTTTTATCGCCTCTCGCATCTCAGTGCGTGTCCAAATGACGCTACGGACATCCGAATCATGACTCTTTTTTAAACTACCGCCCTTTTGTTGACTGAGCAATGCTAAATGCCCCAAGACCAAACGCGGTTCATTTTCGGGCCAATGGGGCATCGGTTTGCCTTGAACAGTCCATTCACGTTGGCGGTGGCGTTCTTGACGGTGTAAGTACAAATCGACGATATCTTGATATAAATTTGCCCGTCCATGGGGCATTTCATTTTTGGTACAATGCACTAAAGCCATTAAGGTGAGAAAAATCGGGCGGCGCGACAGCGTCAGCAGGTAAGGACGCTGAGGGTCTGTTAAGGCGGATAAAAAATTATCAATACCTTGTTTTTGCTTAATTTTCCATTCATTGCGTAGCGCGTACCAGTCTTGAATAAATTGTTTAATTTGTGGACCAGCAAAAGGGAGCAGATAATGAAGTTGAATACTTGGACTTAGGTTTTGATAACCACTGGGGCGCCCGGTGACTAAGACGCGATATCCCCTGCTATGGGCTTGTTGGGCTAATGTCAGCACATGCTTGCGTGTTTGTGGTCCACCGACTTCATCAATGCCATCAAACAACATTAAGGCAGGATAGTTTTCCTTAGCAAAACTGTCGCGTAAGCGGGCTAAATCCAGCTGCGTTTTATCCTCAACTGCTTGTTCTGCTTGATTTTTCCACCAAACTTCTAACAGGGCATCTAAATTGGGCAGCTTATCTATATTAGGAATAGCACGCAAAATAATGGGTAACGGCAGGATACCGCGTTGGACTTTGGTGAGTAGCTGTTGACGCAATCGACTATGATGTCTACCGCATAATTCGACCACAATCGCTTGGACGAGAGTGGTTTTGCCGCTGCCCGGGCGACCTGACAACGCAATAAAAGTATCTTGGCTGAGCAAATCCCACATTGCATGACAAAGTAAGATTTCTTCCTCCACTTTATCTGGCTCGCCCATGTCTTCATCATTGATATCCTCTTTTGCCACCTGCATCGGCACAAAAATCTGGCGCAAGCTGATCGGATCTGGCTCATCAGCCATTTCGACCAAATCGAGCCGCTGATAACGTTTATGTAACCATTGTTGAAAACGGCCACGGGCGGTGGCGCGGGCGTTGGTTTCGGCAATGCTGGTTTTATCATTCATGAGGTTTCTCTCTCAATGGGAAGGTGCAAAACGCTGTCAGGGAGTTTGATCTCAAGAGAGATGTTCTCCTTATACCAAGAAATAAAATACTCATCAGAACGTTTACGATCAATACGTTGCTCAGATAATCTGACGGCTTCATCCAAATCTAAGTGACGGTGTTTTTTTTCATCATCATCAGCCTCTTGCCTCAAAACATGAGCAAAAGCACGAGAAAAGATTTCCCATAACATTCTTTGTTCCGCATCTCCAACCCATTGCGGCAAATCTGGAATTTCATCCGGTGACTCGGTAACTACCTTAGTCAACACCTGTAAAGCCCACGGTTGACGTTCCAATAAACGCCACACCGATTTATGATACAAACGCAAATAGTGAAATAATACAAAGCGAGGGGCAACTTGAGACTTTCCCTTAAACAGTGCCCAATTGGCACATAAGCTATTTAAGAAGTTTTTGATTTTACGGGGATTAGGTTCCAATAATTGACTGAGATGCTCAGCCGTTGCAGTGACATCAGGAAATTGATGGGCAGTGAGTTGTTTTTCGATAAAAGTTTTAATTTTCGGTATGTTAGGAATAGGTATGGGCAAATGCGCTTGAAATAACTTCTCCAAATATTCGCGATTATCATCTTCTGAACGATCTGACCAATAATGCTGTAAAGCCTTTAACACCGCCCCATCATCCATACCAAAAACAAACACGCAGCGGCGACTATTCAGATAAAGTTTGATACTTTCCAATAATTTGACGACAACTTGATCTTCACAGCGATCCAGATCATCAATAAAAATGATCAGTCGTGCATCTTGATTGAGTTTTTGGTCATCAGTCAGCGTACTCAACAAGGATTCAATCGCCTCTTCAAATTTGATATGAAAACGCTGCCCTTGGCTGAGTTCGGTTAAATCAGTGCCTTGTAATTGTTGCCAAAACTCTTTTCCCGCCTTGGTTATTTTTTCACCGCCAGTAACAATACCTCCAAATCCTGACAAATAGGCGGGACCTTTTAGCAATAATTCACTCATACGAGAGAGTGCCGCGATTTTGCCATCCCGATGCGATTGTTGTTTCTGTCCTAATTTTGTGGCTTGCGCTTTATATTGTTCAATGATTTCTATTAACAAAGAAATTAAAGGATTATCCACATGCTGATGTTGCCAAGGCGAATACCACACGCAAAAACTCTGTTTGGCAAGCGTGGTTAATTCCTCATTCCAACCCAAGAGAGTTGGACGATTGTTACTGTCAGAAGCCCAGTCAATCCAATTAGCTTGGGCTATATCTTCAGTTTTGTTTTCCCCAAGGGATAAGATTTGTGATAGTGGTTGCCCCCCTAAGGTGACAAAGGCACGGCGCAAAATACTGGTTTTACCGGCCCCCCATTTACCAATCACGCCAATCGTAAAGGGTGTGGGCACTTCCAAAGCCAGTTGCGCCAGATGATCCCCAGTACGCGCAATACCTAATTCGTCCTCTAAAGTCCAAAAATCGTTATTATATTTGTTTTCTATACCGTCAATCCTTTTGTTAATTGTGTCCATTTTTTGTTGTCTCTACAAAATAATATAGTATATGTAGTATATGTAGGGTCAATGCCATTAAGTTTCGTCGGCAAAAGTTTTTGCGAAGCAAAAACTTTTGCCGACGAAGCTTTTTTGTAGGGTGGGCAACGTCTTTTTGTTGCCCACCAGCCTCGACTCAATGCCATTAAGTTAAGCAGCCTTATATCATACAGGATTTGTACGGCAGCCGCTCCTACCCAGACAATCTCGCAAAAAAAATGACACATTGAACGCTTTTCAATGGAAATAATGATTGAATAAAAGTTAATTTAAGACATAATGAGCAGCATTGATATGTAGGGTGGATTAAGCGATAGCGTATCCACATGATTATTTTGATAATTTGTGTGGATACGCTAGCGCTTAATCCACCCTGCATGAGCTTTAACTTAATGGCGTTGGATGGATGAATACCCATTTAATTGACTAGAGTGATTCTACTTCGTTTCCCAGGCAGAGCGTCAATGCGATATCGTGTCGCTCATGTCGGGTCAATGCCATTAAGTTGTAGGGTGGACTAAGCGTATCCACCAGAATACCTTTTAAATTTGGTGGAGACGCGGAGCAATATCCGCCCTACAAGCTTAATCCACCCTACCTGACTAAATAGCTTATGAAGCAGAACATTTATTATGATTACCAAGCTCCGGACTGAAAAAGTTCATATTACTATCCCTGCCACTTTTGGTTATGAAGACATGCCAGCCGCTGTTGCCCAGGTTTGGGCGACTAAAATGGGCGCATCACGAGCAAAAGCGGATAAAGCTAGGCTCGCCGTCATGGAAATTTGCTTAAACGCGATTGAACATGGTAGCGGCAATGATCCTGCTAAGGTAGTCAGTATTGATTTATTTGAACACAACGATACTCTGATAATAGAAATTTATGATACTGGTAAAGGTTTTAAGCCCATCATACCTAAGAAATTTCCACCTACTCAACCCAATCGCCGTGGTTTTGGACTTTTTATGGCATATAAACTTGTCGATGAATTAGAATTTCCTCCTTGTGACAAGGGTACTTTGGTACGAATGAAAATTAAAGCGGAGAATACAGCATGAAGAAGGACACATTGGACTTTAAATTGTCCCCCGATGAAACCAGCGTTCAGTTGATTGGCTCTTTTTCACCGGTAACGATTCAATTTCCTGACACGGTTGACAAGTTATTGCGTCTTTGTGAACAGGCTTTACAAAAATACTACGAACATCACGGGGAACATATATTAATCGTTGATTTTCAGGCAATTGCTAAAATTGCGTCGATTGGTTTTAGTATTCTGGAAACTGATGTACAAGATTTTGCTCTGCAAAAAAAGGCTCAACTCAGGTTTATCAACTTTCCCACTGCCTTCAAACCATCACTTGAAACTAGGGCGTTATATTATCGGCTAAGTGAGCAAGATGGGATTCATTTTCGGGAATGATAAGCATGATCATCCAGATAAGTTTTAGCTTAAACCTTATCTGGACAATCTATACACAATTCAAATTTTAGGCTTGGAATGTGTTCGCAGCAATTGAGCTAAATCATGGCGTTCTATTTCACCAATTGCCACCTGCAATGTCCATTCAAACAATTGTTCTGATGTCATTGTCGGTTCAATGTGATTGAGTACCAAAAAAGTCAGCATACAATCTGCTGCAATGCGTTTATTACCGTCAAGAAAAGCGTGGTTTTTTGCCAGTGAAACGCAATATTGTGCGGCAGTTTCATAAATATCATTAGTGTAGCTGTAAGTGAGTTCTGCTTGTCCTATTGCAGATTCCAATAAATTTTGATCACGTACACCATGCAGTCCACCAAATATATTTATTTGATCGTGATGAATAACTAATGCTGCTTCAAGTCCAATAAACTTTGGCATAATACATTAAGACTCCGCTAGTTTTTGGAATGTTGGGCGATACTTTTGCAAAACTTCGTTATGTGCTTGCATGATTTCTTCTAATTCAGTCGTTATCGGTGTTAATACAACTTTGCCCGCTTCATAGCTAACGTCAAATTTTTGCCCTTCTTGAAGATGGAGTGTTTGTACTACATTTATTGGGATTGCAGTAACGAAACTAGAACCTATTTTTTGTAATGCAACTTGACTCATTTTGATTACCCTATATATGAATATATGTTTATCATAAGATGTTCAATATTGTGTGTCAAACTTGTGGCATATAAGCAACAGAAAAAAAAATTCAAATGAACAACGAAACCATAACCCAACTGATTAACCAAGCCGCTGCAAGTGGAAAACTTGATTTGTGCGAGCAACAACTCACCATGCTCCCCCCAACAGTTGTTGAACTCACCAACCTAGAAGAACTTTACCTAGACAGTAATCAACTGACCGAGTTACCGGCTGAAATCGCGCAATTAATCAATCTCCGGGTGCTATCTCTTACGGATAACCGATTAAGTGCTTTACCATCCTCCGTCACTGAATTGAAAAATCTGGAATGGCTCTATCTCGCCAATAACCAATTTACCAGTGTGCCATCGGAAATAACCCAATTACATAATTTAAAAGTTATTTCTCTTGATAACAACTAAATCAAGCAACTGCCTGAGACAATCACTAATTTACCCAATCTCAAGGTACTCTCTTTTTATAACAATCCGCTTATTTTTCCACCGCAAGAAATTGTTACGCAAGGCACTCAGGAAATTCTTACCTATCTACGCCTTAAAAAAGAGCCACAATGGGCAGCGAAATTACTATTTGTCGGTGAAGGCGGCGTTGGTAAAACCTCATTGCTCCATCAATTGCGCGGAGAAACTTTTGATGCTCAAGAAGACTCTACGCATGGTATCGCTGTTGATAGTTGGGCACTTAAGCATCCCACTAAAGCTGATGTCACAATGCAATTGAGAACCTGGGATTTTGGGGGACAAACAATTTACCATGCCACCCATCAATTCTTTTTGACCAATCGGGCTTTATTTATTTTAGTGTGGAATGCCAGATTCGGTTATGAACAGGGTAAATTGTCTTACTGGCTCAACATTATTCAAGCGAAGGCACCGGAATCGCCGGTGTTATTGGTTGCTACCCATATTGATGAATACGATGCGGCTTTGCCTTTTGTTGATTTAAAACATAAATACCCTCAAATTATTGGGGACAAACATTACAAAGTCAGCAATAAAACCGGGGCGGGTATTGAGGAAGTGCGCCAAGCCATTGCAGAGGCGGCGGCGATGTTGCCGCTGATGGGCGAAAAATGGCCGATTCATTGGCTAAAAGCCGCTAATGCCATTCGGGCAAAAACTGACAAGTCCATGAAGCCTAACCAATTAGACAAATTAATGACGGGGCATGGTGTCGCGCAAAACCACTGCATTATTTTGGCAAAATGGTTACATGAATTAGGAGAATTGCTCTATTTTCACGACAATGACGATCTCAAAAATGTCGTCATTCTCAAACCGCAATGGGTGACGGAACACATTAGTCTGGTTTTAACTAGCCAACAAGTACTTGATAAAAAAGGCATTTTAACCAACCGGCATAGAGACAGTCTTTGGTCAGATTTAGATCATGATATGCGTGAGCATTTTTTAAATTTGATGGAACAGTTTGATCTGTCTTATCGCGCTTTGGATGATAGACAGACCAGTTTTGTGGTGGAATGTCTACCCTCTGATCCGCCCGACTATCAAAGTGCTTGGGATGAAATGAGCGATGCTAAAGAAATTCGCATGACTTATGAATTGACCAATATGAGTTATTTACCACCAGGTATTCCAACTTGGTTCATCGCTCGCGCTCATCGTTTTACGACCAATACGCATTGGCGTTATGGGGCGTTGTTTGCGGATAAGCACCATTTAGGATTGGTTCGGGCATTTCCAGAGAAACGGAAACTTGAGCTAGCGGTACGCGGTTCTTCTCCACACTATTTTTTTGATGTGCTACGTGATGGCTTAGAATTGACTTTGCAGCGTTTTCCAGGGTTACAAATTAAACGCAAAATTCCTTGTCCTGGGCATCATGGTCAATCTTGTTTAGGTGAATTTGATTACAATCAGCTTGAAAAAGCGATGCAAAAAAATGTTGTTGAAATTCAATGTCAAGAAGCTTGGGAAAATATTTCTGTTCCTCAACTCTTATTTGGGTTAGATTGGCGTACCCAAGATGCCGTGTTACAAAAAATTGAGGAACTCAAAAAAGAAATGACTGGGGCAGAAGAAAATATTAATAATCTCTTTAACTGGATACAAGCGCATTTCAGAAAACAACATGCTGAATTACAATGTCCGTATGCCTTTACCTTAAGCCAGCAACCCGTCAAATGGTGGCGACCATTTGCGGCGCGTGATGTTATATTACAACTGTATTGTCAGCAACCTGGAGATTGGCATAAAACCCAAGAAGGGGGTTGCTATCACATTTACGAATTTGATAAATGGTCTCATTTTATTGCGCCTCACTTGTCTAAGCTGATTATACTGTTTAATGCAATCATAACTTGGGGTATTGGTACTGTTGGACACAAAAATCAACTCAAAAATGATTTAGATTTTATGAGTGAGTTAAAGCAACAATTTCCCAATATTAACGACCATCTGGACGATGCCACCAAACGAGGTTTGTGTGTTCTATTAAAAGAGTTAGATCCAAGTCATCATTGGGGTGGACTTAAACCTGTTCATGTCAAACCTCAAGATGATGTTTTATGGCTATGTGAAGAACATGCCAAGGAATATAAATAGTACTGGTAAACCTGACAGGTTTTTGAAACCTAGCGCTTTAGCAAACCGATGTGACAAACAAACTTTTTAAGGAGAAAACTTATGGAACGCAAGTACAAACTCTTAATTGTGGATGATGATAAAGATATTCTCACTGAATATGAAAATCATCTTGTTAAACAAGGATTTATTGTAGAAGTGGCTCACGATGGCACTGAAGGGCTTGAAAAACTACGCCGTGACAACGAGTTTGACATAGCCCTCGTTGATTTCAAGATGCCAGACATGAATGGTGTTGATATGATTCGTCAAGCGTATAAGACGGGAGTAGAAGCGGATATGATTCTTTGGAGCGAACCTGAAGAGTACAATAAGTACGATGCCATCGCCGCAATGAAACTCGGCGTAAACGACTGGTTTGAAAAGTCTCGCCTTGACATGCCCAAGTTCTTTCAAAGAATCAAGGAAGTTGCTGAAGGTGTATCACTTGCTGAGATGGCTAAAATGCTCTCTCTCATTCCCAAAGAGGAATTAAAATGGTAGAACGTCAATATTATTTTGATGCTAACGCGCTTTTCAAATACTACCAAGATGAAAATGGTGATTTGAAAATTCGACGCTTGGTGTCAAATAGTCAAAAACCTATTTTAGTCTCTTCACTCACTTTGTTAGAATGTCTCAACGTTGTGATGCGATGTCGCCGTAAAAACCTCTTCAAAAGTAGACGTGTTATGAGAATTTTTAAACAATTAAAAAAGGATGCTCGCTTCAACACAACGAATCATCCTTTTCAAATAGTACCTATTTCTGAAGAGGTATTTTCGGTGGCACAAGGTATTTTATTTCACTATGCGCGCACCTTTCAAATTGGCTCATTTGATGCCTTGCATTTAGCAATTTTTAAAACATTATCGTTAGAACCTTGTCCTATTTTGGTGACTTCAGATCAATCCATGCAAGAAGTTTGTAAACAACTTTCCATTTCTTTTTATGATCCTGAGATTGAGTAAATCGTTTCAACCTGAAACGTGATTTATACACTATGAACACCACAGCCATCATCACCTTAATATTGACGCTCGCTATCACAGCCCCCGTCATTTTCATCAGTGCCAATCCGCATTGGTTATCCTATTTGCGGCGGCGTTGGTTCCGCTTGGCGAGTGAACCCGATGTGGCAAATTGGCAACCAAGCTATTTCACTGATTTTAATGATTTATTAACTCGCCTCAATTTACCTTTGGGTTATACCGATAAAGAAAATATTCCCCAATCGGGCAAATTAGTTGCGCCTTTGTATTGGGTATTAAAAGAAATGGCACGGGGGGAGAATTTGACTTTTTTAACGGCTCATGCTGCCCTTTCCAGACAAGACAATAAACTCACGCGCAATATTGTCCGCACTTTGCTTAAATCCTCGGAGCCTTTAGTGTTATTAGGTGATCCTGGCTCTGGCAAAAGTGTCACGCTGCGGCAAATTGGTTTAAAATTAGCCCATTGGATGCAGCATAGCCGTGCTCCGTTAATTCCAATCTATTTACCGCTTAATAGTTTTACTCTGTCGCTGGATAAACCGGATGAAGCGGTGTGGCGGTTTATTGGCGAGACGCTACATGAACAATTTGATGAAGCGTTGGGGCACCAAGTCTTTGCGCGATTGAAGCCATTATTAGCGGCGGGGCAAGTGGTGTTTTTGTTTGATAGCATGGACGAAATGCCGCGAGCCGATTACGGGGCACGTTTTGAGGTACTCAAGCGGTTTGCTGATAAGTATTCAAATAATAATAAATTTATTTTTGCCTGTCGCAAATTGGATTATCGCGAGCGTTTTGAAAGCCGTAAGGTGATTATTGATTTATTTTCGCGGGGGCAGATTAAGCAATTTCTTAAGAATATGGGATTGCCTGATTGGAAAGTGCTGTATCAAAAATTGATTGATCGTAAATTGGGCTATCGGGAATTGGCGGAAAATCCGTTTTTTTTTGAAGTTGATAGCGATTTATTGGTGGGAAAAGCAAACCTTGCCCGAAAACCAAACGGTATTGTTTCAAGACTTTAGTCGGTTTTTGTTGCGTGAATATAATAAAGGGGCAGCAGATTTATCCTATGATAATGAAACAGTTGAAACCTTATTGGCACATGTTAGTTTTGCAATGACGGCGCATTTTAAAAGTATTGTGGTGGATTATGATGCACTGATGAATTACCTAAACGCGTCAAATCAAGCAGGTTTTAACCGCCAGAAAATTGAGGCAATACTAAAGGTGGCAATAGGCAGCCGCCTGATATTTCGAGATAAGCAAAATCGCTTGCGTTTTCAGCACCACCGTTTTCAAGAATATTTTGCCGCTTATTATATTAAGGTGTTTAAGCCAGCATTAAATTGGGAGCAATTGTATGACAATATTTGGTGGCAGGAGGTGTTGGTGTTGTTATTTGGTATTAGTAATGAGCCGAATGAGTTGATGCGACGTTTGCTTGAATCTATATCTGTGCCTAATGCCGAAAATCCACCTGATGAATTTGAACAAGAAGATATTGCTGAACGTTTAATTTTAGCAGCGCGTTGTCAAGGTAATTCTTTAATTACCTTAGAAAAAGTTATATTTGACACAATGATGGAACAATTGAACTTTTATATTGAGCAGGGACATCGTTTAGTTATAATTAGAATGATAGTAGCGTTAGGATATACGAAAGGGTGCTCCATTCTTCCTTTTATAGAGTCTTTGATTATACATAAGAGCCCTTGGATTCAAAACGAAGCAATGAAATTAATAGGAAAACATTTATGATGAAAAAAAGTAACCTTGCAATAGCTGATAAAGATGTAGCTATTGGATTTCTTTTGTTTGCTTTTATAAAAGCTTACCAAGAGAGGTTTATTGATAATATTTATATCATTGTGAAAATGGGTTATGAAAATGGACTCCTTTGGCGCTACGGGTTTCTTGTAGTTTTTTTATCTATATATGGTTTTTTTTCATACTTTATTACTATTTTTATTTTATTTTTAGGTTATTACACAGTGATTTTGTATGAAGATTCAGAAGCAACCATTTTACTTTTGATATCTATATATGCTTGTTATATTTTTATATATATATTGACAAGATATTTATTCCCAAATATTTTACGTTTAACTTCTACCGTTATAGCATATTATGTGATATC
>Ga0209780_1003317_pt1 | contig 11943 bp, 6 predicted proteins | sample WorMetexBAHAMAS2_FD_187384 | JGI IMG/M metagenome (GOLD analysis project Ga0209780, IMG submission 187384) | Marine gutless worms symbiont microbial communities from Max Planck institute for Marine Microbiology, Germany - Inanidrilus exumae... | ecosystem: Host-associated > Annelida > Digestive... | reverse complement strand
CGTAATACTGTATCGTATCGTATCGTATCGTATAGTATTTCCGTCCGAGTATTACGAGGGCAGACTTGTTAGTGGACGGAGACTGATCGATATGGTGCTGGTTTTGCGGCGCGCAGGGTAGCGAGTCACCGGCAGACGAATCTGATGGGAGCCGAGAACCTGGCGACCGTGTTCGCGCCGAACCTGCTACGATCGCCCGAGTCGGAGGTTCAAAGTGGCTGGTCGGCGCTGAAGAACGAACGCGACTTGATTGAGCTGCTGATTCGGCAATGCGAACGGCTGCTCAACTAGATAGCCACCACTCACTGTCGCCATTTTCAACGTTTTGCTAATTTTGTTCGTTAATAGATTTAGAATATAAGTAAGACTACTCACCCTATGTTCGTGCAGTCACTGTTAGTTATTAGGCCACAAACTGGCCAGCCAGTCAGGCCAACTCAGTCTCCTACCCTCGGTGTGATGTGAAGGTGTAGCTTCGCACTGGTCATGCATCACCGAGTCTGTGTTACATCCATAGATATCTGCCTCGGAAAGCAGGGGCGTCGATCCGTTGCCAAAACTGGGGGTGTTCAAATGTGCCAGATACTGCCAAAAACGACATCATAACGTGACGTCAGAAAATGACGTCACCCGCTCTGAACAAATGAACAAAATAGACTAGGGATGTAGCGAATAATCGGTTATAATCGAGTAATCGATTAAACTTTTGCAAGGAAGTGCAATACAGTTTATTAAACTGTAAACAGTAGTAAACACTGTTTTAATCGTCAAGTCAACAAATATATACTTTGCAAGTGCACACCATTTGCTGGTAAAAAGCACATATTCTCAGGAAAAATCTGCGGGTGTTCAGATACGGGTGAACACCATTTGCCGAAATTATGGGGGTGTTCGAACACCCAGAACACCGATGGATCGACGCCACTGTCGGAAAGACAGATGATAACTCTGCGAATGCTTCTGTAGGAGTTTGGCACCGGTTAATTTTACCTTTACCTATCAACAGCACGCGTGATAACGTGTGTGCACTTTCTTGACACCGTTTTCTGACAGAACTGCTTTTATTACCGGTACGACTGTTCTTGTTAACCGTTGTTGTCTCATATTGCACTGTGTTATTCGTCTAGTACTACGTTATTCGTTTCCAGAGTAGCGCTGTGTTGTACATTGACTTGACTATGCAAGTCTGATTTTTGTGCCGAAGCCAACACGAGATCGATGAACGAAGCCGAGATCGCCGTTTTTTGCTGCAGCGTCGAACTGTGTTCGTTTTTCTGATTTGTCCGTTTTAAACCGAACATGGGTGTGGTCAGGTTCGCGTAACCTATTGTAAAATTTCGAAGTCCCCGTCCTATCTGGAAATCGTTGAAGTTAGGCACTTCAAATCCGATGTACAGGTTATGACTGATCGCACGATAAACTACCCTTAAGTAGCGTTCTCACTGCAGCCGTGACGTGCCGTCTACCTTGTATGGAAATGTATCCATGGCGTCGCGCCTGCCTATCTACAGGAAGTATGTATACTAGTGGAGAGTGCCCCAGGTTGTCCTGATCTACGGTCTGCATCGACTGGAGGTGTGGAGCTGCCGAGAGTGCTGACGTCAACCGGCCAGCGGAGCTTCAGCTTCCACGGTCCCACAGTGTGGAATAGTCTGCCGTCTGCTTTGCGTGACGGCAGTCTCTCACTGAACACGTTCACGCGGCAGCTGAAGACTTATCTGGTTGGACAGTAAACTGCACACCACCCGGCGCCGTTATGGTGTTATGTGATTTTGGCACCGACTATAAATGTCACGACTTACTTACTTAATAACGGCACATTACGGCTGACGCCGGCCGTTGACCACAATCGAACGTGTGCGAACGCGGGGACGATCTCAAAAATCTAGCACTAAAGGCATGCTAACGTAGCGCGCGCGTTACCGCCGCAGTGAGAACGCTACTTTAAAGTTGACATTTTCAACGTCCAGTCACACACTTGAGCGTTAAAGTTTTCATAAATAGCTGATAAACACTTGGAATCAATGCAAGACTAATACATAGCTATTAATATAAAATAATGTGGCCTGTCGAATGGCGCGGTTATCAATGACCTTGTGTGACCTTGAAGGTCACTTCCGCTGTTTGAAACTTTTCTCTAAATCCCTTGTTTGGATTTATTTCGTTGATTATGTTCTGCGGATCCTATGTATTGTGTACGTGCAACGTCTGTTGCTACACACTGCGGTTGTCCGTAGGCCTACTGCTTCCAGTGACAGTTGTGGCCTTTTGATACAGACAGATCGGAACTTACGTCAATATTTTATCGCATCCAATCAGCATGCGGTCGTATGTATGTACTTCATAGAGAAAAAATGCCAGAACAGAAAAATATACCAGTAGTTTCTTGTTTCTTTTATTACACACTGTGTATCGTCGTTATGATATTCTTGTGACAACTTCCATTTTTGACAACAGTATAATGCAGTATTATAATTCTTTCATTAAACCAGTAACTCCGCTGACAGTTGTTCTGTTCTGTTCTTTAGCCATCCTCGATCCGAGAGTTGGCCACACCATGGACGACTTTCTCCATGTATCTCTGTCCTAAGTCATTCTCACTGACTCTTCCATGGACAGTCTTGTCCACGTATTGATGTTGTCCATCCAGGCCGTGCGTGCATCTTCCTCGCCTGCGTGCACTTGGCATTGTTACTTCCATTATTACTTTCTCCAGGCAAACTCCCTCGTTTCCTCATGGTGTGACCATATTGTGGAAGCTTCCTTGCTTTGACAGTGTCTAACAGTTGCCTCTTTACTTCAGCTTTGTGAAGAACCCACTCATTTGTTTTCTTTGCTGTCCATGAAACTCGCAGAATCTTTCTCAGCCCTTTCATCTCAAAGGCGCCAAGACATGTTTCTTCATTATTTCTGAGTGTCCAGCTTTCACAGCCGTACGTTGCTACAGGCCACACTAGCGCTTTTATTAGTCATATCTTAGTTGAAATCTTATGCTGTGACTTTTGCATATTTTCTGCAGTGATGCCCCGATCGCCTGTCACTGTTTAACTTGGTACGGAGCGGAATTCCGTCGTACACTCACCATCTTTTGTAATCAGGGACCCAAGGTACGGGAACATATCCACCTGCTCCAATTGCTCATTTTGAATGAGTGTGCGGCAGTGTGTGCTTTTTGTTTTGTTATGAAATACGTTTCAGTTAAATACTCTCTGTATGTGCTTTTAGGGCCTATAATGACTACCTAGATTCCTTGTATTAATTACGGCACTGATATGGGTGACCCTTGAAGAAAATGTTAAGTAGATGTGGTATGGAAAATATTACACACACATATTTGTAACACAGTAGCAGTTCAACTTTGAAAAACATATTTACATGTGTTCTACACTACACGGTATAGACAAAAATGTCCAAGAACCGAAAATAATTTATTAGAAACGACCAGAAGTTTTTATTACAAAATTTGCAGCCGACGATAATTTACCAAATACTACATTTATAGTCATTACTATTTTCATTCGGCTCGAAGCTAGGCTTTAGCCGAATATTGGATTCACTTTACGGCGCGTTTTGGCGGTGTTCACGCGTTCGATTATAACTCCGCCAAAAGTGAACCGATTTGGATGAAATCTGGAGCACTATGAGTACATTGTTGGGGGCTGGCCCTGGCAGATTTTGGGCGCGATCCGCACAGTAGCGACAGCTGGAGAGCCAGGCGAAATTTTTTGTGAGGTAAGCAATGCACGATTTCACCGATTTCCCGTCGGCCAAATTTCACGAAATTTAAACACAACGCGTCGATCAGTGTCACTATGAAAACTTTCGGAACAGAATTTTGAAAATTTTACCGTAAAGAGTCCTTTTTCCAAAAAACGCAAACATTTCTGAAAATCCTTACCGTCTTGCGACTTCAGACCGCCATAAATCCGCAATGATTACAGATCGCCGGAAATTCACTACCTACGGGATTTCTAGTTTCCATTTTTACCGTCTAAATCATTCAAAGTCATTCCCCCTGGCCAGTACACTCCATAAGCTTACAAGAAACCTCCCCAAATTTTCTGCGACTTCCGACGCGGGTTGACAACACGGAAGATAACGCTGACTGGCATCAATCAGTCGCAGGAAGCCAATCACCATCGATTATTGAGTCACGTGACACTAAGCCTCGTCGAATGCAGAAAGTAAACAGCTTGTGCACAGATAGCCGAGCGCTTCGAGCCGAATACTGTATTGTGGGCATTCCGCAGAATACAGCCATCTAGTTAAAACAAAACTATATACAAAAATTATAATTGTTATATACACTAGAAAGCCCTCGTTTGAGATCGCACCGACCACTTTAGCAACATTTGAACCGACCGAAAAAATACGCTGCTGCTGTTACTTATTTAGTTTCAAATTCAGCTCCACTTTTCTGTGCTATTTGTTCGGCTCTCGTTACGACACGGTCGGCCATTCTAGAAGTTGCTAAGCAACTGCCTAGTTCTTTTTATCGTCGTGTGACAGCGAACTTTGATTTACGACTTCGGCCTTTAAACACGTCCTCCTAGACAGTGTTTAGATCAACCAACACTCATAATATCTAGGTCAAAGGGCATTTACACACACACACACATCCGACCGAGGCGATTTCTCTACCTGGACTACTAAAGTGGTCGGTAATTACGTTGCACATATTTAACAACCGACAGTATACCGTGAAGTTCTATCATATATTTTCGCTATTAACATCATTTTGAGAAATATTGTGCACTAATCCAGACAGAAATAATAACATACAGGCACCGAACGTTTTTATTTTTAGGCCGCATTGCCTATATGCAGTGCATAAAATGCGGCCTATTGCTACAGATGTCGCACGTAGCGTGGTATGTGTGTATCTATGTGTTAGTTACAAGGCTGTGCTGTGCATAAAGGCTAAACCGATCGAGATGCCGTTTGGGGGCTGACTCTGTATTAGGTGGGAAGTCAGCATTGGACGAAACAGTTCGCAGCCGGGATGGGTGACAAGTCGGCGATGCGGCCTTTTGCCAAATTGATATCTCTTTATTCGATAACAAATGACAAACGCAAATGTTACACTTGGACAAAAATGGACACTTGTTACAATTGTGGTTTCAGCTGTAGCTAATGCAAAAACATCACAATTGTCACTATGTGAAGCGACGAGCAAGCCGTACTCGTAGTCAGAGATGGACATGGGTCCATTCCATATTGACCCAACCCAACCCACATTCCGGAGTACCGTACTCCGCAAGGATAATGTTAACAGCTTGGGCTATAATCTCCAGTATGAGCTGCAGTGCCCAAAGTGTCTGACAGCCAGAGCAACATAGTGTTTCTGAAATTGTCTATCAATCCATGACACATGCACGTCTAAGTAAGACTGTTTATAGTAGTCGTCCGTATACATATCGGTGCACAGAGATACTGTGCCATCCTCAATAGATGTATGTGATTGCGTCTGTTTGGAATTACAGTTAAGAAGTATGTAAGAAATAAACCAGTAACGTATGAATAAAAATTTTTTAGCTGGACTCAACCCAACCAAACCCATTGCAAAATGAAAAATTTGGACCCAAACCCAACCCAACCCATGTGTTGACCCAACCCATGCCCATCTCTGTTCGTAGTCAACGCGCGCTACTCTTGGCAAATGCTAACGGTCACAAAACTGAACAACAGTGCTGGAAACTCCTAGCCATTACGCCAAACGTCGTTATGATTACCGAGCTCTCCACGCAGATTCTTGAATCCGCACGGTTGTAGCCTGTGCTACTTGATGCGAGCTCGAAAGTTCAACAAACTCACGACGAAGTCTCACAACATGCTTAAGTCGAAGCTTAAGTCGACGTAGATCGGACTGTGTCAGATAGTTTGCTAAGTATGTTATCGGCTTTTTACTAGGCCCTATACGCATAAAAATCGAAGATTATTCGCGTGTGACGAATAAGAAGCTCCAGCTGTGGCAGAGAAATCACACGTTTTATCTTGAAAATTTATTACGAGTGAGGAAACGAGTAAATCAATCGAAGTCACCGTATCGATATAGATGCATAAGTAAGACCGATGTCACACCTGCGATATTATCGTGCGATTCTGTCATGCAACCATATCGCGCGACAAAATCGCGTAAGCAACAAATCGCATAACAACCATAGAGTCTAGTGCCTCTTATGATAACATTTTTGCAAGTATTTTAGTCTTAGTAAGCTCTGTTGTAAATCAGATGTGTAAGCTCGATCTAAGTGCTCAGCTCAGCAAGTAAAATATGGCAACAGTTTCGCAATTATCGCACTTACTTTGTGAACACGTTTCGTGCAAGGGGAAATGCGGGCGCAGAAGTAAAGTAAAGTAAACAGTGTATAGCAGTTAGCAACAACTTAGCCTCAGTGCCTCACCGCTGTGGGAAACTCTCATGCATTGCCGTATGGGATCAGTGGATCACAGTATTACCTGCCACCCGGCAGAGATGAGAATCCCGCCTTTACCCCCAGCCGAAGCTGGTACTCGATTTAGCGACCCCGGAGTTGACCTACGTTACGTGAAAGTGGACCAGCTGGGAATTGAACCGCGCGACCTGTCAGTCGCATGTCCAACGCCCTACCGCAGCGCTTGTTTCTGCGATTGTTGTAACTGCCACACGTGCAGTTATCACGTGATTTTGTCGCACGATGATGTTGAGCGACAATAGCGTAGGTGTGACATGATTATGACATCGGTCTACGTATGACGCAAATAAGGCGCAGATCGGACCGAGGAAGGACGGCGAAGCATGTGATTGCCGATAGCCTCCAGTTGCCACCGAAACGCCGCTGAGAGTGCCCATGACATCAAATGAACTCGGGTTTTACAATTTTACACGTAACTTTGAAATCTGTCTCCTCAACCTCCTGACCTCTGCGGAAACGGTATCATATACGCGCCAGCGTGCTTGACCCTCAAAAGACGCTAGATTCACCAGATGCACGGGGCGCTTTGTGCGTTGTCCCGGCTCTGCTTTTCTGTCATAAACTGGAACTCCCTCACTCGAAATTGCACCATTTTAGCCAAATTTTTCTCCTTTGACTGTGAATTAACTTGCGACACTGACCTTCGAAATGACCAGGGTAGCGCGTCACGATGAAGCAGCACGCCACATTTCTAGGTCACAGCTAATTTACATATATAGCCTAGTTCAAACTGTGCTGGCACACAGACACACACATAATATCGGACCGAATGCTCAATCTGGACCATGAAACTGGTCGGCAACAACACCCTGTCGAATAATAACTGATGTTCGTAGTCTACGAGTGGAGTAACGAGCGTTATCACATTCAAGTGTAAGCCTATCAAACGAACGGCGGTCTAAACTGGACAAAATTCTATGCAGTTTGGCTGGCTACTGCAGCACGGTACACTTGGACCGTCTGTTAATACTGGAGTTGTACGTTGCTCGGTTCTACTCTATAATGACCAGCGAAGTCTGTTGTTGTTGAGGCTGCTTTAAGATGCCGCTTGATAGTTGTTCGTTGCTGACGTTCATTCTACGCAACAAAATAAGTAAAAAAAGTATTTGATATGCATAGTGAAATCGTATTGTGTATGCCACAATTGAATTAAATGCAAAACAAATTAAAGCAATTCGTTACCAATAAAGGTACAATGTTGGAAAAAGCAATTGTAGAATAAAGTGATAAAATATAAACTGACAATACAAACACTATTTAACTATAACTAGATGGCTGCATTGTATGGAATGCCTACAAGACAGTATTCGGCTCAAAGCAATCGGCTGTCTGTGCACAAGCTGTTTACTTCCTGCATTCGACGAGGCCTAATGTCACGTGACTCAATAGTCGATGGTAATTGACTGCCTGCGACTGAGCGATGTCAGCGTTATCTGCCGTGTTGTCAACCCGCGTCGGACGTCGCAGAAAATTTGAGGAGGTTTCTTGTACGGAGTGTATAGTCCAGGGGAATGACTTTGAGTTGATTCCAACGGCAGAAATGGAAACTAGACATCCCGTAGAGGGCTATTTTGGTAGTGAATTTGCGGCGGTCTGTAATCATTGTGGAGTTGCGGCGGCTTGAAGTCGCAAGACGTTAAATTTTTTAAAAGGAATTTTTGCGTTATTTGAATCTAACATTCGGCCCTTTACGGTAATATTTTCAAAAATTCTGTTCTGAGAGTTTTAATCGCGACACCGATCGACGTGTTGTGCTCAAATTTCGTGAAATTTGGCCTACAGAAAATCGGTGAAATCGTGCGTTTCCTACCTGACAAAAAAAACAAAATTTCGCGTGGCTCTCAAGTAGTCGTTACTGCACGGATCGCACTCAACATCTGCCAGGGCCAGCGCCCAACAATGTCCCCAGAATGCTCCAGATTTCATTCAAATCGGTTCACTTTCGACGAAGTTATAGCCAAACGCGTGAACACCGCCAAAACGCGCCGCAAAGTGAATCCCGTATTCGGCTGAAGCCTAACTTCGAGCCGAATAATGACGCACTATACAATACCACATACGCAGTGAAATGAAATTAATTTATCATGGATTTTTATTAGCCTTGTGTCCGTTAAACTACAGGCACGTAAATTAGCGCAATAACTAGGCCCATGCTGTCTGCAATATTGTCAGTTATTGCTGACTATAGTTTTAACTAGCCCATCGTGTAATCAACCTTGCTTGCTTGTGTTGAAGCTGGCTTGAGTTGTCGCATTCATCGTCGCCCGATTCACTCTGCTGCTCGTTTATCTGAATGCAGTGCAATTACGAATCATTCATCAGTTGTGACGAGTTACAATGCACATGAAACAAGTTGTCGCCCTAACGGGACGTAACCGTACTGTCCCGCCGTGCAGTGTCGGCCGCCGGACCGGCCACGCGCCCGGCCCGGCGGCGACCGACCGCCCACGCGCGTTGCAGACGACGACAGATGATGCCGACAGACGACAGCATGCAAAACAATACTGGCCCATTAGGCGGGCCGTAATAAAACAACAGAGACAGCGAAATTTACGTTAGTTATAGGCAACTAACCAAATAGATCCGTGGAGGTCTGAGAACCGTAGTCTTCAGACAGCGGCCAATATTTAATAATAATACAATACATGCGTTGTTCATTCGTTCATTCATTCGTTCATGTTTATTTATAAATAAACATAAATTTGTTTCAACTATGACTATCGAAGAATGTTGTTTTTGCAGCTGCTTCGTGATGCCAACAATCTAGCATAATGACTTTACAAGTGCTGATGTATAACACATTCACCGAACAAAATTATCCCTTATATGAACATCACTTTTTAATTTAGATTGTAAACTGAAGGTGAACATTTCTGAATTTCGTATTCAAAAAGACATTATGCATCCTGGTTAATATGTACTACAGTTACGCTCACGATCATAAATGGGAAGTTGTGTCATAACTGATTTTCATGAATGCTTCGCATCGACGATCACAGTAGCAGTGGACAAACGTTAATATTTTACCGGTATTTGCTTTCCTCTTGAACCGAGTTTCTTCAGTTTTTATACATACGCTGCTCAGTCTGCTTCTACCAAAGTTATTTGATTTGACAACGTTCGTTTATTGCTTTTTTACATCACGTCCTTTTACTTCAGTGATAAGAAGATTTCCAGCGTGTAGGATAACTGCGTGATTTCACCTGCTCAAGCTTCTGTTGCAGCATCTTTGCATCGTCTTCTTTCTTTCGTCTTGATTCATCTGGCAGAAGATGATCAAGCCAATACAAGTCTCTCTGCGTGAACACGTAATCCAACCCCTTCCTTGTCGCCATCAACGACACCAGCTAATGACACAAAACATCATTTATTTATTACTCTTAAATCTCTGGTATCAAGCACTAGGCTTGTGAATTTAATGGGGATCTAAATAGGCTAGAACAAGTCTCTTCCTCGGCGCAAATACTGTTCCACGATCATTAACAAACCAGAACCTACAGACTACTTGTAGTTTACGCAAATTTGTCTTAGATAGACAAATATACGTAATATATTACTTACGTAGTATTTATGCTGCGGTTTATTAACGGCTGTAGAACAGTATTTGTGCAGAGAAAAAAAGTGGTATAAAATTTATATTTTGTGTAAATCTATAACTCTTGAGTTTAACTGAGGTAATTTATTAATTGCATATATAAAAACTTTCCATCATTATTATTATGTCAAGCATTCAAAATAAAGTCAATACAACATGGCTGTTATTAGTACAGCTTTTACGTTATTAGTTCTTCCGGGTACACGGGTACAGTAAGGAGAGCGAGTTAACTTGACTGAGTGGGAATACCATGAGGGGAAAAGCGATGCTGGTCGCCTTGACGCTCTTGATGGCCCACATGACAGCCGAACAGGTGATCTGTATCAGAGTGAAGTAGTGTACACGAGACGTCCGTACGTGACGCAGGTAGATGTAGTTTGGCTGGTACTTGATCGGCATCAGCAGCAGCAGCATTCGATCGACAAACTGTCCACGATCAGTGAGAACATACGTTACGCTACGATACGATACCGTACGGTACGGTATATTTACGTGCGCTCAAAAGCTGACGAGATGGCCAGCTTAGTCTAGCGCACGGCACAAAAACGAAAAAAAAAACAAAAAAAACTAAAAACAAAACCCAGTAGCTCAAAAGAAACTGTTCGTGAAGACAGTTCGGGGGGAAGAAGTGAAACTACGGGAAGTAGGATTTGTGAAACAGGTTTTCAGCCCGGAGTGAAAAAGAGAGGGAGTTATGGATGAGTAGAGTGGTGAATCAGTAGAGAAAGAAGTTATGGGTGCAGGAATAGGTGAGGAACTGGTAACAGAGTGAGGTTGACGGAGACATAAAGGAAGACTCGTTAAAATGAAATGCGGACACAGTTAAAAACCGTGGTCGCAGATTTCCACTGTGTCCGCATTTCATTTTGTCCAGGTTAGAGTTAGGGTTAGGGTTCGAGTTAGACTTAGGGTTAAAGTTTAGGTTAGGGTTACGGATGCAATGTAACATGCGGACATAAATAATGGTCAGTAACAACTGTACAATGTATATAGGCTCTATTCATGCTAAGTGTTTTCTTCTCACAACTTTCATGACGCTGCACGGCTTTATGTGCGCTGCTGTCTCTCATCCACTTGTAAAAATTCTCTCGTACCGGTACATGAACTCCACTGCTTTAATTATATGGCCTCAGGTAGGATTGCGAAGTACTGCGGTCAGCGCGTATGTACATCTGTTTGTTTGTTTGTCCCAATATGTCTGTCCGCTCGTATATCTCAAAAACTACACGTCCAAATTTTACCAAACCATCTGTACGTGTTATCTGTGGCCGTCGCTCGTTTCGCCTCTGACGACAATGTAATAAGTTATGTACTTCCGGTTTTGTGGATAACGTCATGTTTTCACACAATGGGCCATATGGTGCGTGGCGTTGGCAATGTCGACGTCTGCGTCATGCTGTATCAAGTAGACATAAATTTCCAACGTATTCGCCAGAGGGCGCCACGCTGTTTGACTTTGTTGTCGTATCTACTGGCAGCAAATTGTGCACCAGGGGCAAAGTCTGTTGTTTACAATTGCCTTGTTGCTACTTGCTTTAGCTCAGAAATCACAAACAGGACACAACGGTCTAGCGGTAACATACGTTAAGTTCGGTGTGTTAAAGCAAAGGATCGAATCCTACAGGACCGACTAAAACGCCGAGCAGTTCTGTTCATGACGTCAGCTACTATGCTACACGACGGCTTTGAGCACGGGCTGCACGCCCTTACTGCAGTGTACCTAGGTCGACTCAGCCTTCTATCCATCATCAAACGGAAGTATGAGTAACAAGAAATGCGTTCTGTGGAACATGGTATCTGCCCCATAGCCGAGTTCACAAGTCCATACTGAATTGTGCGCATAGTAACAGAATACCGTATCCTCTTTTCTGTTCATGTTGTGATGTGCATGTA
>Ga0209780_1003316_pt1 | contig 11945 bp, 9 predicted proteins | sample WorMetexBAHAMAS2_FD_187384 | JGI IMG/M metagenome (GOLD analysis project Ga0209780, IMG submission 187384) | Marine gutless worms symbiont microbial communities from Max Planck institute for Marine Microbiology, Germany - Inanidrilus exumae... | ecosystem: Host-associated > Annelida > Digestive... | reverse complement strand
CATACATATATATATATATATATATATATATGCATGTGTGTGTGTGTACAGACACTCAAACAGACACTTTCCTGCAGAGCTGTGGCGTTGCTGATCTGATCACGTCGTGTTATAGCAGCAAGATACAAGTCATGGCTGACACATTCATCAAAGCTGGCAGCTACAAGGTAACTTGTCGTCTCTTGTCTTTTCTGTTTCTTCGTTTGTCAACATATTCAAGACACACTTTGAGACTTTTATTGGCAAGTCTGCTGTGACTCATGTCATCCTGGTTGCCAGTAAAAATCTCACAAAGACGTCATATTATGCCTCCCTACATGAACCTTCCCCACCATTGTTGAAATAATAATCATCATCGTCATAGCAATGATCACATCCTATACACATAACTGAACAATGAGCTACATGCAGAACAGCATTGTGCAGTAGGAGACGAAGTACCAACTGTAATAACTGTATACAGATTGGCATAGCGATGGTAAAGTGTAAGTAAAGTCAACGTTGATTTAAGTTATCAGCGGCCGTCATTGTGTGAACTTAGGCGATTGCAAGGATGGAGAGGTTTGTTCTTGAAGGTCGCAAGCTGAATGGTCCGCCAGCAGCACGAGAAGTCAATGCCACTCTCAAACAACACAGCCTTGAAGAGCAGTACGTCCAACACATTTATTACCACTGTAACCAGTAACGATGTACTAGCATCTGTTTGTGATGTCTTGCTTCGTTTGTTGTGGAATGTTGTTCTGCCAGTCAAATTTTGTAAGTTAATCTTCAACACCAAGTACTCTTTGATACAGAAGACTTGACCATCTGCGTCATGGACTTAACCAAGACAGCAAGGCCAACGAGTCGGCCCTCAAGGCCTTCAAGGCTGAACACAAGTTGGAGGTCGTGTTCCTGAACACTGCTGACCAGCTTCAGTCAGTCGCCACTATCACCAATGTCAATGTTTCTGGAAGCACCCTGCAAGTTGCATCCTGACTCAAGTCACTTGGCGTGACCATTGACTCTCAACTGCGGTTCAACACCCACACAAGAAATGTCACCAGGCTTCTAACTGACATATTCACGCCCTTTGCCACCAAAAATCAACTCGATCTGTTCAGGTGCTTAGTGACAATATACTGATGTCACAGATGCACGAACCATAGGATAAGCCTACCATGGCCGGCTATCTAGTACCGGGCAGTGTGTGTCTGTTTATGTGTAGGTTCCCTCTGTTCACAGCGATCCACAAGATCTGTATTGGTGAGATGGCACCGGAGCTGTTGGTCGACTGCCTTAGAGATCACCCTGCACACCAGTGACACACACATGCACGTGTTTGTCTGGCTGTCTCTCTGTCTGTGTGAGCTTGCAGTGAGGCCTGTCTTGTAGTGACAACGCATCAGTCACTCCTAGTCACTAGCAGATGAACAGACCATGCATAAAGACGTTGATAGTATTTCACGTAATATTTTGAGTGTCCTGGTTACATGCGTGTCTGTCACTCACAAGCTGTTGTGTACTCGTGCTGTGGTTAAAGATGCGGTGAAAGTCCCAGCATAAGTGCAGTTGAAATGAAAACACTCAGGCAACCAATACTGCATGTTTTGGGGACCGAAAAAAATCAAGTCATTGGGCACTGAAGGACGTTGGAATAAAATTTTCTCAGTTCTGTTTTCGTTTATTTCTTCTAACAATCTTATTTTAGACATGTATTATGGAAAGAGAAATTGTTTTGAGAAAGAAATAATACAAGGCAATGCTTCAGGTCAGCAAAGAAGAGGAAGAGAGAGCATGGACACATTGGGAGGACAATGTTACATGGTGGGCTGGTCTAAAGCCAGATCTCTTGCTATGAGCAGTTGAAGACAGAACAAGCTGAGAGATGATTGTCCATTAAGAAGACAGTCCACAGATCAAGGACGACTGACAGTCAAAGCCAAACCCTACGTACAAGTCACAACTCTGTGACACTGAACTCAAAACTGGGTTACGTTGATCTCGTCCGCCTTTTCCTGTGACTTTCCCCTTCTCCACGTACCCACCTGCAGTCTCAGATGTCACTGTCAGCATTGTTTCAGCAGCAGAATAAACTTTAGTGGGATTCCAATATCTGAAAACGTTTTTGCAGATTTAGAGCATAGAAGCGTTGCCAGTGAAATATTTCTACGCAGAAATGTTGCAAAGCAGCAGCAGCAGCAGCAGCGGGGACATTAACCAACATACAGGCGTGGAAAGGTTGTTTGTATTGTTCACTTATTAGCATCTCGGGCTGAGACAGCAGCTGCAGTAAACTGCATGTCTTTACGTTTTCAGTAATTGTTGAAAGTAACGTTTTCCAGTTTTATTACCAATGGCCAAACCGGCTGCTGCTGTTCTGATGTCAATGATGATAGATACTGATACTGCTGTCATATTTGTTGTGAATTTGTAAGTTGTGTTTATAATGGTGAAGTTATGCAGATTTTAAGAAGCATAATGTATCAGCATAATGCCACAGTGAACTAATTATGTTATTTTTCTGTTATTTTTATTGTGTTTATTTTGCCAGTATCATCATCATTGCCAATTTTTTTGGAAATTCGTAGGCAGTATTTAGAAATATTTATGAATAAAAAAAAATAAGTTCGTATAAATTTAGTGCTTGACTTATGGCTGTGGTTGTTAGACAGTCTATGGTTATTTATTATTGTTAATTTATTGAGTTAACAATCGAAGTCCGTGTTCTTGAATCTCAGACATATTGTCATTAATCATGTGTGATTTGCAAACTACATTGAGTCAAAAAACCAATACACTTGACTTTTGATCATAACTTCGGCAAATATAGACTTATTTACAAAATTCTTTCACTATCGGATTCCTGAGGAAATTGTGTACACACGTCAAATACACACGTATTAGCTTTTTTTTACATATTTTTAGCAATTTTCACCGCATGTATTTGTATTATGATGTAATTTGTTGCGTTTTGCCAACTGCATAATAAACCTATATATGTATGTATGTAAAGATTCTCCACCTCGACTTAAATGTGTTTATACATAACCTTGTGAAACTTGGATTACAATATTCAATGGCATATTGCATGTAAGACCTAAGATTTCATCTGGCAAGATATCACCTTTATAGCTCAGGTCTGAATCCTGTGACTATAATATCTGGAAAACAATACAGCAGTGCTTTAAAGAGGATCCAGCAAACTGAAGCAATGAATGAGGTAAATGTGTGCTAGCTTGTGTTTGTGTCTGCGATGGACGGTTATAGCACTTGCTGCAACTTTCAGACTATTTCTCAGGTAGTTATACTGCAGTAGCTGGAAGGATCAGCCATTACTTTAGATTGTTGAAATTTGCAAGGTAGTGTAGCAACACAGTTAAGGTGAGTTGGAAGACTTTGTAATAGTTACGTAAGTTTCCTACATGCAGTTTCCCCAGGAATCCGTCAGTGAAAGAATTTTTTAAATTGGTCTACATTTGCAAAAGTTATGGTCAAACGTCATGTGTATTGGGTTTTTCACAGTAGTAACCAGTGAACTACAAATTATGTGCTGATTTTAAGACTGTGTACTATAGAACACCTGTATTTTGCGTGCATCAATTTTTCGTATTTTTCGAGATTTAAGTAGAACCGCCAAATTAAGTACATGCGAATTTCTGGAATTTGTCCATAACCATAATTTTATTTGCATAGAATATCAATGCCTGGAAAATACACCAAATTAAAATGCAGTACATTTTCTACCTATGAAATTCACGAAGTTTAGATGCAGCAAAAATATATTGTTTTACAGTATGCAACGTGATTTGACTGTTCTAATCTTTGCATTGTAAACACCTGTACTCAGTTACATAAACGAAATGGAAAGCTACTAATTTTCTCCAAGCATTTCATTTAAAGTACATTTTGGCAAATGTTTTATTATGGCTAATTCTCATTTTGTCATTTCACAGAATGACTATGTGACTGGGACCACATGTCAGCCTAATTGTGTTGTTGCATATTGTCATTTCTGCATAATTGTTTTATTGTCTCATCTATCATTTAACGCCACTATATTGTTTTTTTATTATTTACTATTATTATAAATGTTGATGTTTAGGGTGGCTTTATCATGCACAAAACGTTGCAGGACCACCTAACAAACACTAAACGTTCATGTGTATTGTTGTTATACCCGAGTGTTTTTGTTAGTAACCTATAAGTTTCGTCGCACCATCAGTTTTGGGACTGTTTCGTATCTTAACGTAGGTTTTGCTGTGTGGTTTTAACTGGCTACTTTGCCCCCGGTACAGGTGCGAAGTATTGCGATCAGAATGTCTCTGGACAAGGTTTTCGAGATATACGAGATGGCAAGACAAATTTTCTGTACAAGCTGCCCATGTTTATGGCTCAGTCCTCCTCTGATGACAGTGCAATTACGCAGGGTTTCCCTGGTCCCTGAAAGTGCTTGAATTTAAAGGTGGTCCTTGAAAGTCCTGGAATATGATTTGTTGGTTTTGGAAAAGTTTGATTTATTGGAAGTTTATCAAACTTTTCGCCATGTTACCATGAAATCTGGTAACTTTGTTGTGTTTTCCCTTGATTACTTAGCCTACTTGAAATGAAGTAGACTATTTACAATGTAAAAACGCCTGCATGTAGACAAGCAGTATACTGAAATGTCATTCAGAATGTGCATACCGCTAGCTGTCCTTAAAATAAAATTTAAAAAGCCTTGAAAAGGTTCTTGAATTCTGTAGTGACAGTAGAGGGGGAACCCTGGTTATGTACTTCCAGTTTTGTCAATTACCAACGGGTCACCTTCGCGTTAGCGAATGCACTCGTTGAACCAATAGGTGCAAACAACCGTAATTACACACTGTTCAGCCATGTCATAATTGAAGTATTAATGGCAGCAAATTGTGCACTAGATGCGACGGTTGTCGTCTACAATTGCCTTGTTTGTGATGCAGATGGAAAGATACTGTCAAATAGATGTAAGGTTTAACATTTTGTTGTTTCTGCCATGCGATGCACATATGTATAGTGCAACATGTACTGACCTATTGCATAAAAATGGTGAACCCAGCATCAGCAATGAATGCTGGTTCATAACCGAGGCATTTTGAGTTGAAACAGCTTGAAACAGGATCTTGAGGTAAATTTAATTAGTACATTGTATATGTGGAAAGTAGGCGAGGAATTTCTTGTTAAGATGCAGTTTTATTGCATGAACCGTGCAAGACAGACAATTTAGTAGATCACACTAACAGAAATGACTTCTGAGCACCTGCGCATCATAACAGTATGTTTGCTGGCAAATAGAACTTTAATTGAATAACGCCAAGCAAAGCAACAAAATCAAACAGCAGCAAAATCAGAAATCAACTCGAAAGCACTCATGACACTTCAAACCTACGCATAGGATGAGTGACCGATCCTGAAACTAAGTAAAAAATCCTCGTTACCAGTCGATGTGGTTTACAATTACCACAGTAATCATTATTCATACTGTACAGACACACACAGACTTCATCTGATTATAATAATAATATGCAAATTTATAATGCGCACAAAGTAAAGCATGCTTGAATTGGAGGTTTTCAATAATCCAGTGGCAGCGGGACAGGGAAATGGGCTTTCACCCCAGGCTGCACTTTGCAGGGGGCGGCATTTTGGACACGCACAATACTGAATGCACAAGCTCATACAAGGACTGCAAAATATTTACATCACGTCCAATACTGCATTCAATATTCGACCATTTTGACACCACGTTCGTAATAGCAGTTGTAGACAGCAACTTTGCCCCTGGTGCCTCAGCAAGATGGGCCCATCTAATACTATGCCTTCCACCAGCTACGCGACCTGCACGCCTTGCTAGGCTGTCACACCACCACACCCATGCAGCTGAGGAATCCATTCACACTAGGCTGTTCCGTTATCGTCCCGCCTCTCACGCGCTATATGGCCCATTATGTCAAAAACCAGATACCCAGGGAGTGTATTCATTGTCGTCCACGGCTCAATCCTGTGGCCACTGTTAACGCATACCGAACATTTTGTGAAGATGGGACATTTGTGAGCGGATAGACAGATAGACACTGATCGCAATATGCTGCACACCTACTGGGGCGAAATTACAATAAGCACAGAACAACATTGTTCTTTAGAGTATTCAATGAGTATTTATGTTGTATAATTGTAAATATATACATATAAACTTAGACACACGTGTAATGCAGGCGTGGCTGTCTACTTCAATATACGTCTCCAATGCCCAGTTCGGGCTTGTCATGATTGGCACCAGGCATGCTGTCCACAGCCAGATATCACAGCATAATGTGGGAGTTAGCTTATGTCAGTCCAGCAGGCTACGCAATTTAAAACTGAAAACCAGGTTGTGCAAGAGAAGGAGAGAATGTAAGTGTGATACCTTGCTGCTGCTGGTGGTCTAGTTGAATTAATAAATCATGACGGATAACAAAGGGAATCAAAATCTGACTCGGAGGAGAAGGCAACAGTAATGGACCATGCACCACGAAGCCTCATGCTGCCACTGGAATAATCACACAGAGAGATGGAAAAAACTGGGACGACCTCATTGTCTCCTTGGCAGACGTAGTCCACCAATCAACCAATTAATCAATCTATCAATCAATCAAAGATGGTGGATCAATCAATCACCATATATCGCGGATCCCGTTTGCATGTGTGGTCCAATGACAAGACTTGACATTAAGCTACCACACACACACAGCTGTTCAATGGAATGAATGCAATATGGGTTGGCTCAGGCACAATACATACAAGAGGAATCACATCACCATCATCATCATCATCACATAGTGGACCAGACACTGCCACTTAACACAGCATTCAAACTGGTTCACTAGGTCACAGTGTACATCTGTGAAGTCCATTTGTGACAAAGTGAAACGAATGCAAAGCAGCGGCATGCACATCAGCGGTTCATGTTATATTTACGTGTTATCATATACACTGTGCCTAAAAAACACTACTTTTGATCATAACTTCGGCAAATGCAGTCCAATTTTTAAAATTCGTTCACTGATAGATTCCAAAAGAAACTCTTTATGGTCTTACTCCTCACCTTTACTGTGTTGCTATACTACCTTGCAAAATTTAAAAAAAATTGTAAGTAACAGCTGAATGTTTACTCGTATCATCAAAATTCATAAATTTTATTTGAAACTTAACAAAACCTTAAAATATTTAAATGATAATCGCTACAGCAATACTACAGTGATGATTTACTTAATTTTTGTTCAATATATAAAGCACAGAATACAGATAATGCAAGAATGTTGGAAATATGCTTTGATGACCAACTCCTAGAAGTTTATGTAACAAATGATTTCAACATCGTCAAAAGCTGACAGTATTGTTTGTAATTAATACCTACTGCAATCCATTTACCTGATACATAGTCTGAAATTTGAAGCAAAAATGGACGAAAATGTCCGTCTCTGGTACAAACAAAAGCTTGAGACGTTCATGTCATTCACTGGAGTAAAGTTCAGCGAATGCTACACGTCAGTCATCCTCTGATTCAGTTTGCTGACGCCACAGTTCCTCTTCTAAGCAATGCTGCATTCTTATCCAGATTTTGTAGTCACAGGATTCAGATCTGAGCTATCAAGGCAGTCTCATATGTTGCAGGATAAATTCCGAGGTATCGCATGCAATATGCCATTGAAATCGGAAGCAATAGTAATTTTCAAGTTTCATAACGTAGTTGGAGTGGCAGTGGAGAATATTTACCATACTCGTGTACAATATTTCCTCAGGAATCCGACAGTGAAAGAATTTTGTAAATCGGTCTAGATTTGCTAAAGTTCTGACAAAAAGTCAAGTGTATTGTTTTTTAGACACACTGTATATCACATCAGCAACAGTGATGGATACTGACAGCTGCCGATAAAGCAAGCTAATAACTCACACACGGTCAGAATTCATGCACTGGTATACTGTCATTAGCGGTTAACGTCACTTAACGTAACAGATGATTAGCAACAGAACTTGTGAAAGAAGGCAGCAAGGCTTCTGTGGAAGAGCATGAGGAGGCTTACTGAATATGAACGGCAGAAACCACGAGGCCCGAGTATGCATGCTATCATCTCCCGTTATTTTAGATGCTTCATCATCAGCATCATCGCCAGCAATTTTGCCAAAAAAACTGGCTTCAAGAGCTTCAAATGGCTTCCAGAGAAATTGTGCACAAGATCCAAACTTGCCACACTTAACCAAGACTCTCTTATCCAGCACACCGTTTTATTTATCAGTTCTCTTTTCACCATATGTAATGTTCCAGCCAGGCTTCTCTGTTCCAGCTCTGCTAATCACACTGTCCCTCAAATGAAGCTTTCCATGTCTCTGCACAAACTGTCTGGAATTCCCGAGACAGTATCACTTGTGACTCACAAACCTTTTCTGCATTTAAATGGCAACTGATAACGTATCTCTTCCACACTGCGTCCAACACTACCCCCTAGCGAGTCCCTCTAATGCGCTCTGATTCTTTATCGACTAAGGTGCTATAATTATTTTGCATTTATTTCTTCAGTTATTGGTGAGGCTATGCTGATTTAAATAGTTATCTTACACTTATGCTGATCCAAACAAGAGGGTGAAGAAACAGTACTCCACTTGCTAGGAGAGTGCAGCACTTTATCTGTTAAACGCTGAAGTATCTAAGCTTCCCCATACCTCAGTTATGAGGAATGAGGTAACGTGCCTTGGCAAATCCTTTCGAGTCTTGCAAAAGCCTCACAGCATTTTTAACCAATTGGGGATGTCGGGTTGTGCATTGGGCCTACTGGAGGCCTCAGTGCAGTGGCAACATGTCCCCACAAAGAAGAAAGGTGGGGTCAATTGCACTGTAGTCCATCCAAACCAAATGGCCCACCTCACAGCTGAGGTGTGTCTAGTTGTACCTGTCAAAGTAGAAAACATTGCATTACATCATCAAACCTCTCAACCCTTTCCACATTTTCTATTATTTCACATCTAACGATGTGTCGTTACGATACAATGCGATATATTTACGTGCGTTCAAAAGCTGACAAAAGGCCAGCTTAGTCTAGCGCACGGCACAGAAACAAAAAATTAAGGAAAAACCAGCGGCATGGATGGATGACAGTGTAAGGAGGATGAATTTCACAAGTAAGTCAGTTGAATAGCTTGAATTAGATGAGTATCAGATGAATGCAGTTAATGACATGAACCATCAGTATCAGCAGCACAGCAGATGCAGTGATGATGATGATGACGCAAGCCAAAATGGACAGACAGACAGACAATGGCAACAATGAGGCTGCAATTTTGCTGCTTGACCGAGTGACTGACGCTACTTTCAAGCCAAATCATTCCTAGACAACATCATCACCATCACAAACACAAGCCTAGCATGTCTGTCAACGACTATATACATCAATCGGTCAATGGCGATCATTAGTCATGACACACAGACAACGTGGGTGGTCCGTGTGACGCCGCAGGTGGTCTGAGTCTCTACATCGGTACTACTAGCTGGTCGTATCCTCTTCAAGCCACTTGTAGAACTGGTCGACGGAGACGATGGCAACGCCGCGGCCCGTCTGCTCACCTTCACGGCTGTTGTCACGCCACTGTAAGAACGACTCTTCGGAGACAAGCTCGTCATCATAGAGCACGTCAAACAGCACTCTCAGAGCACCTGCCGACCACACACAGTAACCACCTGTCAATCACCTGACGCAGTGCAGGGAACAGTGTACCTGAGCATCGTGCTCAAAGGAGACAGTTCACTCGCTGTAGCAGAAATTGTTGCAATTGACATCAACTCACTATCAGTCTGATAACTACTTTAATCACCAATGTTATGCATCTGTTATGTATTCTGCTGTGTCATGAATGTGCAGACGTGTTTTAGAGTTTGTCGGGAAAGTAGGGTTAACGTCATAATTTGGTGATGGGGGCTTCCAAGCTGGTTCTCAGTGCCAGGTTGATCATGGGCTCTGGGCCCCCTCCCCCCAATAGACAGCATCGGAGCTCTGTTGCTTGTCTGGAGGATAAGAGGGAAGATAATCAGAACTGCTTTGTGCTGTTTTGTACGACATTTGTGCACAATGATACACACACACGTGAGCAGTTCTTACATTTTTGCATATTAGTTAGGTTTAGATTTCTTCTTGTGTGTTTATTTAGGTTTTGTCTTTTGTGTGTTCTTAGATCATCTTATTCATGTGTTGCTTGCTTTTGTTGTGCTGGGTTTAGTTTCTTCAGTACTCCAAAAGACTGGCTGGAAAGAACGTCTCAAAGCGCTCAGACACGGACCACACAGTTTTACCTGCAAATTACACAATGCCTGCCTTTCCTTCGTAAGCGTTCACCAGATGGCGCCACCCCTAACTTGAGGTAGCTTACTACTCATCTACTGACCCTGAAGAGATGAAAGGCTGAGTTGGCCTGGTTGGTTGACCTACAGCGGACGGTTTACCCACATAAATGGTCACTCATCAGCTACAGGTCAAGCGCAGGACAGGCAAAGTGCGCTGGATAAAGACCGGCGTTCTACCACACAACCAACCATATGGTATGGTAGTTGTATTTCTTGTGTGCACATTGAATGATGTGCACATTTTGGTGTGTGTATGTGTACACCCAGTGTACATACCATATGGATGACCATGATTGTGCACAATCAGCTGTACAGCATACAATGCCTCCAGCTCAAACTTCACATCTCGGCGAATGTATTTGAGCAACAGCGAACTGCGACGTTTCACCACTTCTTGTTGCACGGTGCACACGTCTTCTGACACTGACAACAGACATCCACGACGTAAACAGTCACCAATATTGTATAAACTATGTCATTTGTGTGTAGAAACGCCACACCCCTATCATCCAGGTAAACGTGGATCTGCCGACTGCCGGTGGACTCTTTTGCTCCATGTGATTTGATGTGGGGAACCTGTGTGGATGACGTCGTGCAAATTCCGTGTGGGCCGGATGTCATTCTGTCACTGAACCATCAGCGTCAAATCACTTGAGGCAACTCTGTACTAATCAGAGCCATAGAAAACACCACCCCATTTCATCCTTCTTTGCTCCAGCAATTGACTCCTGCTGACATCATGAACATCAACTCCACACAAAATATCATCACACTCACCAGTACTGGCTGCGATATTCATTTTCCTCACAAAAATGTTAAGATACTTCACTAAGTTTCTGGTTTTAAGCCACATCATTCCTATATGTTATGGAGACGGCATACATAACATCGTTAAGGATTCTAACACCTTTTCCCCAATCCGAATGCATTGGTTGCTGTCAGCAATAGCATGAGAACTTCAAAAAAATCCTCGCGATCTTAACGGGCGTGCCAGGTAACACAACCCAACCTGCATAATGGCCATGAAACTGTTGTTCTAGATGACTTCACGATTTACAAAAACAATACTGCTCGGCTGCATTACCATCAACAACCAGCACACTTTGCATGTCATTAATGACACCTAAAAAGGTTAACGTCTTGACGACCATAAAACCACAAATGCTGCATCAGCACTAACTGATAAGCAAAAGATAACACAGTTCAAACCTCTGAGAGCAGGCGTATAGGCAGCGGTTGTCAAGGCACGGATAAAGTCACCATTCACTTCACTAACGTTCTCCTACAGACAATATGCCACCATCATCATCACACACACACACTACAAGTAACAGTTAAAGTTAGTCTCTGCCACTGACAGAATGGCAACTAAAAGCCACTCTTCATTCTTCCTGAGGGATAATGCATAATTTGACAAAAGTGAGAGCGTGAGTAGTTTTAACATGCGAACTTAAAAGCATTTATTTAATTCATTAGTAGTAAAACATCGGGACATATATAAATGGTAAAAATGATGAACTGTATATTGGTAGTAGGGCAGGATACTGCTACAAACAAAAGACATGATGTTTTGATGCCT
>Ga0209780_1003315_pt1 | contig 11946 bp, 6 predicted proteins | sample WorMetexBAHAMAS2_FD_187384 | JGI IMG/M metagenome (GOLD analysis project Ga0209780, IMG submission 187384) | Marine gutless worms symbiont microbial communities from Max Planck institute for Marine Microbiology, Germany - Inanidrilus exumae... | ecosystem: Host-associated > Annelida > Digestive... | reverse complement strand
GAACACAGGGGAAGTCAGAGAAACGAGCTTTCTGTTCCAAAGATGCTCGGTGTTCGTGCAACGTTTTAATGCCATACTGCTCCACGACAGTTTACCTGCTTATGACTGCACCGATTGATTTTTCGTACCTATTTTCGTATTTTTCCAGTAATTTTTTAAACCGCCCTCGGGATCATAGGTACCGAGGGTACTAAATATAAAAATAATAATAATAAGCTCCGCTACCGCAGAGGAACCGCGCAACGCGCTACGACAGTTGAAATCTTGTCAACTGCTGCACATCTGTACGAAAAATCACATTTGAACGGCTTACAGTAAGGAACGACTTTGAAGATCATTCAAGGTCATCGGAATTACCTCTATTCGTTAGGCCATATATCACTTCCTATTATAGTGGTCTGTAGTAACAAAGACTCAATGTGGCACCGTTTCCGCGACATTATTAACATTTACAGTGTACGTGACTGGCTATGACTTTCAGAAGTCCTTCGTTATCGAAAAGGTAGTTGAAATTACAAACCACGTGCGCTTTTCGATTCACGTGTTAACATATCGTATATAATTCACGCTGTAGTTCCCGAGGTATGTGAGATAGAAAGGTTTCAAACAGCAAAAGTGACCTTTAAGGTCACTAAAGATCACCGGAAATGGTGACATTCGATAGGCTACATACGATTTCCTATTAGTCTTTCATTGCAACTATGTCTCTATCTTGCACCGTTTCCCAGATATTATCACTTATTTCCCAAAATTTAACGAGGTCACGTGACCCTAAACACACACCTTTCGGAGGTAATCTTCATGTATGCACTAGTACTCCTCTGTATCAATCAGCCTATGACATTTGAAGTGCCTAGCTTCACCGATTCCAAAGATATGACTTGAGGCCAAAATATAAAAAAATGAGTCACGTGACCCTGACCCATGTTCATTAAGGGTAGCTTGTCACCCCAAGGTTAACACTTGATACATTGTATCTGTACACAAAACTTGGCGACTCTCGCTTCAGCCGTTCCGGAGATATGATTGCGGGCGTCAAAACTGAAAAGTGTCATGTCACCCTGACCATGCCCCTTTTAGAGGTAGTTTGTTATTCATAAGCTATTATCCATAAACACATATTACCCATAAGCACTTGATATAGTCTACCTGTGTGTAAAATGTGCTTCAGCAATTCCAGAGATATCATTGTTGACCCCAAAATTTAAAATGGGTCACGTGACCCTGACCATGCCCCCTTTGAGGCTGATTTACCATTCATTTGCTGTGACTTGACATAGCCTATCTGTACAAAAAAGTTTGACAATTCTAGCTTCAGCCATTCCAGAGATATGGTTGGTGCCCATGAAATTTAAATAATGGTTCACCTGAGTGCCTGACCTCACCATGCTCCTTTCAGGGATGGTTTGCCATCCGTAAGCTAACACTTGCTGCGATCAACCTACCCATGAAATTTCAAATATTTCACCCACTACGAAAATGTGAAAGACGAAAACAAAATGTCGAAAATGGGGTGTGTTTTTTTGGGGGGGGGGAGTTAAGGGTCATTCAAGTCATTGGAAATAGCGCCTTTCCATAGAGTGCATGCGAGTTCCTATTAGCTTTCCATAGTATCTATGTTTATATCTCGAACCGTTTCTGAGATATAGCGAGATATTGATCGAAAATCGTTGATTTTAACCTACCCCGCCTCTATCTGGTGCCCCTTTTGGGGGTGACCCCGTTGTAATTTGGCCGAAATATTTGGCGTAAGAAAACTAGTATCCGTGTGCTATACTACGTCGTTATTTGCGTGATCCTATGTTTAGCCGTTTTGGCATAATACTGGAGTGTAACAGAGGAACAGATAGAGGGACAGATGGACGGACACACGATGAAAAAATGAAATGAAATGCAGTCTGTCCAACGCTTACACTCAACGAACAATGACCAGCGGCGTGACAACCTGGCTGAATGGCACGGGGTTCACACAGTTTTACCTGCCACCCACACGTTTATCCACGAATGGAATGAGCCATCCTGCATTTATTTCGTAAGCATTCACCAGATGGCGTCGCCCGAGCAAGGTGGCGCACATCTGGATCAGCTTACTACTCATCTATCGACATCGGAAGGATGAAAGGCTGAGTTGGCCTAGTTGGCAAACCTAATAGCAGATGGTTTATCCACATAAGTGGTCACCCATCAGCTACAGGTCGAGCGTGGACAGGTAAAGTTCGCCGGACCGGCGTTCTACCACTGTGCAATGCAGCCAACCGACGGCATATACTGCGCAGGCATAGCGTCGCGCGGTAAAAATTCAAGGTCTCTAGTATCTTCCATTCCAAGCACTTAAAGAAAGATTAAATATTTGAAATAGGGGTGATCTGGGATGGTTATTGTCATTCAAGGTTATCGACAAAATATGTCACCGTTTGATAGAGCGCGTTCCACTTCCTGTTCATCTTCCACAGAAACTGTAATGTTTTCGAGACATGGCGAGTTATTTGTCCGCAGTCGCAAATTTTTACTGCCCCAAATAATGGCGCCTCCGATGTAATTTTAACAAGATCTTTGGCTTTTGAAAACTATGTCCTCTAGGCTACTATACGGCGTTCTTGATACTCCGGCTTATAACAGACAGACGGTTGGATGGCGGAACGCTTAAAGCGCGAGTAAGGGAAAGGGCGTGTAATGGATTAGGCGAGTAATGCTAATCGAATGGAATGCGCATGTAAATGAAACGGCATGTAACAGTAAAGTAAGAGGACTGTAAACGGCGTGTAATGGCTACGGAGGGTAAAGTGCTCACTAAAAGGGCACGTACAGGAAAGAGCATGTAATGGAAATAAATCGCGATCACAAATTAGACTACATTGTCACTCGTATCATAAAAATAGCAGCACGCTCAAATAAAAACTAATTAAAAATAGGCATGACAAAATCCATTCGTGCTCTGCACTCAGCGCACTTCCTATTATCAGATGCAAAACACCTGTCAGCGCATGTGTGACAGAATCTGCAGTGCCCACAAGGTACAAAAACAACTTTGGCTCGCTCTGCGCTCCAACAAACGTCACGTATGTTATCCGTGTTGGAGGCAGGCTGAGCATTAATATCAGATATAGAAGTGGAAGAAGTACTAGGTTCGTCTAAAAATCATCAGTGTCGTAATCTTCAGTTTCCTCGCCGTCGTCATTCTCAAGCGGCTGTGACCATAAATCTTATGAATGTTACATTATCACTAAAATGACTAAGATCAAATAGAAAATCCAATGAATTGCTATATTCGCCATTATGTGCACTGTCTAACAGTGTGATGTATCTGTGCAGGCGCGAGTTGATTGTACGTACAATTTTACCTGCGCTTTCTTTACACGCATTGCTTAAAGTAGTTTGGAAAAGCTGGGGGCTCCCTCTCACCTCTTACCCCTTTCCCTTATCCCCTCCCTCACCATCCCACTTCCCCCTGAGCTGGGGGCTGAGCTAAGATCTGGGGGCTGAGCGCCCCCGAGCCCCCTTACTTTAAGCCCTGTTTACACGCGCTTTCCACACTTGATTTGTTTATATGCCGATTCCATTACCAGCGCAATCCATATGATGTACTTTACACGCCGTTTTAATTGCCTGCGCTATCAATAACCCCAAAATGACCATTACCCGCAGTTTCATTACACGCGCATTAAGTCATCCGGATTGACAGACACAGAGCCATAGCAAAGCGTTGCGCGGTAAAAATGAAAGCAGCATGACGCATCCCATAAATCTTAAGAATGTCGTAAAAATCGCTTAAATGCTACGCCCCTAGGCTAGAGGTGATTATATTCCAAACATTTGTAAAATTAACAGTTTCTGTGATCCAACACCCATCATGCGCCGATAAAACTGACATTTGGCGTGGAAAAGTCGAATAAGTTGACTCGTCCACATCAAATTTCACCTTCATCGGTACAATTGGGATAAAAACCGAAAAATCGACCCATGAGTAAATTAAATACCGACAGTTTGCCCTCGGGGCAAATCTGCTGGTAACAACAACGTCAAGTGCGCTCTTGTGGTGCCGGGCCGCGAGACACGTGTGATCTATAGGTAAACCTACCTACCGGTGTTGTAGCGGTCATGATGTTGCGTCGTCCCACATGATACCGGTACATGCGGCGAGAAGAGTGGTCAGCTGGCGCCGTATGCAGTCTTCCCTACTGCATATCGGCCGCCAGCCCAACCCGGCGTCTGTACGCTATGCTGAGCTCACGACGACGACGACGTAGCCTAATTAGCATCTCGTCAATAGCACAGCCGGCGCCGGCGCCGCCGCCGCTGCAGGCGCCGTCGCTACGCTGATGCGACGCTGCGTTAAGCTCAGAACACCACCACCAGCAGCAGCAGCAGCAGTAGCAGTATACAGCTCGGCTGAGTGAGCGATTAACAGCCATGTCGGAGCTCCACGATACACACTTCATGCTCATCGTCGTGCATCTGGCTGCACAACACAAGTGCAACTTACACATCTTCTGCGCTGTCGTCCGAACTCGCTGATCTGGTACCGGTCCATAAACTTGTGACTTGCGCTTCAGTATACACACCGGGAGTAGGCCTACATCACTTTTAATTAGGCTGTGATGTCGAGGTAAACAACAACAAATAATAGGTTTTCAGTCCGTGGCGTATGCATGATGCAACAGAGGAACTGAGCCCCTAAACATGCTGGCGTAGCAAGTTAGAAAAAAAGTTATTGGCATTATGGTCTATATGCAGAATTTCATTATTTAATCTCTTTAAATGAAGTACGTTTTACAGCATTACTATACTTGTGACAACATCTTTATGATTTTCTCAGATTCTTTTCTAATTTTTGACTTTCAAAGAGAAATGCCATGGCCTCCTGGCATCGCCTGAATACGCCACTCTTTTCAGTGCGATATGGCATTGTGTTAGGCCGCATGATAACTCACGAAAGAGATTTAGTAATATTCCGGTGCATAGTTGTTGAATTGTTCCACGTACGTTTTCGTTGTGAAAAGATTTTAGAGATGAAGAAACATTTTTGCCCCAGGAACGTGAACTGATAGTGATAGGCTACTGTTTGTCATAAGATATCGTCGACGCCACTGATATTGCGACCCCAAGCAGCCGCCATCTAACCCGCGCATCACCCGTCATGGATGCTTGTTGCAAGCCATTCTGCGTTATAGGATGCTAGTCGTAGATCGACTATCGATAGCATGGACGCTCGATATTAAAGGAAAAGAGAGGAAAGGAAAGGAAGAATATTTATGTAGCGCCATTTACTACGCATGCATAGTCTGAAAGCGCTCAGACATGGATCACACACTTTTACCTGCAAATACACCATGCCTGCCTTGCCTTCGTAAGAGTTCACTAGATGGCGCTATCCCTAACTGAGGCAGCAGACATTCAGTTGCGGCTTACTACTCATCTATCGACCCCGAAGGGATGAAAGGCTGAGTCGGCCAGGTTGGTTGACCTATAGCGGACGGCTTACCCACATGAGTGGCCGTCAGCTACAGGTTGAGCGCAGGACAGGGAAAGTTCGCCGGCCAAAGACTGCATTATACTGTAATGTCATGACGCGGTTGACGCCGTATAAACTTTTTCCGGTCAAATTATTTTAAATTTGTGGAGAGTAAAAGAAGGATTTAGTGGCTCATTGCCACGAAGTTTACAACTTAACGAAAGGTAGAGATGAAGGTGATTAACTGTGATGATAAGTAAACATTTACTGCTTTGGTGATGATCGAAGTTACGATTTAAAAAGAATTGAGATTTTCTGAACAACGCAGTGAAATGTTGTTCGTGACGACACAACAAAGATATTATATTTATTCTTCTTGAACGAATATTCCATATCTTTTGGTGTCTCCGTGAAGACCATTTCAGAAGCTAAAGTGTTTTTCATGATCCATATCGGATAGTATTATCATTACAACACGTGATATAAGCACCTACTGCAGTTTTTAGTTTTGCTGCTTTTTTGTTGGCAAACATTTGCGGCATTTGCTTTTGGTTGGAGGAGTTTGATTTTGAACTTGTGTATTGTTGCCAGGACAACTGATTTGTAGAATATTATTGTAATTAGTTTTATTTAATAATAAATTATTATATGCCATTTTCTTGTTATTATTAGTAGTAGGTAGACTCGTCAATTGAGTTTTCTCCATTCGGTGTAAGATCCTTACAGAGTCCAAGGAACCACGTATTAGATGGGGTCCAGTCCCCCAAATAAAGAAGCACTTTTGAGGGGGACATGTGCCGGAGCATTGTAACGTACGTGCACCGTAACACGTTCCCATCAAAAGTGCTCCGTTGTCAATCAATCAAACAAAACAAACAAACAAACAATCAATCTATCGTTCAGGCAACTAGGCCCACATACACACAAACACATACAATACGCAAACAATCTACAGACTAGTAGGCCTAACATAAAAGGTAAAGCTACTAAAATCACTAAAGTCATCACCACTCACAGTTAATGAAGAAAATAAAAAACGACAGAAATAGTGATATTATAGTCTCGCAAACGCGACGAGTACAATACAATTTACGCAATGAAGCAATTAACTGATTGCAGCGCAACACACACTTTGTTTTTATAGTTATGCCTTACATTATAAACTAGCTGTTGTTTGGAATGTCCACAATACAGTATTCGGCTCGAAGCGGTCCGCTATGTGTACACAAGCTGTTTACTTCATGCATTTGATAATGCCTAGTGTCACGTGCCTGCGACTGAGTGATGTCAGCGTTATCTGCCGTTATACTGATTTTCAGTTTCCAATTCAGGTCTACTTTTCTTCCATGTCGGTCAGCCAGGCAGCATAGCGGCGTACTTGGTTTACCCAATATCAGACATCGGACGTTGCGGAATTTTTTTTTGCGTTTTTGGAAAAACGACCATCATAGTAAAATTTTCAAAATTATGTTCCGGAAGTTTTCACCTCCTCACCGATCGACGTTTTTGTGTTCAAATGTCCTAAAATTTGTCCGACGGGAAATCGGTGAAATCGTGCGTTATTTACCTGCCCCAAAAAGCAGCTGATGGGTGACCACTTATGTGGGTAAACTGTCCGCTACAAGGCCAGTCAACTAGGCCAACTCAGCCTTTCATCCTTTCGAGGTCGATAAATGAGTAGTGAGCTGTAATCGGATGTGTGCTACCTCGCTCGTGTGGTGCCCTCTGGTGAATGCTTACAGAGTAAAGGCAGGATGGTTGATTCCACTCGTGGACAAACGTGTGTGTGGCAGATAAAACTGTGTGATCCCTTTAACACGGGCCATTCCTGAGCGCATTAGAGGTGGTTACGACGATGCGCTATACAAGCGACGTTTACTTTACCTTACTAGCACTTGCTACGATCAACTTGCCTGCCAGATATAAAATCCCTATTTCCGCCCACTACAAATATATAAAAATGTGAACTGGCTCTGCTACTGCAGAGGGACCGCGCGACGCGCTATGTTAGTAAATTCCTGCTATGTTTCAAGAGCCTCGACGTATGGGAGTTAGAAAGGTTTCAAACAGCAAAAGTGACCTTCAAGGTCTTTCAAAGGGATTGGCAATGGTACTACTCGATAGGCCTCATACGATTTCGTATTAGTGTTCCATTGCAACTATGTCTCTATCTCGCACCATTGACGAGATATTATCACTTGTTTCCCAAATGTAAAGGAGTCACGTGACACATGACACATCCCTTTCGGGGGTAATATATGATGCGTGCACTAGTACTCCTATGCATCAATCAGCACACGAAATTTGAAGTTCCTAGCTTTACCAATCCTAAAGATAATTATGATTGGGGCATAATTTAAAAAAAACGGGTCACGTGACACTAACCACGCCCATTAGGGAGTAGTCGCTGATCGAAAGCCAAACACGTAATATATTATGCTACCTCAGCCTACCTGCATACAAAATTTGGCGACTGTCGCTTCAGCCGTTCCGGATATATGATTGCGGGCGTCAAAATTGAAAAATGGGTCACGTGATACTGACCACGCCCCTTTAAGGGTGGTTTGTCATCCTTAGGCTGGGATATGATATAGTCTACCTGTGTACATAATTTTGGGGCCGCAAAATTTTAAACTCAAGGTAGTGATAACGCTCCTTTCAAGGGTGATTTGTCCTCCAAATGCTGAGACTTTATATAGATATAGCCTACCTGTGTACAAAATTTGTTCACTCTAGCTTCAGCTGTTCCAAAGATATGTTTGGTGCCCTCAAAATTTAAATAATTCACGTGATCTGACCACGCCCTTTTCAGGGATGATTTGTCGTCTGCGGGCTAAGACTTGCTACCATCAACCTGCCTATTTAATTTGAAGTCTTTATCTACGAATATACGAAAACGGATACAAAATGTGGAAAATATGGTGGTTTGGAGTAGTTAGGGTCACCCAAGGTCACTGAAAAGTGCGTCATTCGATAGAAGGCATACGAGTTCCTATTAGTCTTCCATAGTAACTATGTCCCTATCTTGCACCGTTACTGGGATATAACGAAATATTGATCGAAAATTGCGGATTCTAATCTACCTATGCACCTCTATTTGGCGCCTTCTTTGGGGGTGACCCCGTGGAATTTCGCCGAGATGTTTGGCGTCAGAAAACTAGAGTCCCTGGGCTATGAATACGGCTTTTTTTGCGTGATAGGTTTAGCAGTCTTAGTAGAACACCGACTTGTGACAGACGGACAGACATACGGAGAGACAGACACACTTTGAGGGCAAGTACCGCGCTAGCATAGCGTCGTGCGGGTAAAAAACAGAATCCCTAAACTACCATGAGCGTTGTATGTATGACGATATGTTGAGCCGTTTTGACCGAACACCGGCTTGTGACGGGCGGACAGACAAATGGCCAGCATCGCGTCGAGCTGTTAAAATGAGCCCAGAAGTAATGTACAAGCTTCGTCGCTCTTGTTGCATTCGATTCGCTAGAGGTCGCCTGCATGTAGAGTCTGGGAGCGAGAGGATCCTCTATTCATAATCATTCCATTCCTCACATGATCCATCGATACAATAGTTTTCAACGCGAGACGTTATGCTACCGCGGTATAGGCCTATGCCATGTCCGTCTGTCCGTATGTCTGTCTGTCTCTCCGTCTGCACAAGCTGGTGTTCAATAAAAAAGACTGAACATATCATCATGCGACCAACGTCATAATGCAATAGCTTATGGACTCTACTTCGACAAATAAACGCGAAGAAGAAACATTGCGATTTTCCACCCATAACTCGCCATATCTCGGAAACAGTATAACATAGGTAAGTGATTGCTATGGAAGGCACACAATCAAATGGCGACATTGTGGATGACCTTCAGTGACCCTAACCACTCAAAATACCCTTATGTGACCTCTTTAAATGTTGAGAAATACGTGATAATAACACGAAAACAGTGCAAGATAAGCATACCTGCAATGGAAGACCGATAGGAAATCATGTGTCCGGTCGAATGGAACCAATACCAATGACCTTGAGTGACCTTGAAAGTCACTGTTACTGTGTGAAATTTTTTGTAACTCCCATACCTAGGGAAATATAGTATGTGTTATCTACATATGCTTATACATGAATCGAAAAGCATACTTGGCTTGCAAAGTTGTAATTATTCGGCTCGAAGGCTCGAAGCTAGGCTTCATCGGAATATTGGATTCACTTTACTGCGCGTTTTGACGGTGTTCACGCGTTTTGCCATAAATCCGCCGAGAGTAAACTAATTTGGATTAAATCTGGAACACTCGGATTACATTTTCGGGGGCTGGCCCTGGCAGATTTTGGGCGGGATCCGCGCAGTAGCGACAGCTGGAGAGCCAGGCGAATTTTTTTTGTCAGCTAAATAACGCACGATTTCACCGATTTCCCGTCGGCCATAATTCACGAAATTTGAAAACAAAACGTCGATCGGTGTCGCAATGAAAACAACCGGCTGTACAACAGGTTGGATGAAGTCTTTTGAATGTTCATATTCATATAATTTGATTTCAAGGCAACAGACTTGACCAGGCTTATCACCATGGAAATGTTGGGTCAGCATGCTTCTGTTCTGGTGCAACAAAGCTAACAGTGAATCTGCATTGGCGCCTGGTCAGGAATGGTTTATTTGATGGGCTAACTGCAAATGCAGGACATGAAAATTGAAGGCATTGTATTAAAATATTTATGCGGTTAATTAACCGCTATTAGAACTATACGTATTTATTTGACATTTTCAGTAGATTATGTAGAAACCACGCATTTTAAAAAGTCAGTTACAATGCATGGAAAATGTCCAGGTCAGAAAATTATTGCAGCCTACAGATGTTTATAAATACATATAGTTTTTTATAGCGGAGCATTGATAAAATAACTCGAACTGTTGAGTGTCGCTTACAAATACGAGATCAAAGCAATTAAGTCTGACTGAGCACAAGTCGCAGACAGCAATCAACGCTAACTAAGCCGCTATATTGTTATGCGTTTAACAGCATTTAAAACATATTTAACATATATTTGAATATTATGTATTACCTTAAATATACCTTTGCACGATGTATCACTGCTGTTGGTTAGCTTGGCGTAATTTTAACAACGACGACAGCATTAATGTGCATTATAAGTACCGTTATTTTATTTTTATAAGCCTAACCCTAAACCCTAACAGTAAACTTTAACCCAAACTAGGCTACGGCTGTGGCCGCTTGGACGATATATGCTCATTTAAGTAATTCATCCAACCGGTTGTACAACCGGTTGTACAACAGATTATATCGTGTAAACGGGGATTAACACTCCACGGCGGGCCTGCAGGCAGCTTCACCCGCACAGGCCAGGCGATGACGTCATGCCGCCTCCAGTCTCATTATAGCTCCACGGTAACACTGCACGGCGGGCCAGTAGTGTTAGGTCCCGTTAGGGCGACACCTTGTTGTTCTTGTTAAGCTGATGGTGACGGTTGATAGCTATTGCATAAAACATGTGTACAAACGGTACAACTACGTGAGATACAATGTCAGTTGGCCGTGACGCAAAGGTGACATATCTGATCGCATTTGCTGCTTTTACGTGAGTCTAAAGGCCCATTCTCATCGCCGCGACTTAACTGAAGTAAACTGGCTAGTTGAGTCGCGGGGATGTGGACGGGTCTTGACGCCAATCTGCATCAACGTGTTGACGGTAACGGCGGTTGAATTAGATCTTACGATTTTGAGTTTACCACTACAACAGAGAAAGTTACAAGTACGTCCGTCTTCGGGGACGGCCGTATATCCACACATGCCGATCCTATGTCCACACGCCGCGCGATATTGATAGGCACGCGATTACGGGAACTCTTTCCACCTGAACTTTACTTCCGGGTGCGAGGCCGATTCGTCCGATTTTGGGCTTCTGGAGGAGCAAAGTTTCCCAAAATGGGAGATTCCCTGCCCAGGACGACCCTGACCACAGAGCAATATTTGACGCCACTAGCTTTATCCTCACCGGAGAAATCCGTAACCGTACAAACAAACAAACGATATATCCACACCTTGCCTATCGGCATGTGTGGATAACAAAACATAAATATTAACAATTTTCGGACACATACAATAAGGAATAAACGTCCTGCTAAATCAGAATGGCATACATATCATATGGGCTTTGTAACACATAGGCCGACGATATGTGTGACCGCTCGATGTAACTTGTTAAGCTTATGGTGATAGTGACAGCTATTGCATAAAACATGTGCTAGCTACGTGAGATACAGTGTCAGTTGGCCATGACGCGAAGTTGACATAAATGTTTCAGCTAACGTTACAAGTCCGCATGATATTGGTCTTGACTTTTTAGCTTGCGACGTTTGCGATAGACACGCACGAAGGTGGAGTGTAATGGACAAGCAACAGGCGGACTGCAATCAGTTTGGGGCCTCGCTATCGGGACGGTTCTACAACACCTAACACCAGGAAGCTCAGCTATGATT
>Ga0209780_1003312_pt1 | contig 11951 bp, 6 predicted proteins | sample WorMetexBAHAMAS2_FD_187384 | JGI IMG/M metagenome (GOLD analysis project Ga0209780, IMG submission 187384) | Marine gutless worms symbiont microbial communities from Max Planck institute for Marine Microbiology, Germany - Inanidrilus exumae... | ecosystem: Host-associated > Annelida > Digestive... | reverse complement strand
GCTCTACAGCTACCAGAGGTCTATCGATTATTAACCCCTCTATCTCTTCGTCAACCTTATTCAAGACCCAACAATTCTCGTCTCCCGACGAGATGACGCGACATTCTCCCACACCATGCACGCAGAACGAAAATTGTTGGGTCTTGAAACCGATAGTTTTCTAGCATTGTAGCTCGTGGTGGGAGTTTGGATAGACCAGGTTGACCGTCAGTTTTTCCCATCGTTCGTTTATTCCCATTGTTCCGTGTCTTTGGGTTTTAAACGTTGTTGTTCAGGCCACTAAAAATTTACTTATTTTATGTCTGTGGATTTCTCTTCAGAAGTACATTTTTATGATAAGTGCCAGTTTAGCCCAAGGTGCATGACTGCATGGGAGATCTCGCATCCCAGGGGCGTACAAAATACCTGGCTGAATTTTATTAGGCCGCATAGCAGCGTTAGCTAGCGAGAGTGGACTACCGCTATACACGCAGTAGCGTGGTCGGTCTGTTTGTGTGTCTTTTGGTCACGTTGACTCGTGAGCCCAGCAAAACGGCTGAGCCGATCGACATGCCGTTTGGAAGGGCAGAGTCATGTTGGCCTAAGGAACCTGTGAGCTAGACTCAGGCCTCCTGTTGTAACCCAAGGACAGCTCACTCGTTGGGGAACTGGGTCAATGGAAGCACTCGCAAGGATTCAGTCTGACAACCCTTTAATGCTTTATTAAATTATTAAGCTGTACTCAACAACACTTATACACTGACTATTCACCAGACCGCTTGCGTACCACCGTTCTCTCTATTACTGTCCTCCTAGGAAATCTCTCTTTCGTTTCTCCCCTTTACTCCGCTCTGCTGCTACAGTCCTCCCTGCAATACTAATCACGCTACACTATTCATACCTGCTAGGCTGCTTGGCATGGGGAACAGCCAACAATATCTCGGCCGTGTGGCTGCGTCGCCGCCCACGGCGCCGACGCTAGTCACAAACCACTTATCATAGGTCAGACGAATCCATTTGCCGCCACGATGGCTGACAATACGGCGATGCGGCCTTTCGTCAAAATTTTTGACCACTTGTTTCGGCAGAGGCAGAATGGAAAATAGTTTTCTTGTGTTTAATTTTTTCAACCGTGTACAGTTTGATGTTGAACGTAAATGACGTAGCGGCCTGTTGGGTGAATTCAGGTCGTAGTGGGTGTAAAAGCACAGACAGGTGGCCACGACAAACGCAAGGCGACTTCGACTAGACCATCGCAAACCATGTGGACTGTGAAACCGTCTTCAATCACCCGTAGGACCGTCGTTGTCAACATCGACGATCATGGGACACAACCACATCTGTGAAGCAGAAATCGATCAGCCACAACGTTGAAATAATTAATTGCCTCTATGCGAATACGAACAGTAGGCCCATCCGTCATAGAGAGACCGCGCGACGGCTCGTGTTGTTTGAACATATTGTTCAGTCGATTCAATAGGTTAAGTGACGACCCGTAACAGCGTTTGTTTGAGAAACCGTCATCGTGTGCAACATCAACAGTTAAGAGTGCGTGCAGTTTTGACTCAGCCATTAAGCATGATTATCGGACCCTTTAGCTATTAACATCGTAACTTAAATAATACGTAGGCTAGTTTATTTTTGCAAAACTAATTTCAGGCAAAACAGAAAACACTGCTGCATCATAGGCAAACTGAATTTTACTTCTACTTCTTGTGTAAGTTGTACTGTGTTTAGTCTTCGATTCTTTGTCGACTTCACTGATACAGCAGTCGTTCTGTGGCGCACCCGTCTGCGCGCTCATATCAAAGCGAAAAACAGACACTGAACACAATTTAGCAAGTAATTGAGACTGCAAAAGTAAAAAAAATTAGCCCCGTACAGGGACTGACGGTCGACTCTTCGCAACTCACGTTTGTGCCAACTTCAAAGTCACGTGCTACAAAAACTAGGCCGAATATCAAACATCCTGCTCGATCAAATTTAGATATTGTGCCCTAGTTTAAGAATCTGTGGTCAGTTGCCAGCTCCCAATGCAAAATGGCGAAGGAGATAGCTTTTGAAAACAGCCGGATTTCCAACTTCGGAGGGCTCGTGACCTTGATCTTGACCTTGGATCGGGTCATACTGCATACCGTCGTGCATCACTCATCGACCTCTACGGTCTACCTATGCCAAATTTAATTGAGATCGAATAAAGTTTTTGTGGACGGACGGACATATACATACGTACGTATGTACGCACGGAATGACGGACGGACATTTGAGAACGGCTATATTAGGTCGACTCTGTCGAAGAGTCGACCTAAAAAGTAAAGTATAAGTAAGTGTATAAAGCAGGGATGGATAAAACAAGAACATAAGTAAACATAATGAAAAAAGGAAAAGGGGAAAAAGTATAAAAGAGCAAAAGATGAGGAAGTGAATGGAAAATGGAGAAAATGGAGGGAAAGGGGGTACCCCGGCCCCACGCGGGGCTCTTAACGAAGTAAATAAGTAAGGAAGTAAGTAAGTAAGTAAGTAAGTAAACGATTAATACAGCACCCGAATCAACAAATGAATCGGGGCGCATACAGCCCCGGAGCCATTAAGGGGTTTTCTATCAAAGCGACATGTTGAAATACTGAATAACGGAACTCAATGAGCCAACAACGCAACAGAACAGGAAGTTTCTTTTACTTAGTGTTATTCTATTGAGCCGCACATCACAAGAAATAACAACAAAAATACGCAGTTGTGATAAAACGACAGGCGCATATTAAAATATAACTCTGTCGGGGACAAACATACTGCAGTGATAAAAACCGACATCGTGAAAAAAAACAATCTAGACACAACGAGCATTACAATTCAGCAGTACAAAATCAACCACCTAGCTAAAGCATAAGATCCCATACGACTTCTATTTTCTGTTCGACTACAGGTTTGGACAGGTCGCCCAAAAGAGAGTTAGCGTAGGGTTCTACAGGCCGGATACCAGTAGGACTAGGCGATCGTAGATATCACACTTCGCCCGCGGTGTGCAATTCCACCACCCCTTCGCGGCCGATAGGCCGTATCACCTGCGCCCATAAATTTTCCGAATATAATTTGCGCTTGCCGGGTACACTGAATGATCCCGTCTGCTGCATAACGTTATTGGCGATTAAATGATCCCTGTTGCAATGTACGCGACAGCGACGCTTCAGCGAAGATTGCCGACGCTTTTGAATGGCCCGGACAACAACCAAAATTGCCCTATCCCCATGGGGATCTGAGGGCGAAGTAGTAGGAGACGAAAAATATAGAACTAACTGATTAAAATTACAATTAGCATCCGTTCTAATCAATTAACTAATGAATCAGTTGCTAACTCATTAATTAGTTGACTGACTACCCATCACTGTTATGTACCAACGATATCAAATTACAGAAAGGTAGTCAACTACTGAACCAAACCTTGGAAAAAAATCACCAATTGTCTCATCGTTTCAGGATTCACCAACTCTCCTGATTAATTAAAGTTTTACGTCCCGCTCGACACAAAATAGGTCCTTTCGGTGCGGAGACGGTCTTCCCAGCCAATCTCTTGGCTTAGGTTTTACGTCCCACTAAATTAAATTAAACACAACAAAAGCAAACAGTCATCCGTAACAAAATATACCATAACACACAATATACGCAAAAAAATTACAGCCAAGTTTGGTCATCTCTTACGACCACGAAACGGACGGGCCTATTCTAAGGAAGTAAATAAGTAAGAAAGTAAGTAAGTAAGCAATCTATATACGCTGGAATCAACTCTCCAGATGGAAGGAACACAGGCTGTATGTCACTAAAACACACATCAACCTTGTACATACGATAAAAAAATATATATATATTTATCACAAAAATAGTAACAGTACAACGTTGCTAGATAATCTCTACTAATCTCAAACATTGAGCGGAGGTAAACGAACGTGCAAACGGACGGCGTCATGGCTATGGACTCAGCAAGGCATTACAGGTTCGGCTACTGGCTGACCATCACACAATCACTCTGGACAACTTTGACCACACATGTGTTCCTATCATCGCAAACAAAAGAATTACGTTCTTTATTCTTTTTCTTCCAGCTGTTCCGAAATACAATCTCTGCAGATAAATGGCAAAGGAAGGACATCTAGACATTGAAAACCTTGTTCCATTGTTCTGTACAGGAATAAGTAGAGGAACTGGCTACCCGAGAATCATCTAGATAGCGTCCATTAAAATGGGAGGATAGCAGTTTTTAGGCCGCATCGCCTGCGCACAGTGCATAGATGCAGCCCAATGCTAGCTGCAGATGTCGCACGTAGCGTGGTCTGTGTGCGTAAAATATAAAGTATACGTCGATTTGTATAGCGCATCGTCGTAACTACCTCTAATGCGCTCAGACATGGATCACACAGTTTTACCTGCAAATTACACCGTGCCTGCCTTTACCCCCCAGCCGCAGAGCATCACCGCCCTTTGGCTGGTACTCATTTTACCGTCCCACGGAGGGTAGAAGGCTCAGTCGACCTGGGTGGTTGGTTACATACTGAAATAAAGTGCCGCCTCCGTACTAACCGGGCTCAGCGTAGGTTAACCTCGTTGATTTAGACCAACGACGCTACCACTACGCCACGCTGCTACATGTGTGTTGTTGTCGGGCACGCGGGTTAGCTGTGCAAAAACGGATGAACCGATCGGGATGCCGTATATGGGGCAGAGACTTGTGTGTGGTCCAAGGAACTTTGCATCACATGGGGTCCAGATCCTCCCACGGGAAGTGGCACTGTTGCGGGGGCCATATGCCGGCCCATTATAACGCATCTATGCATTGCGCACTGTTCACCAGCGCACGCGCGGACAAATGCATTCGCTGCCGTGAGGGGTGACAATATGGCGATGCGGCCTTTTGCCAAATTACATTAGACATTACTAGTATGGAAAGATGTTTTATAATACCCGGGGCTGGAGGCCTTACTGAGTTCTGGCGTCCCTACCAGCAGGGGGCGCTTTTAAGGTTATGTAGATGTTGGTGCAAGAATTTTCACAGGGGCCACAATTCGCTATTTTCCGTTAGCACGGACGGAAATCAAGTGTCATAATTGGCTATTTTCCAAACAGGGGCCCGTCGCTGCAGGGGATATACAAAGTGGTAACAAACAACCGAACACAGACAAATGATAATGCTGTTGATGGCAACCACGTGGATAAAAATCAAATTCTGTGTATTTCCAAACAAAATAAGTGTATTACCATGACGACTAAAATGCAGTTACTTATATTATTTTAAAGTACTTCTAAAACATGCCAGATGCAGGGTAAAACATAAAAATGTCGCAATAAGATAAACGCAATATATTAGAAATGCGCGAATATTTCTGCAACAAATTATACTCATTTGTTTAGCACATAACTGCACACAAGTAAGTTGCTTCATGCAGTATTAACATGACGTATGTCAATTTTCAAGAACGAATTTCGCAGATAAAAACGCGGATTTTATAAAAGTATCCAACCGGTGTGTTCCACCATGCTGTGATGTTATTATGACATAATACTTTTTCATCTTTGTTCACCATAAATGTAGCATAAGAAAAGAAAAAAAAGAAAGCAACAGCTTAACTAAATCATGAATATATAACGACGACCGTCATGTATCGACATCGGGTGACTTCACTTTTCCGATCAGTCTTTTTGGTGAGTCTAAAGACTGAGCTAATCCGTAATCTGAGCGGCCAACTTTGGTCTCAGTTCCAACTTTAGAGTAGCGTTTTAGCTGAGCGGAAATTGTTCTAAAAATAGAACAGTGGGTTACACGGGCTGACAGATAGAAAGATTCAGTCGAAGCGCATGCTGTACTTATTTTATTTGGTGCTCGATGACGTGGTCTATTTCTTCCGCAAAGGATACCAGCTGCTATTCCGGCTGCCACAATCATCACCATGTTTGTTTATGTTTCCTTCGCTCAGCTAAAAAGTAAATTGGCTTTACCGCTCAGCAAAAGTTATTCCTTAGTGATTAACCTATCTCTTCCATGTAAGCAGAATAGGACTGAGACTGAGAGACCATACAAAAATGTTCAAATTCTCATTTGCTAATTTGTAATCTTTAAAGGACCACTCAGTAAATCTATTTTCTAGAAAATATGTTCCAGTAACAGTTGCCTGCATTTTCTTCTGCCACCTTAACGTAACACTGAAGTCCTTTCCAAATTACGTAACAACCTAAAATATCCAGTACCATACTCTACAACAAAAGATATCAGTCAGTCTTCCTTAAACTACGCCTTGGCCCACTACCAAAAATAGCACCTTACCAGTTACCATACTACTTCTGTGTTCCAGTTTGCAACATTGATATATTGTAAAAAAGGTAAAGGCTTCCCATACTCGTTACCGAGCGTAAGGCCCAGAGCTGATTCCAGTGTACAGGCAGCCAGCCTCCCGGATTGCCTCCACGGACATTTGCCTTCTGAGCTACTCGGTTTTTGATTTTGATTTTTTTAATTATTTTTCGTTTCTGAGCCATGCGCTAGATTAAGCTGGCCAGCTCGTCAGCTTTTGAGCGCACGTAAATCTACTGTATCGTATCGTATCGGTGACTATAAGTCATCCACCCGGCGGTAGGCTGCCATTACTTTCCGCCAGGCCTGCGGTTACCTTCCTAGCCGCAGAGCATCACCGCTCGTTGGCTGGTACCACGTTATACTGCTTGGTGACAGAGGCACATAGGTGTGAACAACTTGCTCAAGGTTGTTACGCAGCTTTGCCCCGAGTAGGATTTGAACCCACGACCTGTTGATCGCAAGTCCAATGCTCTACCCGTTGCGCCACCACGCCACCCTGATATATTGTACTGTAATGGTATTTTTATTATAGTTTGCTGTGATGTTTATTTTGTACAATATACATGCTGTATTTCCCTTTTAACTATTTTAACTACTGTGATTTTTATAGTGTGCAAATTGTAGATGTCTAACTTGTGTCTTATTACTGTACCTATCCAGCCTATGGCTGCAAAAGATCAATAAACTGCTAAAACTGAAAAAACACCTGATTACCCCCGATAGCAAAAAAACTGGTTACAGATATACAACATATTATGATAGTTGCAAGCAAAAAATACAAATAACTGGCATACAAAACATGTGAAACAAACAAATCACGGACATTTAGTGACGTGACTGCCTTTCTCGAGCAATCTGCAGGAGATCGTCAAAGTCGTCATCGCTGCATGACTTGCGAGATGTGGCAAAAGGCACAAGTTCTTCTTCTATAACTCGGTTGCCATCTGCAACATAAAGAGCAGGGGCCTGATTTACAAAAAAATCTTACGACAAACTTAGAAAAAACTTATAGGATAAAGTGACTTAGGAAAATCTTAAGATAAACTTAGGATAAACTTACGCAAAACTTAAGATCAACTTAATAAGAAAAATGCAATTTCTCAAAAATAACTTAACATTTCTTCACAGAATTGTCTGCATATAGGAAGAACTTAGTTGCACGGTGTATGTCGGTTGAATTCCGCGTACGTGCACGTGAATATAGGAAGAACTTAGTAAGTTATAAGATTGCTTTAGTAAATTCCACGTAAAAATCTATGAAAATCTTAATTTTATAACTTAAGATAAATTTAGGAAAAACTTACGCTAAACTGATTTTTTTTTGTAAATCGGGCCACAGATTTGTAACGAGCATGTAAACTGTAATGATGCTCTTGAGCACTTAAATGTTGAACTTGTCGAGTTAAGATGGCTCAATCTCAGACTAGAACCCGGACTCGACAGCAGTGGACTCAAACTTGGACTCGAACTTGACACTCATCGACTTGGCCTTGGCGGATGCTGGACTCTTTACCTCTAAGACGAAACTTTGTCTGAAGAGAATGAGACAGGAAAAGCATCTGCCGAGTCTTAGAAACTGTCGAGTCCACGTCCAAGTCTGACCCCACTGCTGTTGAGTGCGAGTCCGGATCCAAATCCGAGACTGAGCCATCTTAACGTAACAACAAGTTCAATGTGTTACTGTGCTATCAAGTGCATGACCATGTTGCATCATTGCAGTTTACATACTGCTGCATTTCAGAAATACCAGCGACGAAAATGTTCCTTCTGACAGCCTCAACCTATGTGGTCAACGTGTCTCCAGGGCTAAATATGCACCCAACTGGTGTACTTAATGAAGAAACAGACAATGCACGGATTTGAACAAGGACTTGATTTTCGGACGCCTGAATCCGAGTCAAGTAACCAAACCACACATGGCTGAAATTATATTACACTGCTTCGATTTGTTTCTCCATCTGCGCAGAGTGTAAATAAATCTAGTGAAACAATTTGCACCCGTTCCGCTTGTGATCATTTGCATAATAAATATATAAATATTAGCGCTCCACCCTCGCGACTACTGTGCCCGGTCACATCTCGAGCCTACGGTGCTTGATACTGATCTGTAATGGTTGCTGGCCAATAGTTTCCAATTTCCTGGCAGAGCACTCGATCCATTGCACCTGCCAATTCGGGCGCACTAAGTGGTGCTGGCTAATCCCCCCTCCCCCATTATCATCTGTAGGGTATAAGGATGCCACACGCCAAATTTTGTGCATATCTGCTCAAAACTGTGGTCGTACACAAGGAACAAACAACAGACAGCACACAAGCAAACACCGACAAATTCGATTTTATATAAGATTCGCCTTTCTGGACCCATGTGCCACACGGAATTTCGGGTAATGTGTCATATCCAAGTGACATCCTGGGACATATAGGCACAGGCAGATCCATTGCAACTCAATGGTAACTTGTACATAGAAGATTGGCACAACATTGTCAGAATATCCAAATGCCTTTTAGTGTGCAGAAGTCCTTGACACTGGACTACTTAACCATGTGCAAATATTCTCGGCATGTCTATCTATTGCTGTACTCACAATGATACAGCATCACAGCTAGCAGCCTTAGCCATAAGCACACGCCATTGGATTTACACAGCATCCTTAAAATCACAAAAATATATCCTGAACCACAAATCAGTAACCAGGAGCATCATACTACATAGAACATCCGTAATATTCAAAAGTCTTCACACAAAAAGCAAACGCAGCTTCATACCGAGATCTGAGTAGTCGGCCTTGCAAAATTTTCTCCTTCCTCCGAAGCAGACATCATAATCTTCGCATCCAGCAATGGTACGGCTTCCTGTCCCAATGTAACGACCAGCAGATCTCACATATTACCAATACACAACCATTTTATGGCCAGTCCGGCACCCTCGAGTAAGAATTAGGACTGCCACTAACTAGTAATTTTCTACTCGAGTACTCGTACGAGTACCTTAACGAGTACTCGTTAATACCGGAAGTACTTTAATTCAAGCTGTGAATGACGAAGAAGGGGGTAGTGGATTGGTTAGTCAGCGCATCTGGGGCCCGAAAGCCTTGATCAAGCGTGATTTTTACCATTTCGATGTGCACTGGCTCCAGGCTGGCTGTTGCAAATGAAATCACAAGGCCCAAATTTTACATAAATTTCAACAATTCACAAATTTTGACTCTGCAAACACTGCAACCATCAAATTTCCAACCGGAAATAGAAATAAGCAAGTACTCAAGTAGTAAAAAATTACTCAAGTAGTTTACTACTCGATTATTCGCAGCAGCCCTAATAAGAATAGAAGGATTTTGTTAAAGTAGTTTTACTGCATGCATGCCCTTGGTGATGGCAACCAGCAAATTCGGATTAGAGAGATAAACGCAAGAGTTCTTCTCAATGTTGTTATGTACACCGTCTCCATACCAGTCATATCAATACCAGTGCTAGTACTTTAGAGTTTCTGTTAAACTGGCCTTCGTTTATGGTTGGGCCAGGTTCCAGAACAGAATGTTTGCCGATATCATAATTTGCACAGGTTTTCTGTAAGTTTTCTGTCCATCTGTTGTCCACCTGACAGTGGCTATTCACTGAAGGGAACAACAAACACTGACATCTACTACAGACAAGTGGTCAAAGAATTTTGACAAAAGGCCGCATCGCCATCTTGTCACTCCTCGCGGCACCGAATGGATTCGTCCGACCTTGACCCCATCTAAAGAATGGTTCCTTGGGCCAACATGAGTCAGCCTCCCAAACGGCATCTCAATTGGTTCAGCCATTTTTGCACAGCATACACGCTGTGAAATCACTGACTTGTCACCCCTTGTGGCGGCGAATGGATTCGTCCGACCTTGACTGCCATCTAATACGTGGTTCCATGGGCCTACAAGTCACCCCCTGCCCCCAAACGGCATCTAAATTGGTTCAGTCGTGTTTGCAATGCTCACGAACATGACCAACAGACACACAGACAAAGTCTGACCACAGCACTCCTTGTGTAGCAATAGGCCGCTATTGCTAGCTAATTCTGCGATGCGGCCGAAAAATCACCAACCATATGACTTCAGGTAAAGAACGCCACAGATACAATGCCAGTAATATTGGTCGTATTACTTGTAAAAACAAGGTGTCGCCCTAAAGGGACGTAACATGACTGGCTCGCCGTGTGCTGCCCCCTGGTGAGTTACGTTGCATATGCGAGTGTTACAGATGACGACAGACCCCAGCGACCATAACTAGTCTGGCCCCCTCCAATATGTGTAGGTGGGCCAGTAAAAGTTGACAAATGCTGCAAAATACTAAATGCACAAATAAAAATATCAGAAGACAGAATGCATCAAAAGACAAAATGCGTTCCTCAAATCTTAATATTTCTGGAAGAACAAGTAAAAATTGCAAAGCTTACTTTCAACAGCAGCACACGCCCCATCATAGTTTGCAAATGTCACAAACCCATAATTATCCCTGTGACAAAACAAAACGGTGCAAGTACATCAAACGTGTTACAAAACTGCAAAATAGGAAAACGTACAAACCAGCTAGAAAAGACCCATGTGACACTGTTTTTGTCACTTGTGACCTTTGACCCTTTGTCCCAACATAAACAGGTTTGAAGGACTCATCGTGGAACATTTTGTATGTCAGGTTTGGTGATCCTAGCTGCACCAGTTTTTGAGATATTGTGCAGAAAAGCATACAGACAACGGCGGTAAAAATCTTACCGCTGCGACTGCCATCAGAGAGACGAAATGGTGCCGATCTGTTTGAAGTTTTCAGGATGTACAAAGAGTGGTCCAGAATAAGCTTTGACAGCATGTTTACGCTCAGCAATGTCACAGTTAAGAGAGGACACTCAGTGAAGATCACCAAGAACAGGCGTCGTTTGGACTAAAGTTTTGCACGGGAATGCACTTCCGGTCCCGTTCCCGTGTCTTTTTTCCCGTTCCCATCCCGTTCCCGTTCCCGCGAGTACTACTCCCGATCCCGTCCCGTTCCCGTTATTTATACATAAGTACATTTTTCCATCACAAAATCGACAGTTGTAATTTTGATGACATGCATGTGACGAATAATACACAAACGATAGTTCCTTGAATTCGGTCAACAGACAGTTATCCGGTATGCTAGGCCTACTTCTTCAGTCTATGCAAAAACAAAAGTCCATCAACAGTTTCACTTTTCAGCTGACAGCGCCTGTCCTCCATTGTTCGACCAGCTGCAGAGAATAGCCTTTCAGATGATGTACTGGCAGCTGGGACACCGAGAATGTTCTGTGCCACCCGTGTCAGCTTAGGCCAGAGTTCAATTTTGTGTGGCCAGTACTCCGGTAGCTCGCACTGGACAGGTTGACTACTGATGTAAGGAGTTGAAAGGACTGCAGTCTGCCGCTGATGACTCAGGACTGTCAGGAGTCAGGAGATGCTATCGGCGTTACCGAGTGCATGCATGCAGTGCACTGCAGTTGTAACTAGCTGCAAGTTGCCAAAGCCAGTATAATGAAAATGACTGTCGTTGCTCTAAACGCTAAGCAGCTGCATTTGACCCAGCGCTCGACAATTAGTTAGTCGTTAGAGTCCATATTCTTTTGTAAAAAATTTGCTTTCCC
>Ga0209780_1003311_pt1 | contig 11951 bp, 10 predicted proteins | sample WorMetexBAHAMAS2_FD_187384 | JGI IMG/M metagenome (GOLD analysis project Ga0209780, IMG submission 187384) | Marine gutless worms symbiont microbial communities from Max Planck institute for Marine Microbiology, Germany - Inanidrilus exumae... | ecosystem: Host-associated > Annelida > Digestive... | reverse complement strand
CTATCTGCGCACAAGCTGTTTACTTCCTGCATTCGACGATGCCTAGAGTCACGTGCCTGCGACTGAATAAGGTCGACGTTATCTGCCGTGTTACTTATTTACAGTTTCCAATTCAGGCTTGCTTTTTTTCCACATCGGTCAGCGAGGAGTCACAGCGGCGTACTTGGTTTACCCAATATCGGACATCGGACGTTGCTGAAAATTTGGGTAGGTTTCTTGTACGGAGCGTACAGCCTGAGGAAATATTTTAAATTGATTCCAACGGTAATAAATTAGCCTCGTACGGGACTGACAGTTGACTCATCGCAACTGAAGTTTCTGCCAAGTGGAAAGTCACGTGACACAAAGTAGGATAAATATCAAAAATCTGGTCCGATCGAATTTAGATATTGTGCCCTAGTTTAAAAATCCGTGGTCAGTTGCCAGCTCCCGTTGTAAATGGCGGAGGAGATGGCTTTTGAAAATGGCCGAATTTCCAACTTTGTAGGGCTTGTGACCTTGACCTTGACATAGGATCGGGTCATACTGCATACCCTCGTGCAATACTCATCGACCTCTACCCAAATGCCAAATTTTATTGAAATCGAAGAAACGTTTTGTGTACGGACGTACATGTACGTACGCACGCACGGACGGACATTTGAGACCGGCTTTATTCGGTCGACTCTGTCAATGAGTTGACCTAAAATGGTGACTAGACATCCCGCAGAGAGGTTATTTGGTAGTGAATTTCTGTCGACCTATAATCAGTGCAGAGTTATGGACGCCTGAAGTTGCAAGACGTTAAGAAATTTTGAGAAATTTTTGCGTATATTCGAAAAAACAACACACGTAATGTGCCCCGAAAGCTGCCGAGTTCGGTGAAAAAAACGCAAAATATGGGCCATTTCGCCGTTCAGTCATTCAAGGTCACCGTTTTTGGTACCAATCGAAAGCTCATATACGACTTTCAATTAGTGATTAATACTAACTTACCTCTTGCACCGTTTCGGAAATGCAGCATTCCAAATGTCAAAAATCGCTATATTTGGCTACCCCACTTGCGTTTAAACCTCCGACGCAGGGGTTTCCCTAGGACGATGTCCGTAAAATTTTCATTGAATGTCAGTGGATGGCTAAGGTACTAAACGGCGTAGAAAAATGTCAACCGGCTGAGTAGGGTGCACGAACATTACAGACAGACAGACAGACAGACGGCGAACGATAGAATATAGCGAACGTTAACGTTAGTTCACGTTCGCTGAAAAAAGAGTGGGGTCTGTGACACAATCATTCCTCACTTTGATCCACTCGTTTGTGTAGTTATCACGCACTCATGGATGAAGCAATCCGCGGTGTCGATGTTGCAGTCCGTGTGTGTAGAACGGTTTGACGGCGCTTCACTTGGCGTCGAAAGCTGGACACGTTGAGCTGGTCATAGAGCTTCTACAACGCGCCGCACCGGCTGACGCAGTCACCAAGGTACACATCACACTCGCACTACACTGTAAAGGTAAAAAGGTAAAGGTCGGATTCGTCTATAGCGCTACTTACAGCGGCAATGCAGCGACCAGCCGCGCTGTACAATCGTAGGAAGTGGCAGTTGATTGGCAAGAGCCAATGGTGCTGCAGCGCAAATTGCGGCCATCCATTGCACGCGTTAACGTACAATTGGACCCGCGGTATGCAGCTAGCAGTGTATGCACATGTACACTGTTAAAAACTATAATTAGTATCTATTATGAACAAAATTTCAGAGTGTCATTGTAAAAATCCATATGCAAATTCACGCAACACTGAAACCTATCTGCACAGAAACTGTAGGATTTTATTCATGAGCTTATTCTGCATGCAAACGTACTATGAAAGAAGCCGAAAAACACGTGACTCCTCGATACACATACCGTTGCTCCAAGACGTCAACGTGTTCCATTGCCCATTCAGCAAAATATTGTGATGCCTTCAATACCAGTACACCACATGCACCTCAGTACAATATGAAACAAGCTGCAGCCACGCGGGGTAATAATGACCTAATGCTCTCAGTTACTTAGGATGCAATGCCAAACAAAATGCAGTTAAATGAGCATTCAGTGACGTGCAAGCATTGCATTTTATTTGCAACGAATGACCCTAACTATTCAATACTTGCAAAATGACATATCCAAGTTACGTCAATATTCACTATTATAAAAATATAACTAAACATTAAGGGTCCTTGAATACTAAAAACAAAAAATGTTTAACAAGCACATATATGTGTAGCATGCACTATTCAAGTTTGGGAAGCTTTTTATGCACAAAAATGCTCCCAAGTAGCGTGTTTTCTCTACAGAGGCTGAGCTGCTTGTACTTTTGTATGTCTGTTAGTTGCAACATATGCAATAATTATAACACAATTATGCACACAGCTGCGTCACTATAATCACAAATACTTTGTTGAAAATAACAATAATGACAAAGTGTCCAAGTACATAATTATCTGCCTGTATGATGTAGTCATTAGAACTTTCACCTGCCAAGTACATAATCCTGTGGTTCCATGTGATAAAATATTTAAAGACTCTTTCAGTACCATTTTTCTGTCTGGCATCTGAAAAATTATACAATGCATAAGTATATTTCTGCTTATAAAGCATGGAAAACAATTTATAATTTAATTTTGAAATAATTTATTTTGTGCTATATGTCATGTGTACATGTTTGTGATATCATATCTCTCCTTCTGTGGATTAATTGTACCTATCTGCCATAATCATTATTGATACTACTGTTCACATACAGTAGTGGTTTGTATTAAATGTACAGACATGATTTCATGTTTAATAAAGATGAATAATAACGATAACCTTAACAGCTCAGACGTGGCAAATGTTTTAATAGATCAGTGTTTTATATTCACAAGCACTGCAGGTAAAAAAACAATGGCGTGCCATAACGTTCCTGATCACAGCAATTGCTCATTCACATATCCCACAGCAAACGAGTGGTGGTTAAATATCTTGCATAAATAACCATTGCATGTTGTTCAGAAAACGTGCAGGCATGCTACACAACTTGCCTAAGATAGTCACTACATAAAAGCAAAGACGATAAGCTTGAATCAAAACAAAATAAATCATAATCATGCATATTAACCAGTGACCTAACACCTGCTATTTTTGTAGTTTTAAATTAAACACTGTAGAATATATAACATCCAGAATATAAATCGCATACTTACCACGTACGTTTTATAACAAAATTGACAGATTTCATCTGTTTGTACCAGTAAATTTGTGTATATGTCGTAGACTTCATCAGCAACCTCAACGTTTGCATTTTCCATCTACAAAAGGTATCGTGTATGTTATGCCACAAAGCTGTTTCAGACGTAGTCACTAAACAAAAGCAAAAATAAAGGAAACAAAATACTTGACAAAAAAGATGAGCAAGTGACAATTAACACATGAAATATGACTTGAGATTCAGTGGTTGGTTGGTTGGGGTTTAACAGTGCTTCAACACAAGTCAGATCATATCGCACCTTTAAGGTAAAACAATGTTGTAAATACTATAATTTAATAGGGATTAATTCTTTGGCGTAAAATAATTTTTAAAAAGAAAATATATAATACCAATAGTAGTTTTAGACTGAATGAATAAGTCACAATAAGATAAACTGTTTGGTGAAAGAAGTATAATTTTTGTAAGATTTCTCATTTAAAAATTACAATTTATCATATATGTTGACTTTTAAAGTTAAAATAAAATTTAGCATATTTTGGCTGGATATGTGATTAAAGATGTCTTTAAGGCCAGTAGAGGAATAGTATTGATGTCGTGTTTGAGCATAAGAAGTAAATTCTGTTAGTACGCATTTACCCCCTCCCCCGCACTGCTTAGTTGGAAAGGGAAATTGGGGAAAGAAGAAAAAGGGGAAGGGGAGAGGAGAGGATGGAAAAGGGCAGGGAAGGAAGGACGGGGAAAATGGAAAGAGAAGAAAGGAAGGTGGACAAAAAGAAAGGGGAAGTGGTGTGAAGCTAAGGAAAACTGCTAAAAACCCTGATTTTTACCAAACTTTCATCTTTTGGGGCTCCTGTACCCACCCCCATCCCCAATCTGAGCCACATTTGGCATGTAAGTGCAGGCCCATGCCAATTTTCATCGTGATTGGCATACACTACATATAACCACACATAAACACGCAAGAATGACCAATGTTGGAAATTTTTGGAGGCTCCTGTATCCACACCCCTTGACCGATCCACACCAAATTTGGTCAAAGGTCAACTAACAAAAAACCTCAACATCGCCCCCTGAGTAACCGAAATACATGTCATGTGCCCAGTGAAATATTTTTCTCCAATAATGACAGAGTGAGTCGTCGACCCGACGAATCTCACTGACATGTTGTCTGGTGTAAGAAGCACATGCATGGTTGTACACATTGCAGATAAAGCGGTTGTCAGGCTTGGTTATTCTGTTTTTGCATTGGAAACGTTTCTCTGCCAGGTGATCTAAACGAGCTTTCTCGAAAGTCTCCACAGCAGAACGATGGACTGATCTCCACAAGGTCCTACCAGCGGCTACTAGTTTCCAGGCGTCGCTGTTCATTTTGTAGGCTTTGAATGAGGCTGTATAATGGCCCTTATAATGCTTTAGCTTTCCATCACGCATTCTGTCGCCTGCAGAGAGCTGACCATGGAAGACTTGTTTTGGAATTCTGGTGTCTGCCATGCCATAAACGTGGCCAGCCCATCGGAGCTGGCGTCACGATCATGGCTTCTATGCCAGATATTTTGAATTGCGTAAGAATACTGGTATTCGTCACTCTGTCTTTCTGACGGATGTGTAAGATCTTTCTCAGGCAGTGCAAATGGAACCTGTCGAGCTTTCTGATATGTGGCGATATGGAGTCCATGCTTCACACCCATACAACAGAGTTGTCAGCATGACTGACTTATACACTGAAACCTTTAGTGTCCACATGGATACCGTGATCATTCCACTGACAAGAGGTTAGTTTGCCAAAGGCTGTACCAGATCTTGACAGACGAGAGCCATTACATGAGATATGACTGCTAAGACAGCAGAATGGCTTCACCGTGGACAACTGATTGTCATTTATCATAACGGAAGGCGTTGGACATGCACTAGAACTGTTAGGCTGGCACGGAACCTCCGTCTTATTTAGGCTGACAGTGAGACCAAAGCTAAAATAAGTAACTACTTCAGTAATCACTGCTAATCTATCTAGTTTTCACACCGTTTTACATTAAAAAAAGATTTCACTAAAGTGTGCACAATACAGAATGACTAGTAAAAAATATTTGCAGACAAACAACATGCAAAAATTGAAGCTTACGTGAGTGATTAAACTCTTGAGGAACGCTCTACAGTACGATAAAGATGGAGGATACGTCACTGCTAACGGGTTCTTTACAGTGCAGTGTAATAATTTCAGCTGTTCTTCTCTATCTGACAGCTACAAACAAAACCGTAAGGTACACAGTACGTGCATAAACATAGGGCAATCTGATGTAAAGTTAACAACAAAGAATTACAAAAAAACGATTATTTCTAATCATTGACAACAAGAATGTTGACCTGCCCATGTAGGTCAGTGTTCAACGCTCTGAGGCGCCATGTGCAGTGGAGCATGACGTGCCTCAGGAACCGGGTTCAAGCTCAGTCCAGGCATGTCCGCCTTCTACCAAAGAATTATTTTTAAATAATTCCTAGTCCTATGCACATGATAAACAGGGAGATAATCCTGGGCAAAAAGAAGAGGGTTCGACGGTGTCCTCTATAATCTGTGACCGTTGCTGACAGCTTGATTAGCAGCGTCAAATTGTTAGCCGCGCCGGCAGGGCTGAAGCTAAAAGGCGTGGCTGGCCACTGGCTGGTGCAGCACACAGCACCAGTCAGGATCAAAGCCAGTCGAGCACCAGCTGCATCGCATTCCGAAGGTGCTGACAGGCCAAGCTACGGAACAAGCCATGGGCACCAGAACGGCGGATTCAACACAAGTTTACATTACTTACGATGGTTGGAATATGAAAGTATTAGTTTTTTGACTTCGTAATGGATTCAAATTATAGCAGTTTACGTGTTAATTTGCTGTCAAAGCGTTTGTTATAGTATTTGTTGACCCTGAAGGGAGAGGAGGGGAAAGGGGAAGGAAAAGAAGGAGAAGGGGATGGGAAGGGATAGAGGAGCCGAAGATTTTGAGTTGCTACTGGGCTGGGCAGGGAAATGGGAGGGAAACAGGAAAGGGTAAGTGAAGGGGAAGGCGTGCCGGTTGTAACAATTTTCCATTTACACCCCTGCTCATGACTAATACAATTCATTAACTTTTTGCTGTTCCTAGCAAATATTTGAACCCGTGAGCAGGTCCACCACTGCAGGACACCACAGACCATCGCAGGATGGCTGGAATTTAAGCCTACTGCAGAATGGTCCATGAGAACCACAGGACGGCTGTTGATGGCTGATCTCATCAAGTTGACATGCAATGCACGTTGATACATTGCTGCAACCTGTCTGATACAATACACTGGGACGCTAGTGGCTGGACTGATACTGTGTGATGTCTCTTGCATAACTAGGTCTAATTAACCAGCTGTGCAAAAAAATGCACTGCACTGCTCACATCAACCCAAGCCAACCCATAATACCTATCATATATATTCGCATATAAGCCGACAATTTTTGGCAGAATGGTCCACGTTCAAGTTGTGGGGTCGGCTTATATGCGGGTCATGCCACATAGCAGAGTCGACAATCAGCATGACGGCTATCTGTCAGCGACGCTCACTGTGTGTGTGCCGCACATGGCATGGACCATTAGTAGGTCACTAGGGCTACGTGGATGCATGGGGGAGAGCACGTCGGCAGGGTTCTGAATGACCATGCACAGACTTATGCTGCTGCTGCTGTAACTTGACACCATTTCAACATTCCGACCATGCAAGGCCATCATTCAGTGATCATGAGATCAAAGACGACGACGACAGCACCCATCAAATTAGTCCTATATTGACCCAAATCACAGACTACAAAGGTGGCGATGTGTACAACGACTGCCCTGAACTGCTGAACTAATGCATGAACAGTTTTCTGCCTTGTTTAGCGCCGACTTGGACGCATCTGATGACGACTTTGGTGGCTTGGAACCTGCGAAGTAACGCTGTTATGACAGACATAACGTCCCGTGATGTAGCTTGCAGTACTAGGCATACGACTTCTGCTTACAATAAAATCTATCACGTGCGATAGCACGCATGTTCCCGTCGCCGTTGTTGTGAACTCGCTGACACTCACGCATTGTCAAGGCCTATATCTAGGGTACATATCCGTCGCTGATTGTCGTTACCGGCTTATACGTGGGTCACTAATTATTGCTAGATTTTCGGCCGTGGGAATGGGAGTCGGCTTATACACTGGACGGCTTATACACGAGTATATACGGTGACCTCCATACCTTCATAACCTCATCTCTGTTCAACGTCCTTGCAGTACTCGATCTTCATCCGTCGTTACTCTTACTTGGCCACCTACATCATCCTCTCTTAAAATTACTGATCACTCTTTACGGTATGCTTCTCCTTGTCTCTGGAATCAACTCCCTTTATTTCTTCGTCAACCTCATTCTGGTACCAGTTCCTCCATTTCCGACTCACCTATTTCTTCACCCATCACTTCTTCCTCTTTTGATTCACCACTATGCTCATCCATAACTCCCTCTCTCTTTCACTCCTGGCTTAAAACCTGTCTGTTTCACAAATCCTACCCCCATAGTTTCACTTGTTCCTCATGGACTGCTTTCACAGACTACTGCCTGGACCATTTCTTCTGAGCTACTACATTTTTCTTTAGTTTTCTTATTTTTTTCGTTTCTGTGCCATGCACCAGATTAAGCTAGCCACCTCATCAGCTTTTTAGTGCATGTAAATATACCGTATCATATCGTATCAACTGGAGGTGTCGCTCTCTGCACATTCCAGACCAATGGCCCTCGCCTCTTCAACCATCAGTGTGTTTGTCATGCTTCATTCTATACCTGTGTTAAAACACAGCCTGCAGTTGTCTTCCTGTCATGCCAAGTTTCCTGTAGGCGGTCTGGAGTTCTCAAAGTGGGTAATGTGGTTTTGTAGAGTATCCTGTGGTGGGCTCTGGTTCTCATGGATGGTCCTGCATTAGTGATGAGCAAACTACAGACCCATCCACAGATTGATGTGGATCTTATTCCTTAATAAATATTTCGTTTGTAGTGCTGCTACTCTTTAGAAATTATGAATTGTGTTAGCGAAACAAATTACCAGCGGTTACATGCCATTATTTCGTTGGTTAATGAGTATTCAGTACATGTACCATCAGTTAATTTTGATCAAATGATTCAGAAATATAAAGTGGATGTTTTTAAGCCACAATGTGTAGCACTGCATAGGCTACTCTGCGGATGCAGACTGACTGCAGGTTGGAGATTGCAGTACTTCTGTGGACATGGATCTTTGGTCAGGATCCATGGACTGATGCAGACCAAAAATTTGAGGATCCACACATCACTGTCCTGCGTTTCTGTTAGAATGTCCTGCAGCATCTCCCTGCCGTCTTGTTGTCGTCTACGGTCCTCTTGGGGCGTCCTGCAGTATTCTTCCATCGTCCTGCTGTATCTCCCAGCCGTCTTGCAAGGGCCTGAGAGTCTTGCACCACTTCTGTAGAGCGTCCTGTGGTAGTCTGCAGTTCTCACTGATGATCCTATGGTTCTGTTAGAACGTCCTGTGGTATTTACCGGCCGTTCTGTGGTGGTCTACGATCCTCTTGAAGCGTCCTGTGGTGTTCTTACAGCATACAGCGTTCGTCTACGGTATCCTGCGGTTTTCAGGCTTACCGCCCGAAAGCTCTTTCTTCGCAGTCCAGCATGTTACCATTCAGCCACCCAATTACCAAATATACAGTAACGGTACATATATACAATACCCCAGAAAGTTTGATTCTGCCGATTGGGAACATACTCAAATACTGCGCAGCTAAACTGTCAAAATCAGCATCACTCATTCTAGTGGAAGAAGACAATTCCATGCGATCCATGGGACGGTAAAACAGGATCGAATAACTAACTTAACTAACTGTACAAATTAGTGATGGGCGACTATAATCAACTCGTACAATCGGGCAGGAACGCCGAAATATCCTGACGTGGCGAACACCCGGAATACTGAGCAGGCTTAACCCTAACCGTAAGCCTGTTTGGCATTCTGGGCACTCGCCACGTTCGGCATTCCGGCGTTCGGCACTTCATTCCGTTCTCGTAAAACCACCACACTGGCAGCGAGTAATGCGAGTTATTTACAAAATAATTTAGAGCCCCTATCAACACAAATACGAGTTCAGGACCATGGCGTTTACTTCCTTTGTCTTTCACTTCTTAACGATGCCTATTTTTCACGGCCGACATTGAGTTGTCGGACGTCATTGACGTCCGACAAATTACCATATTACCGTAAATCCCCGAATAAACGTTACGGTATGCGCGATCCAACATTGTTGGTCGTCAATATAGGACGTCAAAAAGTCACCCAACAATTGTTGGGTGACTTTTTGACTTTTAATATCGGCCAGCGTGTCGACCTGACACTGTGTCGCGTGTTTAATTTCTGTCACCCTGTATTGCTGTAATTGTCTGTTGTTGATAATTAGTAGCCGCAGTAATAAACTGCTTTTGTGTTCAGTGCTTATTTTCACTCAAGTTATTCAAAACCAAGTGAAAAAGACGAGTTTTAAGTAATGCGGAGCTGAAGTATCGAGTCCAGAATAATGGCAATTTTGGGAAGTATTCAAAATTTGCAGGAATTCCCGCCGGGGATTTCAGGATGGTGGACTCCCGTGAATTACCGGGTGGCCCTGCCTGCAACATGTTGTGGGAATATGGGGCCCTAAATTCGTGGCGCTTTGTTTCGCCAAACATGTTGGCACTCCTAAATTAGGCCCTGATCTTCGGTCTAACATACCTCATACATTAGACGGACTAAAACGTGTGCACAATATCAAAATCCTCGGCGTCACATTCACAAATAGCCTTTCCGTCACACTTCATGTTCAACATTTGGCCACCTCCAATGGCCAGATTTTGTATGCCCTAGCTAAAAATTCTGCATGCACACGGCCTATGCAGGATGGCAATACAGGCGGTTTTCCGTTATGTAATTTTAGCGAGGCTTTTATACGCCTCACCAGCATGGTGGGGCTTTGCTGGAGCTCAAGATAGACAAAAGGTTTATAGTTTTCTTCGACGAAGCGCCCGGGTTGGTTTTTATTCGCCTGATTTAGCCAGTTTTAACGACTTATGCATCCAAGCCGATGAAAATTTATTTAACAAAGTTTTACATAACCCAGACCATGTTCTGCATCGCCTCCTGCCGCCGTTTGCTCATACCTCACATAATTACAACCTTAGACCACGCGCACACTACAGATCACTGCCCGAAAGACTAACGCATTTAACAGACTGTAATTTTATTATCCGTAGGCCTATGTTATTTTATCAAGTTTACTGACTGTATTTAATGCATGCATGTTTTATTGTGTTACATTTGCGTTCTGACAATTGTCAAATACACGGATATGTTATGTTGTGTTAACTTAAGTTTTGTTTCAGACCTAAATACCTAATTGATTGTTTTATAGACAATAAAAGCAGAAATATCATTGGCAATATTGTATGCACGATATTTGGTGTGTATTTGTGTGCCTACAGACTGTGTTCGTCTGTACTCAGTGTTTGCGTAGCTTCATTTCGCCAGCTTCGAGTAGCTCGATGATCACTCGAAAAAAGCTCGAGCGAGTACTCAAGGCTAAAAATCTTGATTGGTACAGCTCTACTTGTTGCGGCCAAAAATATACCTGTTAGATATATAGTGGGTGTGGTCAATATTTGTTTTGTTTGTTGTATGTTGCTAACTTATTTTGTCTGTTTTTACGGGAAAAAAAGAAATTAAACAGCATGTATGCTTAGAATTTTCAAAATTTATGCAACAAACGCTGAATGGCATGCACACTTGAGTCGGCGCATGGCATGACCATATATCTTGGATGTCGCCAGATGTTTTGGCTAATGGCGACTTGCCTTAGACGTTACATGTGTCTAGGCGTCGGGAACCCGACGTATAAGCCCACTTACTCCCTTTCGGGAAATCAGTTCACCACCATAGGGTTTCGGTTAAGTTGGGTTACGATTGCGGTTAAGGATAGGGTTACGGTTAGGATTAGGGTTTATTCAGAAAATTACCCGATGTGGAATTTGAGGCACTGAACGTTAGGAACCCGACGTGCAAGTTCATTCACTCCATGTCAGGAAATCAGTGTTGTTTTCGCTTATGCAACAGATGGCACCACAGCACTTTCGTACTTTTTGAATAAATTATTCATTTCTTCACGTTAAGTCCAAATGAATTTTTTTTTTGCTTTTGTTTGTGTGATACATTTTGGCTGATTCAGTAACTTAGCACTTTCTGTGTATTTAACAGTATTTGTTTCTTATTTTCCATAAATACCAATATACTTGAACATCATGCACAATTTTATACCGCTATGGCATGGATGGAGAAAAAGTTTCTCAATCTGGAGAGGCGGCTACTGTGGATTATCTCTATGAGTGGATGGCCCACCTGCATATGCTGTATAGTAGGAACATCCACTCATAGACTCCTAGACATGGAGTCAGTGTCGGGTTCCCTGACGTGTATCCACGGCCTTAGATATTTGGGCAGTGGGTTTTAACATGGGTATACAGTACACTATGGTCACAAAACGGGACCCTGTGTAGTGTTTGAATAATCTAGTTAACACGAAGCTCAGCGGGGGCACTGATAATGCGGGAGTGGAAAATGCAGGAGTGGAAACTACAGGAGAAGACAGCAGGGGTGGAAATTGCAGGAGTGGAAGAAGCAGGAGTAGATTGCACGGGTGGAATATGCAGGAGTGGAAAA
>Ga0209780_1003310_pt1 | contig 11951 bp, 8 predicted proteins | sample WorMetexBAHAMAS2_FD_187384 | JGI IMG/M metagenome (GOLD analysis project Ga0209780, IMG submission 187384) | Marine gutless worms symbiont microbial communities from Max Planck institute for Marine Microbiology, Germany - Inanidrilus exumae... | ecosystem: Host-associated > Annelida > Digestive... | reverse complement strand
AGCTTTAACATAGATGAACACCTGACTGAGCAGCATTGACAGCCGGTGTTCCTATTCAGTAAGCCAAGTGTCAGCATTCATGTTTGTTGTTCATACATCGAATTGTCACGGTCAAAACTGCACAAAACGGGCGATCTACAGGTTGGGAATTGACACGTTAATTGCCAACATTCTAGTTTATTTTATTTTTTCCTTATTTTTCGTTTCTGGGCCGTGCGCTAGATTAAGCTGGCCATCTCGTCAGCTTTTGAGCGCACGTTAATCACCGTATCGTATCGTATCTCCATGTAGGCTATCTCTGTCTACCAAACAGCATAAACAAGGCGATCGTAGATATCAGACTTCGCCCGCGCTGTGCAATCCCATCAACCCCCTTCGCGGCCGATAAACCGCATCGCCTGCGCCCAGAAATTTTCAGAATACTATTTACGCTTGCCTGGCGTACCCTAACAAAAGCGAAAAGAAAAACATTAAATGACTTTATGCGAAAGTTGCTCACAACCAGTTTGATCGCACTGCATGAAGCCGTCGGTCACGGTCATCCCACCTGCAGATATCATTGCCGCAATTGAATACACAGTTAAGGTAAAGTTGTAAATTATATAACTGTTCTGTGTTGGGGTATTCATTCCTGTTTCCATTGTTTCATAAGTGTAAAAATCCCTCAAAAAATAGCGGAGTTATAGTAAAAAATAAAGCAAAATGTCTGTAACGCGGCGTAATTCACCACGGGGCAGCACGCGGCGGGCCAGTAGTGTTACGTCTCGTTAAGGCGACACCTTGTTCGTTTTACGACTTTCATTTTTACAAAATTATTTCTCGCTGTATGCTCCTTTGAAATCATTCGAATTTGTTGTCTCATTTGCTGCGTCTCATTCTATTTTAGTTTAGTTCGCATTTTCTTCGAAAACTGCTATTTTCCATCTATGTAAGCGCCGCTTAAGTGTTTTCATACGACTTATCTGGTGTGAAATATATAATCTAATGAAACATTAAATAGACTATTAGGTGGCTAATTTATTTGATATCAACGTTATGCGCAGTTTTGTATTCGACTAAAAATCGGTAAATTTTATTATTCTTATTTCTTAATGGAAATAACAAGAACTCATCAGGAGATGAGATAGCGAACGTGAACTTTTTACGACGATATCACGCACGTACTTCAAAATACCAAAAGGAGGACTTACTTATGAACCAGCAAATAGAGCGTCTGACGCTAAATGCTATAGGCTACTTAGATTTGAAATATTTACCCCACCATATTTAAAAACCCCCCAAAAACCCCAAAAAGGGGCGTGAATAGGCATTTTCAAGCAAGCTAAACTAGCATAATATTGAAACTCACATATCTCGGCCGCGGTTCGAGCGATTGCTACGAAATTTGGCATACTGATGCACTTATCACAATCTGCCCTGATTTAGACATTGCTTTAAAGGGAGGGTTGGATTAGGCGGGAAAGGCAGGTTTTGGTGTGCTGCATGCAAGTCATTGAACTTAGTTAATCGGACATGCAGCACGTCTACTTTATATAGCATGTAAACGTTTACAATTATTCACGATACCTGCGACTTGAGTTTCATTCTGCGACGGTTCGCCTGATGCATGACGACAATCAACATTACGGTGAGGACGGTCAAAAGCATGCACGGAACCAGTTTGAACAGGAAAGCCTGAATCCAGTAGTTAAGCTCCAACAGGACCCGGTACTTTGTATCCGCCACTGTGTAATAGCTGAAATGATCGGTGTTGGAGAGATTGGAGGTTGTTGGCTCAGCAGTCGGCTGCGACTTGTTCTGCGGACGTGGGAACTCTTTGTTTGTGCTCTCCGGGTAATTCTTCGTTACAACCCTCGCCACCTGTAAGTCGGACACAACACTGCAAATGTCATAATAAAGAGAGTGACTGATTCATGAAATCTGTTCGCCGTCTGGCATTGCTTTTCGAACACATTATATTATACTATTCGTTTATTACCGCGCGACGCTATGCTAGCGCGGCATATGCTGTCATTGTGTGTCCGTCTGTCTGTTCGCTCTGTCCTTCTTCAGACATATATCAAAAACCAGTTTCTGTGTTAACTGTTAAATTACAAGACGTCCAGATCGAAACTGAGCCAGTTGAGCTGGATGAATAAGGATAATCTTTACTTGGACACTTTGACAATCAACACGGTTGTTTGTATACTGGTGAACCAAATGCTCGCTGTGCGATAGTTTAACGATGAGTGTACAAAACTATGCAGGTAGCGGAATCAAACGTCGCAGTTGCTGAAAGTGCTCCTCGGGCTATTATACAGACGTGATCTGCTTGCGTTGTTCGTACAACAGCAGAACATTTCAAACGATAGAGAGCGTCGCGCGGGTCTCTCGGCGATAGCTGAGCTTCTTGTGTTATAGCTAGTAAGGCTTATTGAAGTAAAATTAATTAACCGTCTTTTTTCTTTTGAACTGAACGTGGACTATAGATTACTTATCTGATATACAACACGAAAATTATGGTTTATTTGAAGTCACTGTTTGATACTCAACTGATTATTACAAGAAAGTGATGCGAGATATTTCTTGAAGTATTTCCGGTTGTTTTGAATTAGTCAAGGTGTCGAGCAGGCGGAACACCAAGCAGCACCGCCTTAAAATAGCTTAGCTAGCAACTAGGCTTAGCCAAGCGGCCAACGCGCCGCGATGCTACTGTATATTTGCTTCCTTCCCGACTCAGTTAGTCAGTCAGCAGTTAGTTCTAGGATAGACCTTAATATATCGATCCCATCGTTTCATTGCTTATATTACCCAGCACACACACACACACTACAAAGTTTGATAAAGTTTAATTACGTTCTCTTCTTTTGTTGCTTTTTTACTTACGCCGACAGCAGCGGCGGCAACATGATTTTTACTGGGGTTTGTCTGTTTATTCGCACAATATCTTAAAAATCGACGCAGCTAGGATCACCAAACTCGGCAGAGAAATGTTCTACCACGAGTCCTAGAAATACATTAATTATCAGCCCGCCTACACATAGTGTAGGGAAGCCAGTATTGTTTTGTTTTCTGGCATCTGTCGTCGTCTGTTGTCGTCGTCTGTCGCCTGTCGTCTGTCGCCTGTCGTCTGTTGTCGTCTGTAACACTCCACGGCGGGCTATAATTAGAATGGAGGCGGCATCACCCGCGCAGGCCAGGCGATGACGTCATGCCGCCTCCAGTCTAATTATAAATGGCGGGCCAGTAGTGTTACGTCCTATTGAGGCGACACCTTGTTTTGAGATCAGAAGATCGAAGATCAAGGTCTCGAGGCACAAAAACAGTGCCAGTGTGGTGCTTTGCACTCTTGTGAGTGCTGGCTTCTTATGGTTTCTTTCGTTTAGTTGTTGTGATTATAAGATCGCGGTGAATAAAGATGAGCACGCGTGACGTCACCATGTAGTTGGGGATGCAGACGAGCGCAGAAGTGACGTAGATGGCAAAGATGGCGAGTTTTGCCCGTTGTAGACTGCACAGCACCGCGCCTCGGGTCGGGTAGCAGACGATGATGTAGCGAAATATCGCCAGAGCTATCGTCAGCCAGATGGCCACCGTGTGACACAGCACCGAGAAATTAATGTTGAAAATCAGGAATCTGTATCAACAGCATCACCAGCTACAACGGGTTCAAGGATCTAACGCCATGCACGTAGCTTGGGGAGGTCCAGAGGACCAGAGTGGGAACCGGGTCACCGGATGAACGATTTTGGCTGGGTCAGGTCAGGTCAGAGGTCAGGGGTCAATGTGTCATACCCAGAGGTTGACCCGGTTTGAGTTTTAACAGTTGAGTTTATTGTAGCATTGTTTGCAGCAAATGAATGGCATATTTTGTCAAGTTAGCCTTGATCTGCACTCACAAGTTATGAGGCCTGCTTTGTTTGTTATACATTAGCCTATTACTGGCCCGCCTAATGGGTCAGTATTGTTTTAATAATAATAATAATAATATACACATTTGTATAGCGCCATATGGTCGTAACTTCAGAGGCGCTATCTATCGCCTGTCGTTGTCTGTCGGCGAATACAGATTCACTAATGGTGAATGGTTGATGTACGAATACATTGAGTTATGAAGATAAAATTTTAACCAAAACCTGCTCAAATCTAAAGGATTTTCTGCCCGCAGACTCAGCACGGAATATCCTAACAAAAATTGAAAAGACAAACATAGGATGACTTTCTGCGAAAGTTGCGCACATCCAACGAGTTCGATCGAACGCACTGCAGGAAGCGGTCGGCCACGGTCATTCCGAACTACGGATGGTGCAATTGAAGACATAGTTAGGATAAAGTTGTAAGTTTTATTCTTGTTCCGTAGAGTATTAATTTATTTTCCATTGGTACATGAAGTGTAAAAGTCCACCAATAAGTACGGGAGATATAGCGAAAAATAACGTGGCACGTTTTTAAGACCCAAGGTGTATACATTAATATTCGCACAGCTCGATTTCTGCAAAACATTTATTGTATTTGAAAATAGCTTGTGTGTTCGTTGTTTGCAACTAATGCAGCATATTAATTGAGCCAGATCATGATATAAACTAGATGAAAAGTACTCTGAGAGAGTACAACTCACGCGATAGCGAAATTTGAAAGTTTTTGTCGCCTACACTTGCCACACATACTATTAGAAGTATAAAATGTAAAAAATTCGCCGGTTTACGGAGTTTTTTGACCGTTACTTCCACATCCCTCTACCGATCATAACGAAACACGAACTTGGTCTTCCCTTCCCACCTAGGAACCTTCCCATAAAATTTGGTACAAATCTGTCCACAATCTTTATAGTTATCATGGTCACAGACAGACAAACATGCAGACAGACACACAAACCAACACCGGTAAAAACATGCTCCCTCGCTTTCGCGGGGAGAATTAAGACACAGCTAAGGCTGTTAGCCTTTCTGCCACGTGTGATTTGATTATTTATTTGCGTGTTTGATTGTGCGTGTGCTGCGATGTTTGCATTGATGCTTCTGTTCCATTTGTCATATTTGTTAACTGCTGCCTCTGCGGTGAATATATATGTCTAACCCGATCCAGCCGGTCGATTGTGTTGACGGAAACGGTAGCCTGCGGTCACGCAGTACGTAGAAGTGAAGACAGAACGGTAGAAAGATGCTCATCGTAAGCAGATCAGCAACCGCCAACCACGTCAGAATCGCGTTCGTCGGGCTGATCATCTTGCGGCGCGTTAGTACCACGATGTTAGCCAAGTTGGCGACGATGCCCCAGATGCAGACGACGGCCGCTATGTAGCCGTGTATGTCGGCGAATCGTCGGCTGAACTCCTGCAGGCCGGGGTATTTTGGCGCGTTGTCGGCTTCGGCGCCGTGCGCAGAGTCCGTTGTCGTCATCATCGACATTGTCGGAATCCAGTTTCCTCGTCCGCTGTAGTCGGAATCGAGCGCTACCGGATCACGACCTATACAAGAAACAATACCAATCGTTTAGCCGACCGTACTGGATAGCCCTCCAACTTATGGATGGTCTATTAAGTAAAGTAAAGTAAACGTCGATTTTTATAGCGCATCATCGTAACCATCGTTACATTTTACAAGATGAGGATGCGTTTTCGGCTACAACGGTCAACATGTTCAAGAGCAGACTGCAACGCCTTCGTCAGTTCAAGACAAGCTTTTACACGGACACTTAGTGTCCTCCAAGCTTCAAGGCCTCATCTGGAAGAAGTCAATCTTCTCCCTGGTAAGTCACCAGGTAATTCACCACTAATGCGCTCAGTAATGGCACGTGTTAGAGTGATCACACAGTTTCTACCTGCCACCCACACGTTTATCCACGCTACGCAGTGTATGCTGACGTCGTGTCTGTTCGTCCGTCCGTCTGTCCGTCACACGCCGGTATTGTACCAAAACGGCTAAACGTTTGTAAAGATTGATGTAAATGGTGCATTAGCGCCTAAACAGATCTAACCTAGCAACGGCGACAATGTCGAACGAGTTTATCGTAAAATTTCGTCTTTTCGACCAAGTAGAAACAAACGTTCGAATATGTTCAATTTGTTTCGACTTTGTCGAAAGAATCGTTCGACTTGTAGCTTCGACAGTGTTGCTGGTTTGAAAAATGTAAAGGCTTCCCCTACTCGTTACCGAGCGCTGGGCCCGGAGCTGATCCCGGTGTAGGCCTACAGGCAGTCAGCCCACAGGTGGTGCTGCCATGACTTTCCGCCAGGTTACCTTCCCAGCCGCAAAGCATCACCGCCCCTTGGCCGGTACCAAGTTATACTGCTTGGTGACAGAGGCACATAGGTGTGAACAACTTGCCCAAGATTGTTATGCAGCTTTTGCCCCGAGTAGGATTTGAACCCACGACCTGTTGATCGCAAGTCCAACGCTCTACCGGTTGCGCCACCCACGCCGCCTATTGCTGGTGTGGACGGGGCTTAAAAGACGTCGGAAATTCTTCACGTCAAATCTCAAACAGTTTCGAGTCTCCACGCCCGGTTCAAAGAAGGGACCCGTTAAATTTTGTATTGCGACTTTGACATCTTTGCGACTTTCACATAATCTTTTACAGGCAGTATCGCGAATAAATTTAATTCGGTTAGGAAGGATATGCTTTTGCTTCGGTTGGTCTGTAGCTAGCTAGTTTGTTTGTCTGTCTGTAGGTCTGTCTGTCAGCCCGTTTTTTACTGCCTTCGCTTCAACGAGAACAAAGTATCGTTACATTTTACTAATGAGTTTTTGCCAATGTTTTAAACAAGTAGCTCAGCTGTGCTGACAAACCCGCGCGACGCGCTGCATTACGGCAAACGGCAAAATTTTAAAACAGTCACATGACCATAACGACGCCCCTCTTGTGCTTTTGTGGGTCATATGTCATCTGTTGCCAGAAATGATGTAGCCTACCTGTGTACAAAATTTGACGACTTTCGGTTCAGCCGTTCCAGTGATATGATTGAAGCCCAAAAATTTTTTATGCTCTGAAATTGCTTACTTATTGTGTATTATGTTATACCACAACTTGCACCGCGAACAGATTTTGGCGCAGTGTCAAGGAGGTTTTCCGTATTGTATTGTGCATAGTGGACTACAGATGTGAAATGAAAAATAAATCGTGCTTGAAATATTTTATAAATTTTGTGAATTTTAAAACCAATTTTAGAGTCGGCTTTTAAAGTTTTCATTGAAATATTTAAACTGCATTATAGCCGATTTCATCCAGAGCTTGAAATAAGCGCAAATTACACAAATCGAACAACGTAGGCGTCGGTAGTTGTTTATCATTAATTTTGTCACTTTAAACTGTTAAACATTGTCGACAATAACGAACAGAACTGGTAGCAAACGCATAAAACAAGACTGTAGCAGTTTGCTGGAATTCGAGTCACAAGTAACGTATAAGCTTACTACTGTGGTCACTAATCATTGTTCGCATTATATAACGATGAAAATTTATGAAAGTTTCACTAAAAACTAAATTTCATGAAATCTCTCGTCTCTAGTCGTGCGTGGTCGGGTAATGGTGATTGGTAAGTATGGCGATCGTAGAGTGAAAGGTCGTCGGCAAGTGGATCAATGCACGTAAATCGTCAAGCAGTATAGTCTTATATGGACCCAAATGGCTTGAATGGCGACAACGCTTAACAGCTGAGCGCCGGCGGAAGTATAAGCTGCATAGCGGAAGGTAATGACAGCTTACTGCACAATTTATGAGTGACCGTCGTCATCTTCGCATTAGGTCAACGTTTTATCTCCGGTCACGCATGCATCGCCTGTAGAAGATGGGACTGCATTTAGCCTACTGTAACCGGTCACACCGTATTCATTTATTACTGGCCCGCCTGCGCATAGTGTAGGAAGGCCAGACTAGTAGCGGTGGCGGGCTTCTGTCGTCTGTCATCTGTCGCGTCGTCTGTAAAGCCCGGTCCACACCAGCAACAATGTTGAAGCAACATTGTCGAATGCTACAATGTCAAATGTTGCTTCGACATTGTTGCCCAAAACGGCAACATTGTCGAAGCAACAGGCAACAAAGTTGTCTGTTGCTTCGACAATGTTGCTTCGACATTGTTGCTAGTGTGGACCGGGCTTAACGCGGCGTACTTGTATATGCAGCGTAACTCACTAGGGGCAGCACGCGGCGGGCCAGTAGTGTTACGTCCCGTTAGGGCGACACTGTTCGTTTTACGACTTTCAACTGTACAAAATTATTTCTCGCTGTATTCTCCTTCGAAATAATACGAATTTGTTGTCTCATTTGCTTCATCTCATTCTATTTTACTTTAGTTCGCATTTTCTTTGAAAACTGCTATTTTTCATCTATGTAAGCTCAGCTTGTGTTTTCATATGACTTACCTGGTGTGAAATATATAACCCAATGAAACTTTAAATAGACTTTTAGGCGGCTAATTTCTTTGATATCAACGTTATGCGCAGGTAAACTGGATGTTGTCTTAAATTGTGCAACTGTAACGTGTAACTCTGGTGGTCGATGACTAAAAGTTATCATTATGCGCTTGATTTGCTTCTCATGGTATAGTGTAGCAGCAGTACGTATAGGTGAAATGGGTACATCTCTAACTGTTATGTTGCAAATTAACTCAGTACATTTGCCAAATATTATAGAATTCGGTCAACATTTGTAGTAACTACAGTCATATGAATAAGGGGCGTTATGAACCACAGTGTATAGCGCAATTTCAGGCATTCTGTGGAAAATTTTGCTTTATGATAAGTTTTTGTATCATTGTCGCTTGGATGTCGAAAGTAGGTTTTTAAACTTATTATTAACTATTTTACAAGGTTTGAGAAAGCTACGATGCGATAGTGCTTCGTCGAGAAGTCGGCACCTACATTAGAAGAAGAAATTACTTTTTTACTTAAATTGACACAATGCAGTATTCGCCCGAAGCGGTCAGCTATCCGTGCACAAACCGTTTGCTTTCTGCATTCGACGATGCCTAGTGTTACATTCCTGCGACTGAGTGATGTCAGCGTTATCTGCCGCGTTACTTATTTTCAGTTTTTAATTTAGTCTGCTTTTCTTCAATATATCGGTCTCCAGGCCACACCAGCACTGCGGAATACTATTGGTTTTAATACGCAACATCGGACATTGGACATTACCGAAAATTTGGGTAGGTACCTTTCTTGTGCGGAGCGTACATCCCAGTGCAAAGACTTAATTGATTCTAACGGTACAAATGGAAACTAGACATACGTAGAGGGTCAGTTTGGTAGTGAATTTCCAGCGATTTGTAATCCTTGTGTAGTTATGACGGCCTCAAGTCGCAAGACCTGGAAATTTTGTGAGCAATTTTTACGTTTTTTGGAAAAAAACACCCTTACTGTAAAATTTTCACATTATTCTGTTCCAAAAGTTTACATGGCGACACCGATTGACGTTGTTATGTTCAAATGTCGTAAAATTTTTCCGATGGGAAATCGGTGAAATCGTGCGTTGTTTACATCACAAAACATTTGGCTGCCTCTCAAACTGTCGCTGCGCGGATCGCGCCCAAAATCTGCCAGGGCCAGTCCCCAACAATGTACGATACGATACGATACGATACGGTAGATTAACCTGCGTTCAATAGCTAAAGGGATGACCACCTTAATCTAGCGCACGGCACAAAAACGAAAAAAGCTCCAGATTTCATCCGAATCGGTTCACTTTTGGTGGAGTTATAACCGAACCCGTGAACACCGTTTTAGCCCCGTAAAGTATTTCTATGATTCGCCCGAAGCTATACTTCGCTTCGGGCGAATAATAGTTAATTTTCGACAAGTTCACTACTGATAAAAATTTAATCTTTGCCTAACCTAACTACTAATATTTGTTAGCGGAGCACGTGACGAGATGGCGCCTGTACGCAGACTAATAGGTATCGTTAGCTGGTAAGAAGACTGTCCAATCAGCATTGTTAGACACGGCTTTGTATGCCCGGCGATAATGCGAAAGCGCCATCACTTATTTACTGCGCCCTGTCATTCGAAGATAGATAGACGCATGGCAACTAGGCCTACTGGAATTGGCAATAAGCTGCGAATATAATAGCTTGGATCGAATGTGGACGGTTTGAAAATCTTTTTTCCATCGTAAAATAACGGTAGATAACGGTCTCTTCTCTTCTCCCAAGCTTACTCTCTTTCCTCTTCTCACTCCTACTAGCACACTGCCTGGCCCAGCGCCTCTGAAGTTACGACCATATGGCGCTATACAAATGTGTATATTATTATTATTATTATTAGATAGAAATTCAAGAAGACAAATATACGTAAACAACATAAGCATGTGCGGTATTGACAATAATTGACAATACCCGATTAATTGTAATTCGAAGTATAGCTCAACGAATTCCTGCAGTTTGTAATCTTCGACTAGACAAATTTGCTGCATCGTTGAGAAATAGTGTAGTAAAATATACGTTATTCGCCGATACATCTGAATTAATAAAATGACTAGTGCTTCAAATGCGGAGACTATTTTGCAGGATCGCCATTTTCTTGGCTTTAGGAGACGGTCTTCATAATTTTCCCACATTTTGGAGTATTCCCACATTTTAAAAGTCGATCAAACAAAGAGAATGGATCCGCCTTTGCATATAGCGAACCTGAACACAAGTTCACGTTCACTAATAAAATGACTAGTGCTTCAAATGCAGTGTCATATTTAGACTGCAGAACGGGTAGGGAACCCCGTCTTCCATTCTCTTTGTTTGATCGTTTTCTAAAATGTGAGAAAACTCCAAAATGTGGGAAAATTATGAAGACCGTCTCCTAAAGCCAAGAAATTGGCGATCCTGCAGAATAGTCTCCGTGAAAAATTTCACGTTTTGCCCATGGAATTCCATGGGGTGAAAACCCGGAACTGCTAGTCTGCAGGATCGCCGAAATTTTTCATTTCGTAATTTAAATATGTACTACTAGAAAACAACACGGAATATAACGGAATACGATCAGAATGGGCTCGCCCTCTCTGATTCACATAATTATCACAGTTTAGTCGCGTCTGTCAACTAGAACACAGAAACTGCATTTCTACATGCGTCGCGCATCGTTAACCGTTTCGCGTCATAGATTTATCATGATTTACGACTACAGGAACACGGACAATTTATACACTGAACGCGTCTAGCAGAAAGCGTAATGTAACGGTCTGGCGTACGTCCGTCCGTCCGTCGGTCTGTCTGTCTGTCCCGTCGGCATACTCACCGTGACTCACCAGGGGCAGCATGCGACGCGGCCAGCGTACAATTTGGACCCACAGTAAAGAGGACCGACATATTTGCTACAACAGAGTTGAGTCGATAAATCGTATAATATCGCGATATCGCGACGTCGATATTTGCGTTATCGTATAAAGTATCGGCGTTTTGTATTGTCTGGTTTTTAACGCACGACGCTATGCCGGCGCGGTATGTGCTGTGTCAGTGTGTTTGACGTTGGTGGAGAATACGAGGTGTCGTCAACAACATTGGTGGGAGTCGAAGTTTTTTGATAACACTCACGGCTCACTTGACATCAACAACGTTGGTCATCGTGGAAGTTTGTTTATCACGCGTACTTCAGCGATACATGTATGCAACACAGAGCATCACATGCTCGCTGTGCGATAGCCGAGCCTCGTGTCACGGCTTGTACGGTAGTACAAGCTGTTGTAAAAGCGACTAGCCAAAGTAATGGGAAAGGCCAAATTTTGACCCACCGGAGCTCCGAAACCCCTGAACGGATTTCGATAAAACTTGAAATATATAATCGGGTCGCGGGTATGACCACACATGCAAATCCATGTGGCGCTGCGACGACGTGGGTGGTCTGGGCGAACACGTGAAAAAACACATGTTGTGGTTTCTTAGGTATACTTTTTTACTTTATTCTTCGGCTCACGCCGAGCGCGCACACGTGGTCCGATTTTGACGATCTATACGTCATACGACGTGTTTCCGCCCAAGGATGTGCCTTTTG
>Ga0209780_1003309_pt1 | contig 11953 bp, 8 predicted proteins | sample WorMetexBAHAMAS2_FD_187384 | JGI IMG/M metagenome (GOLD analysis project Ga0209780, IMG submission 187384) | Marine gutless worms symbiont microbial communities from Max Planck institute for Marine Microbiology, Germany - Inanidrilus exumae... | ecosystem: Host-associated > Annelida > Digestive... | reverse complement strand
GCCTTCGGGACGCGCTGTCGTCCAGCGCGCCGACGACGGCGACACTCAGCGGGCGACGAGCGAAGCCACGACCCAGACGACTGCCGGATCAAGTCCGGTGAACAACTCGGGCGTCAACATCATCATTGACAACAAGGAGACGTCGACCGACGTCGCAATGCTATCGACCGAGTCGTCTGCTGCGGCGTTGAGCGCGACGTCTGCTGCCGGCATGCATCTGCAGCAGACCGACAGCGGGGTCCCTGATTGCCAACAGAGCGGAAGTGAAACGTTCCTACTCGCCATAACATGACGTGCTGCGTTCACTGAGAGACTCGAACCCACTTGATCACGTGCGCGTGGCTCGACTTCGGCTCAAGTGTCCCCAGCGTACATGAAGAGCTCGGGTGCTTCTCAGACGACAAAAACAGCCCGGAAAGAAAAGAAACAGCACGCGACACAGATTCATTTGGTTCTGTAGACTGCTGCCGTGGTATCTGTCGCCCCCTCGCGGCGACGTGAAGTTGTTTGCTAGACGGAGCGAATTGATCTGCAAAGCTTATACCATATACCAGAAATATTACTGACTGAATGATAACGTTGTATGATACACGCTGCTAGCTTCTATAGCGTCTTGTCCGCACTTCAACTATAAAGCAATAACAGCAAATGCTGACGCTTAGGGTCGGTTTCTTCACCACAAATTAATCTCCAATTAACGTTAATGGCAGATTAATTTGCGGTGGAAAAACCGACCCCTTAGAGCTAACGCGCTGCCCAAATATGTAGTCGTAGTAGTAGTAGTAGTAGCAGCAGCAGCAGCAGTAGTAGTAATAAAAATAAAAATAGAAATAGTAACAGTAACAGCAGCATGGGAGCAAATGCAAAGTACAAAAATAAATAAGAACTGTCCAAAGTAATTTGGCAAAAGGCCGCATCGCCGTGTTGTCGCCTCTCGCGGCAGCGAATGCATTCATCCGCCGCGTGCGCTGCGCAGGCACATTCGCCCGCAGCGGCAGACCAACAGTACGCAATGTACTCATGCATCTGCACATGCCCCCCAAAGTGCCCCTTCCCGCTGGGCATCTGGACCCCACTCTAATACATCACTCTTTGGACCCACTGAGTCAGCCCCTAAACGGTATCTCGATTCAGCCGTTTTTGCTCAGCTCACCTGTGTGCCCAACACACAGACACAGTACAGACCACGCTACGTGCGACATCTGTAGAAATAGGCTGCATCTATGCATTGCGTGCAGGCTATGCGGCCTAAAACTATGTACCCAGTATGCAGTAACATTGTAAGACCAAATAAAGTGAACATTATTAAGGCAGTATGTTATCGCAAAAAAAGCCTATGTTCTAACGTCCTAATAATGTTTCTGATACAGTTATAGTTTGAAAGTTCAAAAATTTGGGGAAGGCCATGGCCCACACAGCCGACCCTACAGGGCCTCCATGATTTTCTGTTGATTGTTACTGGCCCGCCTAATGGGCCAGTATTGTTTTGCTCGCTGGCGTCACTCTGTCGTCTGTCTTTGTCTGTAACGCTGCCGGCGGGCGGGCTGGCTGGCAGCCGGGCGCGTGGGCGGTGGGTCGCCGGCCGGGCGCGTGGCCGGTACGGCGGCCGACACTGCACAGCGGGCCAGTACGGTTACGTCCCGTTAGGGCGACACCTTGTTTATCTTGCGGCTGTGTTCATATATTTGCACTTGAATTTTTATTTGCGCTGAACCGAATGTACTTGTTGCTGTAGAGAGGTTTTTGTCAGTGTTGCCCAGTGATGCGACAACACACAACACAGTAGACCCACCTGTTGTAATTGTTCATTCTTGTGATCGCTAAACTACAACAGTACCACTCGAATAAAACATCTGTATGTGAAATAATATCCTGTGCAGAGAACTAGAATTATTTCTGTATTGATACGGTACAGAGTGGTGAGCTATGCAATGCTACACAATCTCTATTCTCGTTTCGTTGCACGTCTAAGAGAATAATCGCACAAACGGCATTTGCACTACGGGGTGGGCCAAAAATGTAACCCCCATCTTTTACTCTTATGATGTTAATAACACTGGAAATGTCAGGAAAACACTTGTATTTTGACATATTCACGTACATTAGTATATGCATCAAATTGCTTTACTGTTGTGATATTAAATATTCCACGGTACCGGTACAGCAGCAGAAATCCGTTGAGTCAACATTATCCACTAGAGTGTCTAACAGTAACATGACTCTGCTTAATTGATGTTCGATATGATGTCCATTGTCGTGTACAGGACACTTCAACATTCTCCTTTCACTTTTTACCACCTCTTTTTGTCGGGTATTTAATTAGAATTTTGTCGTCCGCTCTTAACTGACCCTTTATCTCAGCTTGACATCAAGTGTATGACCTCATATATAGAATATTTAACCAATGGCATATTTAATAAGTTTAAAATATTAATACTTATGTTTCTGTTTTACACTAAAATCTGACTAAACCACTTTAAAACAACGAGTTGTGGTATGTTTAAATAAATCAGTGACTGATACTTTTTATTGGACCATCCGGTATTTTCAAACGGCGAATCCAGAAATTGCTGTTCGATGTGCCACATCAATGATTTTGAACCTAGATTTTCCAGGAATGCGTTTTGCTGCTGTACGAAGCTGCAATTACACCGTCTTACATATATTAAACGCACGTTTTGTAACCTAATGGTAGATACACCGTGATCCAAATAAAGGGGAGGCGTGCTTCCTACCCAATGAAAAGCAATTTAAATACGGTTGCACACGATTAATCAGCAATCGAAAATACGTATGGTAGTATCTGATATTCTGATGAAAGCGCGTGATTCCGCGTGTGTTAATAAGAACACCTTTAACACACACTACGCACTTCGGATTAGGTAGCATGTTTACAACAAGTGTGTGGGAACTTTTTTCCTGTATAAACAAGGAAAAATTTGTCAAATCTGTTAGGCCTAATATTCGTGTGTAGGCAACAGTCAAACTGCCAGTTTTTACGGACACGCAACATTGTACTATCATTTGTCATCAATGTTAGGCAATTACTATAGTGACGACTTACTAATCTAGAAACCGCGGAGCAGCGGCCACCAGTCTCTGCAACCCGCAGGATAGCCAGCTACATTACATCCCACCTATGGGCCTAAATTGGTGTGCGTGGTGTACGCTTCTCTGCCAAATTTCAGCTTGATCGCTATATGGTATCTTCCGTGCGGAGACACGAAAAACCGCCAAAAATCGCGATTTTTGCCAAATTTTCAATATTGGGAAAGCTTCTGTGTCAACCCCTTCCCCCTATCAGGGCCAAATTTTGCTCAAGCGAGTGGACCGAAGGTGTACTATACCGAGCCAAAGTTCACCGGGAGCGGAAAATTCGGTCGCTTCACGGGGCCAAAAACTTCATTTTGACCAATTTTGCAACTATTATCGAGGGTCACCTGTAGCCATTTTCCTTTGCTGAGCATAACAAAATTTTGCACGCTCGAGTAGATCCTGGTCTACGCTTACGTGCCAAATTTCATCTGAATTGGTGTATTCTGTCGCACATGAGGGGCGAAACCCCAAACGTTTTACATATTTTCAAGTTCATCAAATCAAATTAAACGCAAATTTATATAGCGCCGTATATCGCAAGCGAATTAGAGACGCTGGGAAATTCATCATTCTACGAGCGCAGCTAGACAAAGTTGAATGCGGTTGCACAACTATAAGCATTGCCCTGTCCATCGATATCAAAATCGCTTCGTGAGTTCGTACGGCTTAATGGCGATGTAGCGTTCACAAACGTTATTGTTCAAAAGTGTAACGGACAAAAAACAAGAAAAACATCGAACTTTTTCGGGTTCCGGCGGCGCGCGAAATCCGAACTCCACCAAACATGGCACGGTGATAGAAGATGTCGGTACCATCTTTACAAGTCCGAAACGTTTTGGTATCCGACGTATATTTCACCGCTAGGGTCGCTGTAAATTTGGGGGAACGCGCCTCTACTTTAAGTCCCCATAATTCTGGAATACCTTGAGCAAATCAACCCAAATTTTAAAAGTCAAGTGAATATGAGCTTCCCACAAACCCTGGAAGTTATGAACACCTGCCTGCGTGGCGTTCATATTCCAAAATTAGGTAAACATTTCAGTTTTGCGGGTTCCACAGTCCACACTCCCCCGCTTTGCCGATGAAGACGACATTTGGCGTAGAGTCGTGCAACGCGTCGCCACTTCTATTCGGGTGAAAAACCTCGAACTCGGTCCCCGAGTAACCGAAATACCGGCGTTGTGTGCTGCTCGCATCCTGCCGGTAAAGAATAAATCGCGTATAATAATAATAATTCTGCACCCGGTGTGTGTTACTGCTTGTTAAATTCCGCTGTGTTAAAACTTCTTCTATGTTCGTGACTGTTCAACTGTGATAATCAACTCGATTGAATGTAGTAGTGCAGTACTGTGCGCTCGCGCTATAGGCCTATAACCGCTGTGTGCGCTATGGCCCTGCAGAGTGTCCGACTGTCTATCTGTCACAACCTTTAAGTTTTATCAAGCGAAAAACATTGGTGAAATTCCAATGGGATCACCTCCAAGAATGGCATCAAACACACGTGGAATAGGAAAAATTGCTATTGTCGACAATTAACTGATAGGTCTCAGAAACGGTACAAGATACAGGCAAGGTTTCTATAGGAAAAGCGAAGAAGTCGTGTGTTCTCCAAACGGTAATGATATCACATAGGCTTACGACTAACAGGAAGTGAGATATAGCCTTGAACAACGCCATTTTCGATGACATTGAATGGCCTAGCAGCAGTTAATAAGATTTCAACTGATACTTGTAAAGCGCCGCGTTGGGTCCTTCTGCGATAGCTGAGCTTCTTCTCTTAACTATGTGCATAAACTTCGGTGTTTAACTTACTATTGTGCTGTTATGACACTCTCGCAATGAAATTTTTTCGTAATTTCTTGTGAGACTGCAGTTCTGTATAGCTATGCCACCGTCATCCGATTTATGACTTCACAACTTCTATAATCGTAGCCTGTACGTGCGCGTAGTTAACGGTTCGTTAACTATCGTTGCAACTTAAACTCAACATTCCAGTTACTGGTCGACTTACGAAGGCTTTAACTTTGACTATAGCTGCGACTTTCATACATTACCAAGGTACGGTTTATTGCCCGGGCGTGATCGCGGTGTACAGGCAGTCAGTCTGCAGGTGACTGACTATAAGTCATCCACCCGGCGGTAGGCTGCCATTACTTTCCGCCAGGCCTGCGGTTACATTCCCAGCCGCAGAGCATCACCACCCCTTTGCCGGTACCAATTTATTCTGCTTGGTGACAGAGGCACATAGGTGTGAACCACTTGCCTTAGGTTGTTACAACAGCTTTTGCCCAGACTAGGATGCGACCTCGAGCGACTGAGGGCTTTCCATTACTGTTATCCACGAAAAGCGGCGTTTTCCGTTTTCGCGTTCGTTCGATTGTCGTGATGAAACTGGTGCAGTTGCTAGACGAAACAAATTAATCTAGACTGTAGAATTCCAATTACATGCGCTGTGACGTACTGTTCGCATTTTGTCACGTACAATGCATTTACAAAACGATAGTCCACCGAGTCCAGCGTTGCTTTGTTTGTACATCAGTACTTACTTGTTTAAAAACACAAGCGCAAAGCCGCTACTAGTCAGAAGTTAGGAAAGATGCTGAGTTGATATGGCGTTTATTCCGGCTGGTTGTCGCCCAAAAATCATCATGAATCAACAAAACTTCGTCAGCCACATCATCTTCATCATCATCATCATCATCATCATCATCATCATCAGGCTCGGTTCATGTATTTTGTTATTTGTAACCATGCTGTGGATTATTACTATGATTATGATCCTTATTATCACGGGGCAGATACACGGGAGGACAAGGAGGCGATCCCCTTCCCCTCCCCCAGGCGGCTACTGGCCCAAAATCGAGATGCCAGGCCGATCAAAAGTAGGTTTTATCAGTCCCAGAATGCACCAAAACTGGCCTTTTAAAGCTCAAAAATCCAAACGTTTTCTGGGAGGGACACAGCCCCACCCCAGTACCCAACCACTCGGCGCCTTTGTCGCCTCGATCCTCGCGCCTACGGCGCTCGACTCGAGCCGAAGTCGACTTCGGCGCCTACGGTGCCTCGGCCCCAGGCACCTCCATTCGCCCCCCTAGCCACACCTTCTGGATCCGCCCCTGTATCATCAAGGTGCATGACCCTCATGATAGTCGTATCAATAATGCTCGACGTTTTACGACGAGACTATGCGACGTTGTCAGTGATGATCAGGCAACGCATTCCACATGTCACGGACATACGCTCTTTTCTCCGCACTGTCAGAATAATCGAGCGAGTCCACCTCCCACACGCCGACTCCAAGCAGATGCCAGTCACTGGCCAACTTGTACTTAATGCCGACACTCTGAACATCGTCGAACCAGATCTGATGGTATTCACCTGACTGCTCGTCCTACAATATCAACCATCCAACATGCATCAGCACACTAGAAGACAGACGACCCAGCGTCGACGTGGAAGCCTACGCCACCACACCCTTAAACCAAGGTGTCATCTTGACTTTTGACCTGAAAAATCCAACCGGATCATCAGTAGCGGCTGCTGGTTATTCCATATGTAAGTTTCATCGAGATTGCTCAAGTCGTTCATGAGATATGGTGTTCACAAGATTTGACCTCGATGGCATGCTGTGACCTTTACCTCCAGAATCTAATCAGGTCATCAGTAGGGGTTAATTCCCTGTTAGTTTTATTCTAACAAAAGTGTTTAAGCCGTTTATGAGATATCGTGGTAACAATATCTGACCGGACGAACAGATAGATAGAAAGACAAACGGGACAGCCTAAAAACATAATGTCTTCACCGACATTGTCAGGTGGCAAAGGCATACATAAGTAAAAATCTTCACATGCACGTCATCTAGTACGCTAGTACACCTAATACATCACACAAATGCTGCCTGCTACGGGCACTGAATTGGCACTTGACGTCAACAGTATATGGTGGACCAAAAATGTAAACTGCATAATTTTACCAGCAGATAATAATGGTTTATTTGATTTGGCAGCAAGAGCTGGATTAGATTTGCCTACAGGTCAAACTGCCGATATTCTTTGCAGTATAATCGCCCTGTTTCTGATGGGATCAAGACATTAAGGGCAAGTGGCAAGACCAATTCCAAAACACTGGGTCCCAAGACCAAGACAGTAACCTTCAGGCTACAAGACGAAAACAAGACAGTAAACACCTGGCCAATAAAAAGAGAAAGACCCGTTTGTCCAGTAGTCAGTTATGGTATTGAATATTAAAATAATGCAATGTGGAAAACATGAAAGGAATATAAGTAGGTTTCACCTATAAAAGACGGTTTCACCTTATACGTGGCATATGGAGACCTAGCAACGCTGTCCCATAAGGTTCCTGTAAACGACTGTTTAACTTTGGTCATCATCTCTGAGTATCCAAACTGTCTTCCAGCTGCGTCACTACAGTTCACACCTCGAAATGGAACCGATTTCAAACGACACACATGTTTCTAGCACCACAACAAAACACATTTCGACAGAAACTTTACAAAATATCAATTTTCATCCGACATAAAATCCTCAAACTAGCAAATGCAGTGTCCTGTAATAGCGCACATTCATGCCGCATGTTATAAGCAGAGGTCGTCTTCGTGTCACTTTACAGTTAAAATCCACGTAAGGCGAGAACGCAGGGAGAAATTTCTGCACAGCTAACAATACAGAACATACTAAGAGAATTTTTGTACGCAGGTCGCAAAAGTCTATTGGTAACGTGACTGACTGTGGTGTAAAACGGCCCAGGTTCGAAACATGCTGAGGTAGTTGTGTTTATCACGACAGCCATTGCTATATACAGCCTTGGGCACGGACTGCACACCCTTACTGCACTGCCTGGTCAACTCGGCCTTTCATCCTTGCTGTGGTGGTAAAATGAGTAGGGGCCTATCAGCTATCAAACAGAGTAATAATAAATGGCGACAGTGGATGTGGATGCTAGCAGCCTTCATTGGCGGACTCATCGGCCCAGTTGGTTGACTTGGTTTGGGGTTGGCGGCCATCCGGAGCTCAGTCTGCATTCATACGATACGATACGTCGTACGATACGATACGATACGGTATATTTATATGCACTGAAAAGCTGACGAGATGGCCAGTTTAATCTTGCGCATGGCACAGAAATGAAAAAATAAGAAAAAAACAAATGACCAATTCTGATTCACCCATAAAACCGCCACTAATATGGATCATTAATATGATGTTTGTACAGAACTGAATGTTACTGATTTTAACAATCACTCACCACAGCATTATAGGAAGTACATGGATAATCATAACCATACCAAGGTAAACCAAGTACCATCTTATAACGTGGAATGCCCAGCATGGAGTACAGTTGTATTCCTGTATGCACAAGAAAATGCCATGAAAACATAGAAAACAACTGTAATATGACAAAAGGCCGCATCACATCTTGTCACCTCTCGCGGCTGCAAACCGATTCGCCCGATCTTGATCCCTGTCTAATAATTATATGGTTCCTTGGACCCACACGAATCAGCTCTTCAAACGGCATATCGATCAGTTCAGCCATTTTTGCACAGCTCACCCATGTGCCCAGCACACAGCCACACACACATACACACAGACCACACTACGTGCGACATCTGCAGCAATAGGCGGCATCACACGCACTGTGTGCAGGCGATGCGGCCTAATTAACACCAGAGCTTAGTGCTTCATATACAACTTCCAATGACAAGTTTCAAGGAACCGCAGGAGACAGAGAAGTTCAGATTCCATAGTTGTCTATTCACTCGCTGTTAGTTACCACGCAAGGCGTGATTTTAGTGAATTGCACTGCTACTGCTACTCTAAATTTAAACTTTTAACTTGTAATGGAATCAATTTTCCATCCACTCATTGATATTTTAATTCGTTACTTTCTGAAACTCCAGTACGGTTAGGAAGTGATTTTGATTAAACAGTCTGAATACTGACGAAGCCGTTGCAACTGTGGAGGTTTTCCTGTCGACAATTTCACAGACGTGAAATGTCAGTGTCGATACAGAGAGATGATAAAATTTATTTTATATGTGACATGAGACTAACTGTAACCAGTTCTGTAAAATCACGACTCTTTTTCTGAAGAAATGAAGTCAGAGATCAAAACAAATTATGTCCTAAATATTAGGACTCCTAATATGCCATATTTAGTCCTAACATTTTTGGGGCATCACAAATGATATTACAGACAATTTTGCATCGTGAAAAATAAGTACTAAGCATACATGATGTCAGTTAAAACACAAGATGAATCCATGAAATTTTTGCCATATTTCACCTAGATTGGTCCAACTTGTTATCCTGTGAGGGAAATAACCAAAAATTTAATTCCAAGGTAAAATCTGATGGCCCTAAATAAATATCAATAACGACAGAATGTGCAGGGTATGCACACACACACACACATGCAATTACCTCTATTCCAGCTGTACATGTTGTTCAGAAATCACATATGTGCAATGAAAATCAGTAAATTCACAATATAAACTTTGACAACGAAACAAAACTAGGCGCCACAGAAACGTAGGATCGGCATGTGCGGATATAGGTCATGAGAATTAGGATGTCCCACTGACATACTTGTTGAGTTATCCTTCTAACACATAGACACACAGACAGACGGACAGACAGACACACTGACAATTGGCAGTAAAATCAGTATCCTTATCAAAACTGATGTAAGCAGTCTCGGGAGCATGGAAGGCATGTAAACACGGAAAATTTCATAAGAATTGCACGAAGGTGTCGGGCAGTTGCATACATATGTCAAAATATTCCTAATTCTCATGGTTTAGGGGGCCATAAACCACACCTATGTCAGTCGTGCACAGATTAGGTGAAAATAAAACGTCATCTAATTTACTCTGCAGCAGCTGAGCTTCGTCTTAGTGTCAACAGAACACAAAACTGTTGTGAATAAAACGCACCCCATAGCGTCATGTTGAAAGGAGAGTTGGCCCACGCAACACAAGGTCCAATCACTTGACTGCGTTCGTCGTATGCCATGATGAAAATAAAGTCGGCAATGTCCGCCAGTGAAACGTAATCGAAACAACGCTTGTCGATGCACGCTGGTGACCACGCAACATCTATTGTCAACTGAAACAAACAAACAAACAACAACTAGAAGGTGGAATTCAACACTCCAGCATCGACGTGGATGCCTTCGCCGCTACAAACTTGAACCAAGGCATGACCTTTAACGCTGACCTCCAAAATCTAGCCAGGTTATCAGCAGGAGCTAGTGGTTATACCCTGTAAGTTTCATTGAGATCACGCAAGTAGTTCATGAAATGACGTTCACTAGATTTGACCTTGATAGTCAAGGTCAAATCTAGAGAACCCCAGATTTTGGTCTTTCGGTAAACCAAGACTGACTCTCAACAGGCTAAAATAGAGCCCCTCCTGCTTGAGCTAACCACTTTAACCACTGCTGACTCGACAGCCTGCTGTGACCTTGACTTTTGACCTCCCGAATCTAATCAGGTCATCATTAGGGGTTAGTGAATACTCCTGATAGTTTTATCAAAATTGTTTAAGCCATTCATGAGATATCGTGGTAACTATATCCGACCGGATGAATGGACAAACGAACGGACGAACGGGAAAACGGGACAGCCTAAAAAGATAACGGGTGGCGAAGGCACAATAAACAGTACAAAAAAGTGATTATATGTTTTATAAAACAAGCCACACAAAAAATGTCTGAATAAACGAATGCTGAGTGAGCGTGTTTAAGTTGTAACATAAAAGTTCAGCCCTAACGAAGAGTCCAATTAAACACACAATCGACAGATTTTTCACTCGAAGCATAATACGCAACCTGTGCTCTCGGTAAAACACTTTTCAAAGAATGAGACAGTTGTTGAAGCAGCAACGTTAAACCGAGACGCTTGTCTGTTTCCGTGAAGTCAATAGCCTCTTCAAAGTCAACATTAACACCATCAAGACCATGTGTTTGCACATAACTGACCACTGTGCACACCCAACGTGACCGGAGCGACGAATTGGTCAAGCACGATGAATCAATGTTTGCTGTAATCAACATAATTTTGAAACAGCATCAGTTAACAATCTGACAAGTACTTACGTCAGTGGAACTAACATATATCCACACATGCCGATCTTATGTCCACACACCGCAAGCACGAACGGCGCATGTCTAGCGTGACGTTTACGTTGGCACACATCTACGGTAATGTTTACATGCGGGTGGGCGTGGCCCGCGCGCTGGCCGATTCGTCCGATTTCGGCTTCTGGAGGAGCAAAGTTCCCCAAAATGTGAGATTCTCTGCCTTGGACGCCGATGAACCGCCGAGCAAAATTTGACGCCGCTAGCTTTATCCTTGGCACAGAAATCCGTAGCCATACAAGCACACAAATGCACACAAAACAAACAAACAAACACACACACAAACAAACAGTAACCTTACCTATCGGCATGTGTGGACAACAAGTACACCATCACTGGTTTTCCTACAAATCATACGAAAACATGACAAGTAAGATGTTTTTTGTAAGTTTGGATTGGAATGCACATAGTACAACATAATATTCTTATTCCATTCATTAAACATTCCATATGCAACGTCACATACTTCACATCAAGCTAGGGAACGGGTAAAATAAGTAAAAAGCACAAAATTCTAATTAAAAACCTTAGAGAAAAAGGAATAAAAATGATGAAGGAATCGCCTTTTAAACAACAACAAACGTTCGTTCGTTCATTATTGCGGGTTCAGTCTACTCTGGAACTCAGCGCTGAAACCTCACAGTGGTCCAATGCGCTAGCCCAGGGAAGGAGGGGAATTGGTAAGAGAGTGCTGGTG
>Ga0209780_1003307_pt1 | contig 11955 bp, 15 predicted proteins | sample WorMetexBAHAMAS2_FD_187384 | JGI IMG/M metagenome (GOLD analysis project Ga0209780, IMG submission 187384) | Marine gutless worms symbiont microbial communities from Max Planck institute for Marine Microbiology, Germany - Inanidrilus exumae... | ecosystem: Host-associated > Annelida > Digestive... | reverse complement strand
GTTTAGTGACTGAAGCGGAGCGGATTTCCCGAAACTCAGTCGAGGGTTTGTATCGGGAAATCCGCGTAGCTCCATTCCCGATACAACTTTTAATTATTTTAATTTATAGAAATCCTATTTCTTAAAGAAATAGGATTTCTTTGATTTTTCGTTGTTTAGTGACTGAAGCGGAGCGGATTTCCCGAAACTCAGTCGAGGGTTTGTATCGGGAAATCCGCGTAGCTCCATTCCCGATACAACTTTTAACTTTTAGAAATCCTATTTCTTAAAGAAGTGGGATTTATTTGATTTTTGCTCATCTTGAGGAAATAAATTATCTATGTCACAGCGCGTATTATCGGGTATGCGATCTACGGGTCAATTACATTTAGGCCATTATCATGGTGTACTCAAAAATTGGCTCGAACTACAACACCAATATCAATGTTACTTTTTCGTTGCCGATTGGCACGCCCTCACCACAGAATATGATAATACCAATATCATCGCTCAAAGTGTTTGGGATATGGTGATAGACTGGTTAGCGGTCGGCATTAATCCCGGTGAAGCTACCTTATTTATTCAATCTAAAGTGCCCGAACATGCTGAATTGCATTTACTTTTGTCAATGTCTACACCGCTGAGTTGGTTAGAACGTATCCCGACTTATAAAGATCAACAAGAGAAACTCAAGGGAAAAGATTTATCCACATACGGATTTCTAGGTTATCCATTGTTACAAAGTGCCGATATTTTGGCTTACAAAGCCAGCAAAGTGCCCGTCGGAGAAGATCAAGTGGCGCATGTGGAATTGACCCGCGAAATAGCGCGACGCTTTAATCATTTTTACGGACGCGAACGGGATTTTGAAAAAAAGGCTAAAGAGGCGGCCCGTAAAATGGGCAAAAGAAATGCGAGACTTTACAAACAATTAAGAAAACGCTATCAAGAACAAGGCAATGATCAGGCTTTAAGGACTGCCCAAGCCCTAGTGGAAGGTCAGCAAAATACTTCTCTTGGCGATAAAAAGCGTTTGTTAGGTTATTTAGAAGGCAAAACTAAAACTATTTTGCTTGAACCGGAAGCTTTGTTGACTCCAACGGCTAAAATGCCAGGTTTGGATGGACAAAAAATGTCCAAATCCTATGATAACACCATTACCCTGCGTGAAGCGCCTAGCAGTGTAGAAAAAAAGATACGCACCATGCGTACCGATCCGGCGCGAGTGCGGCGCACGGATCCCGGCTCACCGGAAAAATGTCCCGTGTGGCAATTCCATCAAATTTATTCCAATGAGGAAGTCAAAAATTGGGTACAAAACGGTTGCCGCAGTGCCGGAATAGGTTGCATAGAATGCAAACAACCGATAACAGAGGCCGTGTTGGCAGAATTGGCACCGATTCAAGAACGTGCCAAGCGTTACATTGAAGAGCCAGAATCAGTGCAAGCGATAATAGCTGAGGGCTGCGAAGAAGCCCGCGCTGCGGCCTCTGAAACACTTGAAGAAGTGCGACGAGTCATGGGGCTGATGTACCGTTGAATGCTGAAATGACCAAGGATTTGAGCCCTACCATTGTGCAGGGTACAACAGTTGAGAATTGGCCAACTGATCTTTATGTGCCACCTGATGCTCTACAAGTCTTTCTTGAAAGTTTTGAAGGGCCGCTCGATTTGTTGTTGTATTTGATACAGAATCAAAATCTGGACATTCTTGATATTCCGATTGCCGAAATTACTCAGCAATATTTGCAATATGTTGATTTAATGCAAGAATTCAATCTGGATTTAGCGGCAGAATATCTCTTGATGGCAGCGGTATTGATGGAAATTAAATCTCGTATGTTGTTACCGACTGCTGAAGATATTGAAGAAAATTCTGATCCACGCTCTAAATTAGTACAACAATTGCGTGAATATGCTCAATATAAACAGGCGGCACAAGATTTAGACGCTTTAGCTCAGATGGGGCGAGATTTTTGGGCTGTTTCAGTGGAACCTCCTGAAATTGATAAAGAAATCATTTTACCTGACATCAGTTGGTCGGCCTTGTTGGAAGCGATGCGAGATGTGATGGAACGGGCAAGTTTGTTTAGTTCACATCAAGTGATACGTGAACCTCTTTCGGTGCGAGAACGTATGAGTTTTATTTTAGAAAGGCTAAAAACTTCTCCTCGCATTGATTTTGTGGATTGTTTTACGCTTGAAGAAGGTCGTGCTGGTGTGGTTGTCACTTTATTGGCTATATTAGAGTTGACTAAGGAGTCATTAATACAACTGGTTCAGCAGCAAGCTTTTGGTATGATACAGGTTCTTAAAATAAATGACTGACCAATCCCTAAAATCCATCATTGAAGCCGCCTTATTCACCGCCGGCAAGCCACTCATGATTGACCATTTCCTCGACTTATTTGCAGAAACGGAACGTCCTGAACGTAGTCTGATCCGAACTATGTTGCGAGAGTTGAGCGAAGATTATGCAGAGCGGGGCATAGAATTGGTGCAAGTGGCCAGCGGTTATCGCTTTCAGACCAAACAAAATTTAACGCCTTGGCTGAAACGCCTACAACCTGAACGCACGCCCCGTTATTCACGCGCCTTATTGGAAACTATCGCTATTATTGCTTACCGTCAACCCATCACTCGCAGCGAAATTGAGACGATACGTGGTATTAGTGTGAGTACTGATCTTATCAAAAGATTACAAGATTATAATTGGATAAGAGTGCTGGCGCATCGTGATACACCGGGTCGTCCGGCTTTATATGGCACAACCCGTGGTTTTCTCAATTATTTTAATTTAAAAAATCTTAATGATTTACCGCCGTTGACAGAACTCAAGGAAATGGTAAAGGCACAGGCGGATATAACTCTCGACGTCGTAGAAACTACAGGGATTATTGATTAACAAGGATAAGTCAAAACGAAAGCCCCTTTATAAATCAATGCCATTAAGCCTGTCCCGAGCCTGTCCCGACGCCAGGAGGGACCTCGGAGGGATCTAAGGAAAATCCATAGATGTAGGGTGGATTAAGCGATAGCGTATCCACCTGATTAATCGTGATATTTCGGTGGATACGCTCCGCTTAATCCACCCTACATGAGCTTGACTTAATGGCGTTGCTTTATAAATCGGTTTTGACTTATCCCTGCTAATAATTAATCCCTGTAGTTCGAATGAAAATTAATCACTGTTTAATTACATCCGCATCACACCATAATTAAAGAACACGCCCTTGGTATACAACAAGATTGTGCCCAAAGCGCGAACATTACTTTTTTTTACTTATCTTTGCTAATATGACGACTCAAATACTACTAGAAGAAATCCAAACGCACACTCAACCGTGTGAACGGGCATTACATAAGCATGCTAAAATGAATCCACCATTACTAGAACAAATCCAAACACCTGCCCAACTACGTCAATTGTCAGAACAACAATTGCCTCATTTAGCCATAGAATTACGTCAATTTTTAATCGACACTTTAAGCCGCACTGGCGGGCATTTTGCGTCCAATTTAGGTGTGGTTGAGCTCACCATCGCCCTCCATTATGTTTTTAACACGCCTGATGATCGCCTCGTTTGGGATGTCGGACATCAAAGTTATCCCCATAAAATCCTCACTGGACGGCGTTCTGCCATGTCTACTATACGCAAATATGATGGTATTGCCGGATTTCCTAAGCGCAGCGAAAGTATTTATGACACCTTTGGAGTGGGGCATTCAAGCACATCGATCAGTGCTGCCTTGGGCATGGCGATTGCCAATCGCCAATTGGGTTTAGATCGTAAAGTTGTGGCAATTATTGGTGATGGTGCTATGACGGCAGGTATGGCGTTTGAAGCACTCAACCATGCTGGCGATTTGGACGCTAATTTATTGGTTATTTTAAATGACAACAAAATGTCGATTTCGCCAAATGTGGGTGGCTTATCTAATTATTTAGCAAAAGTCTTGTCCAGCCCGTTTTATACCTCAATGCGCGCAGGCAGCAAACAGCTCTTGCAACGTGTGCCAACCATACGAGAATTGGCAAAACGTACCGAAGAACACATGAAAGGTATGGTGATACCGGGGACTCTGTTTGAGGAATTTGGCTTTAATTATATTGGCCCTGTTGATGGACATGATTTACCAAACTTGTTGAAAACATTAAATAATATTAAAGCTTTACCAGGGCCACAATTTTTACACATTGTCACCCAAAAAGGTAAAGGTTTTCCAAGTGCTGAAGACGAACCCTGTATTTATCATGGAGTCACTCCCTTTAATCCAGAAACAGGCGAAATGGCGGCCAAATCTGCCAAGGCACCAAACTATACACAAATTTTTGGTGATTGGCTTTGTGATATGGCAGCAGAAGATGGACGTTTAATCGGCATTACGCCGGCTATGCGCGAAGGCTCAGGTTTGGTCAAATTTTCAGAACAGTATCCAGATCGTTATTTTGATGTCGGGATTGCCGAACAACATAGCGTCACTTTAGCGGCAGGTTTAGCCTGTGAGGGATTAAAACCTGTGGTTGCGATTTATTCTACCTTTTTACAGCGCGCCTATGATCAATTGATACATGACGTGGCATTGCAAAATTTACCCGTATTATTCGCCATTGATCGTGCCGGTTTGGTGGGTGCAGACGGTCCTACGCACGCTGGTAGCTTTGATCTTGCCTATTTGCGCTGTATCCCCAATATGGTCATTATGGCACCCGCTGATGAAAACGAATGTCGACAAATGTTAACGACTGGTTTTCAGTACAACGGTCCCAGTGCTGTGCGTTATCCACGCGGCTCTGGGGTGGGTAAAGCCGTTGATCAAAAGTTGACGACATTGCCTATAGGTAAAGCCCAATTACGTCGCAAGGGAGACAAAGTCGCCCTTCTCGTATTTGGAACACTCTTGACAGTCGCTTTAGAAGCTGCTGAGCAGTTAAATGCGACTGTCATCAATATGCGTTTTGTCAAACCTTTAGATGTTGAAATGCTCATGCAAATGGCGCAACAACATGAATTGTTGGTGACGCTGGAAGAAAATGTCATCATGGGTGGAGCGGGCAGTGCAGTGAATGAATATCTACAAGCACAGGCTCAGCCAGTTTTAAATTTAGGCTTGCCAGATCGCTTTGTTGAACACGGCGATACGGCTACGCTGTTGGCAAAATGTGGTTTAGATGCTGAGGGAATTGTACATGCCATCAAAAAACATTTGAGTAAGCCACAAGCATCTTTGAACAATTAGAGAGTTTTTACTATGACTAAACCCGTTACTCAGATGCCCGATGTTCAAAGTAGTGTAGACACGCGCCGTCTTGCCATTGATAAAGTCGGCATCAAAGACATTAAATATCCTGTGCGTGTCAAAGATCGCTCTGGACGTGAACAACACACAATCGCTAATTTCAATATGTACGTGAACTTGCCACATGATTTCAAAGGCACACACATGTCGCGGTTTGTAGAAATCCTCAACGAGCATGAATATGAAATTACTGTAAAATCGTTTAAAGACATGCTTGTGGAAATGAACCGGCGTTTAGAAGCCAAATCTGGCTATATTGAAATGATTTTCAACTATTTTGTCCGAAAAACGGCACCTATTTCTGGCGTAAAAAGTTTACTCGATTATGAAGTGACATTTATCGGTGAAATCACAGGAGAAACACCTTCAATAACGGTCAAAGTCGTTGTTCCCGCCACCAGTTTGTGTCCTTGCTCTAAAGAAATTTCAGACTATGGGGCACACAATCAACGTTCTCATGTGACAGTGACAGCTAAAACAAATGGTTTTTTGTGGATAGAAGATCTCATTGATTTGGTGGAAAAAGAGGCATCATGTGAGTTGTATGGTTTACTCAAACGCCCTGATGAGAAATATGTCACTGAACATGCTTATAATAATCCTAAATTTGTTGAAGATATGGTGCGCGATATTGCCGCAAAATTGAATCAAGATGATCGGGTTGCCGGTTACGTAGTTGAATCGGAAAATTTTGAGTCCATTCATAATCACTCGGCTTATGCTATGATTGAAAATGACAAACAGTTGAAATAGGAGTCCAAGATAAGATAGATTTCTCCTAACGTCGAAAGGACGTCCAAGATAAATCTTGGACTCCTTTTTTTCGGTTAATAACAAGTGGCTCTGTGAACATTAAAGTATGGAAATAGAATTCGATCCAAAAAAAGCATCATCAAACATCATCAAGCATGGTATCTCTTTTAAGGAAGCATCGACTGTACTTCTTGATCCATTGGCTTTGGTTCAATACTGCACGTAAAGCGACTAAAACAGAGGCAAAGAATTATGCGTAAAGAATATGATTTTTCAAATGCAAAAAGGGCAAAAGATGTACCTCACCTCTCAAAATTGCAAGCCGAGGCTAAAGGTAAAACTTGTATTATTCTCATGTTAGATGATGAAGTTCTCCAAAACTTTCGGGCAAAGGCTGAAGCTAAAGGGTTAGGGTATCAAACACTTATTAATCAGACACTGAAAAAATCTACGGGTTATCGAACACTTGATGAAGTCAGGTAGGTGGCTTAGTGTGAGCTTGATTTGACCCATGCCCAAGTTTGCAAAACGAGTACAACGGATACAACGAATGTGAATCTATGTAGCCTGAAGAAGAAGGAGCTTATATTCATCGAAAAGCACAATATTTCATGCGACGACATAATTTAACGTTTAGTCAGTCAATCAGTGTAGGAAGAGTATAAATTTGCTCCATCAAAAAGCCCCAAGGGGGCGGCAACTTGAGCTATGCAGAGTTGCTCACTAATAAAATCGGAGTATCAAATATGAAGGCATTAGGAATAAAGCAGATCAAAAACAATCCCGGACAATTGAGCCTTTTGTTAAAACAAAATGAATTTTTGTTAATAACACAACAGGAACAACCATTGGGTATGATAATACCGTTTTCATCTCATTTAATAGAACAAGGCTTGGTTCATTGGTTGGCACTTAAGGCTTTTGAATCGGGTGATTTGACCTTGGGACAACTCGCTAAAGCATTAAATAAAACTAAGAGCGAGATGCTTGATACTTTGGATAAGTTAAGTATCAGCTTTCCCGTTCCCATAAATCACACGACGGCGCACCAGTAAACGAGAAATACTCAGACATGATTTACGCGGCAGCAAACTCGGTATAAGGACGCACAGTGGGCGGCTTAAAACCTAAGACAATATGTTCTTTTGGAACGCCGGCTTCTAGTAAATCGGTGGCAACACCTTCTTCGGTATTATCTTTTAGAATCCAAATTTTACCCCCAATAATTTCTAAATGGGTAACCAGGTAGTGAATATATTTCTCTTTTTCCCAATCAACTCGTAATAAAACGTATCTTTGTTGGTTATCGTCAAACAAAGTTCGTAGGCTTGTCATGCCACTCCCTTTGATGAAATCAACATAATCATTTAAAACTTTCTTGGCAAGTGTTGGGTAATCTAATCGGGTATCCATTGGACAATATCCTCGCTTTCTTTATCAAACACCATCAGACGAATGAAATGATCGGTTAAAAAAAGTTGTCCTAATTCAATTTGAAAAAGACTTTGATAGGTGTCTTTTGTAACCGCCAAATAAAGCAAACGATCTATCCCCTCATGATTCATAATGCGCTGATACATAATGTATTGCCCAATCGCTTGTTGCAAATCTTTAACCTCAGAACGTCCTACAAAGCTTTTGATTTCAACGATAAATGTCTTTTCTTGGCATTATTTTGGTTATCAGTTGTCTAGTCTTTGCCATTTCAAACCGGTTAGCTCAGACAAATTATGATAATAAAAAAAAAATTATAAAAAATTGTCAAGGGGTAAAATAACGGGCTCGCTAAAAAAAATATATTCTATAAATTACTAAAGTACAACGAGCTGTTGAGGTTTTGTCAACCCTTTTACTCAATGTTCGAGTTTTAGGTTTTGATTGAAATTTCAACCATTTTGTTTTTACTCAAAAGCCTGTCATGGATACCAGCGGTCATTGGCGTCCAAAAACGCTTTAAGATTTATCCCGCTGGTCGAAATGGCAAACCAATCAAATAATTAATTAAAAATTCGTGTGCTTGATAGCAAGCAACGTCAACATTTATCATCGCTTGTCAGTATTATGATGGATCGCTTTAATTTGCTTTGGCTGCTGCGTTATCGCTTTGCTTATAATTTGTCAGCGGCGGAGACGTATTATTTGTTAGTTCCCACCCCTTATCTGCTTAATCGCAATCGCTTGCAGCGTTTAGTTGAGTTGAATTCTTTGCAAGAAGTGCTCGCTCACCTGCCAGAGCCATTTTATAGCTTGTTACTGGAAGCTGATAATACCTTTAGCGTCGATCAGCGGCTTACGATGAAAATGCAACAATTTGCCGAGTTGACGCTCAAATTGCAAAGTTTTACCTTGGCAAAGGTATTTGCTTATGTCTTATTGCGTGAGATGGAAATGCGGCGGGTTATGGCGCTTTTGACCTGTAAAATTTTGAATTTTAATAAAAATATTATTTTGTAGGCAGCTAGTATATAGATTTCTCGCTATGCTCGAAATGACAAAAGCGCAATTTGTGACGGTACAAAGTATGTGCTCATATTTATTTACAGAGCCGGTAAACGATAAGATGTTATGTCAGGTTTCGTTCACTGTGAAAGGCAAACAGTGCAGGTTTGCAAAAAAAAAACGAATTCAGCGCACATGATGAGGGAACCATGAATTTACAAACTATCACTATCACTTTGCCTGCCCCAATTTATCGTCAAGTCAAGCAACGGTCACAACTAATGCAACGTTCAGTAGCGGAAGAGTTAGTGGCTGTTGTTATTGACTATTCGCAAAGAGATGGCTTAGCGGACGATATTGAGCAGGAATTAGCCCAGCTTGACTTGTTGACTGATAGCGAACTTTGGCAAGCCGCCCAAATCACAGTTTCACGCGAAAAAAACGAGTTTATGCAGGAACTCGTTGAAAAACAACAACGTGATAGCCTAACGGAAGAGGAAAATCAGCAAGCGCAATTGTTGTCACATTCATTCAATCGCGTGATGTTGGTGCGTGCCAAATCCGCAGCCCTATTAAAAAAACGCGGTTTTGACATTTCACCTCTCATAACAAAAACAGCGAAATGAGTAATAGCCATATTTCAGCTAAGCTACGTCAACAGGTGGCAGAACAATCGCGTTATCGTTGTTGTTATTGCCAGAGCCAGCAACGTTTTATTGGTATCCTTCTAACAGTTGATCATATTATTCCTGAGTCATTAGGAGGAGCCACCACACTAGACAATTTATGTCTAGCCTGCTGGGATTGTAACCTCATCAAAGGCAACCGTATAGCCACCATAGACCCTCAAACTGGTACAACGGTTCGTATTTTTCACCCTAACAAACAAAAGTGGGCAGAGCATTTTCGCTGGAGTAGTGATGGAATACGCGTCATTGGCGTGACACCAATTGGGCGAGCCACAATAGCGGCCATGAAATTGAACCGCCTGGTTCTATTACATTCTCGCCGTTTCTGGAGCGAAGCGGGCTGGCATCCGCCACCGGAATAAGCCAATGCCATCAAGCTAAGCCCGTAGGAACCCCTTTGATGCAAGAGAGCGGCAAGAGCCCTCACTCCAAAGGGACGTACCACCTCTGCCATGAGCTAAAACGTCTTTGGTTTAGTCGGCTTTAGCCGACTTGCGCCTTATGAGTCCTGAGCTTTAGCTCATGGCTAGGGTGGTGTTAGCTGATGAGTAGTTTGTTACTGATAATACCTTTAGTGTCGATCAGCGGCTTACAATGAAAATGCAACAATTTGCTGAGTTGACGCTTAAATTGCAAAGTTTTACCTTGGCAAAGGTGTTTGCTTATGTCTTATTGCGTGAGATGGAAATGCGGCGGGTTATGGCGATTTTAAAAGGTAAGAATTTGAATTTAAATAATAATATTATTTTGTCGGCAGCTAGTATATAATTTGGAGTTGGCCATCAATTATTATACACCGAAGATATTGGAAAATAATCTATGGAGCAACTTGCCATGCACATAGCCAACACATTACCAAAAAAATATCCCATAACAATTACTCATTTCCAAAAAATGATTGAAATGGGAATTTTTGATGAAAATGAACATATAGAGCTCATAGATGGAGAATTGATAGCAATGGCGCCCATTGGTCCTGGTCATTCCAGTCAAACCCGAAAACTTAATCGTCAGTTTTCTCAATCTGTCGGTGATTTGGCATTAGTTGATATGCAAAATCCGATTGTACTTGATGATCATTCTGAACCCGAGCCCGACTTAGCCCTCTTGCGTCCAAGTGATGATTTTTATAAAGCGGCAAGCCCAACCGCCAAAGATGTCTTGTTACTGGTAGAAGTCGCTGATAGTTCATTAAATTATGACAAAAAAACGAAAATTCCACTTTATGCCCGTCAAGGCATCCCTGAAGTGTGGCTGATCAACTTGCCAGACAAACAGGTAGAAATTTATCGAAACCCCAGTGAGGAAGGCTATCGGCAAATTCTGCTCCCTGAAAAACAGGCATGTATTTCACCGAGATTGTTACCAGAGGTTTCAATTAAAATATCCGATATTTTTACTTAGGATTGAGCGTAGCGCCCTACGCTTGCTGTGGAGAAGAAGACTCTGGCTTGATTCTATGAACAGCTTCTGTGAAGCGGGAATTAAGCGGTGCGTGGGTTTTATACACATTTTAGGGAACGGCTGCCGGAAATTTTGCAAGGCGTAGGGGTGATATGCTTGCGAATGCTGTCGGAATATTGTTGGCCAAAAATCCTTTTGCCCGCGTGTTGGTTGACGTTGAGCGGAGGTTGCCGGAGTTCGAATGAGCGGGCGGGCGATGATTTTGGGGGTGTGGTTTGTCCCTGGATTTCACCTTGGAACGGTGTGCGCGTATGGGAGGAGCGGAACGGGGGTGCAACCCCCGTTCGTTTTCCGCTGACCGCAGAAAATAGTCAATTCTGCGGCGCTGTTTTGGCGGTCATTCTACGACGTAGCCCAGTAGTATCACGGGCGGGAGTCAATCGCAAGCATTGTTGTCATTATCGAAGGCTGGGCAGGTCAAATCCATCCCATAGGATCCATCGTCGCAGACATTGTCTTTCTTCCACCGCCGGCTCGTTTCTTCGCTTACGCACGTTTTCTGACAATCGTAAACTTTCCCATCACCACAAGATTCGCCGGGTGAGCCGCCTGATGCGTCAGAACAATCCCCACCGTCCATCTCGAAGTCTTCGCACATCAAGTTCGCTTCATATTTGTTCATACCCTTCCCATTGTTGCAACTGCCGTTCCCCTTCTGGGAATCAACATATTCTTCTGGGAAGCATTTCAGATCGCAATCCAAGACTTTATCCTGCGAGCCCTCATATGTGGCACCGCATTGGTCGCCGGGGCTGAAACTGCCGGGGGGGCGCAAGAGAAGCGCACTCCCCATTGTCGTAGTTATGCTGATCGCAGGCAAGATTAGTCCCCTCGCCGCCCCACGGCGGTGGAGTGCCGTCATCGCACCGGCCGGTACCGCCGTGTTGAATGAAAGCTTCCGACCGGCAATTGTTGTCGCAATCTCTCGCTTTTTCGTCGGGACAATCCTGGTCGGTGGTCTGGGCTGCCGCAACCAACGAAAAATTGCCCAGCAAAAGTGCCAATCCTGCCGTAATCCCTCGGATAGAGGAACGCCGCCATAACGTTTCGTGTTTACGTGATTTCATATTTACACCTCCATAAAGGTTTATTTATACCCGCAATTAGCTCCCAATATCAACAAAAAAATGTTAATAAATAAATAATTAAGGAACTGCGGGGTCCCAGTAGTCTGGACACTAAAATTAAATTAATTTAATTTAATGTTACACTTGGCAAGCTAAGTCACTACCCTTATCCCCTTGCGGGCGAGCATGGAATACACCCCAACAAGCCAGTGATTCAAAACCGTGCATGAGAGTTTCCAACTCACACGGCTCCTCTAATCACA
>Ga0209780_1003306_pt1 | contig 11956 bp, 6 predicted proteins | sample WorMetexBAHAMAS2_FD_187384 | JGI IMG/M metagenome (GOLD analysis project Ga0209780, IMG submission 187384) | Marine gutless worms symbiont microbial communities from Max Planck institute for Marine Microbiology, Germany - Inanidrilus exumae... | ecosystem: Host-associated > Annelida > Digestive... | reverse complement strand
TCGAATCTGCCTAACGAAAAACGTGGGGGCACAGTCTGGAAATCTTGCTCAGGGCACCAGAAACCATGTCCACGAGTTGGCAATCCACAGGTTGTTCAGTTAGCAACTGAGAGACCTACAACAAGCAGTCCACGGTGGTGGAAATTATATTATGAAATTATATATATAAACTAGATAAATGTAAACACTGTTTGCAGAAAATGAGCGAAATGTTTCATGATTGAGTGATTGGGGTTCACTGCACTGCTTGTCATACATCACAAGTCGAGTGGCAGTTTTTGTGTTGTCTTTCACTAATCTCACACTGTCGTAAGTTTTCCAGGTATTGTACCCTTGAGGTGTCCTGCATTTTTTCTGCAGTTACCCTGTGGTGTCCGGTGGCTTTGAGATGTATAGATAATTAGAGGACTAGACATGTGTGAATACTGTATGGCTGCACCCGCTGCTGATAGCCATGTATTGATGCTAAACGATTACGATGTGACTTTCAAATGAAGGTAAATTGGTAATGGTAAAAGGTAAATTATTCTATAAGTCTATAAGTAGTTTGAATATGATTGACTGTAGACGCTACTGTTTTATATTAAGTTAGTGTGTACATACCTGTGTTGGTCACTGAATAACCAGCGGTTGTCAGACCTGAACGCTGTGAACTAGCACTATACTGGTGAAACTACACTGATAATTCATTCTGTGATGACAGGCTAGCAGGACCTGCCCATCTAGCCAATTGGTCAAAGCACTCAGGTGCCATGTGCAGTAGAGCATGATACGCTCAGGAGTTTGGGTTCAAACGTCAGCCCGGGCACGTCCGCATGCCAAATTATTTCTAATAATTGCTATGCACATGATGAACAGGGAGTTAATCCCAGGCAGGAACGAGAGGGTTCGACGGTGTTGTCTATAAACTGTGACCATTGCTGACACCTTGATTAGCAGCATCAAGGTGTTGGCTGTGCTGGCGTGGCTGAAGCAAATAGACTTGGTCGGCCACTGACTGATGCAACACACAGCACCAGAGAGTAGGCCATGTCTAGAGAGGGCACGCTAGAAATACCTGAGAAGCTGTTCACTCTGCCTTTTTCTGCACATCACACACACATTGCACACACCTACCTCTCCCTGGGCTAGCGCAGTGAACCATTGCACGGTCTCAGCACTGAAGTCCAGAAGTAAGCTGGACTTCTGCCCGCATTAAAGAAAGAAATAAATAAAGGCTAGCAGTTTGTGTTTCTTTGCATGCCAGAAGAGAAATTCTGGCTGCTTGAGAATGAATGTTAACTGATATATGTTAATATATGTGTCACAAAATCTGAAGAAATTGAAAGGTTAATTTTGTGTGACATTATGATGTGGCCATAGATAACATGTGCAGAAACTTGTGAAGTTTGAACGTGTGGTTTTTGAAATATGAGAAGGCTGACAGAGATACAGACATGCTCTAGTGGCTAATACATGCTACTGTCACGTTGGTAATTTCCTTCTAGTGAGTTCTGGGTGCTGGCTGAACAGCAGCCTGCAGGGAAATGCCATTCTTCTTGGGTATTGATGAAACAATCATAACTTACTTGTGCTATTGTCAAAGTTGATAAATTTCTGTTACTTCTGCTGTTCTCAAGCTTTTATAACACAGCAGATATTACATGGACAATTTGCTTGCAGTCAGTTTAAAGCCATTGCTGTGATACAACAAGAATTATAAGACGTTGCGAATTTTACGCCCTGAAACATATGTACAGTGTGAGTCAAAAAACAATACACTTGACTTTTGATCATAGTTCGTAACTTCGGTAAATGTAGACTGATATACAAAATTCTTTCAACACTGTCACTGTCAGATTGCTGGGGAAATTTTATACACATATATCATAAAGATTCTCCACCTCACTTTAAATATATTTCTATACTACCTTGTGAAACTTGACGATTGCAATTGCTGCCAATTTTAATGGCATATTGCACACGATACCTCAGAATTCACCTTGCAAGCTATGAAGCAGCTTTAGTAGCTGATGTCTAAATTCTGTGACTACAAAATCTGGAAAACAATGCAGCAGTGCTCAATCAATCGATACTGGGCGTTTGACATTCTGTGTCATGGTAGCATTTGTAAACTAACATGGGCAGTGAGTGTAAACAAACTTCTAACGGTCGTACATTTTGACAACACTGCATTATCTTAAATCCACGCAGATCATCTTGTAGGGTGGACACATTTCCAACAGTATGGCTCAGGCAGGAAATTCTTGGCTAAAAACACAATTTCACCTACCACACGCATTTGATGCCTCCGTTATGGGTGACCCCGCTGAAATTTCATGAAGATGTTTAATGTGGGAAAGCTGTAGAGTTCGTATGCTACAGGGCTGCATTAATTGCTCGACAATTGGTGTGGTTTGTTTGAACACGATACCAGCATGTTTCGGACAGGCAGACGGGCGATATTGCTACATCTGTGTCTCGCTTTGTCTAGCTATGATTTGCTGACGTGTGACTAAAACAAAACCTCTGATTGCATTGACTCTAAACATTGTATGTTATCAGTTCTTGACTGTGCCCTGTTCCCTGTTGTTTTTGTCATCTAAAAGTCAAAGGTCAGGGTTACTGTAGTGGCAGTAAGGTAGTAGAGTGTATTGTGTCTCTGCAGGTTTGTTGGATCAGTGTGGAAACAATGCAGTCTGGGTGTAACTCTGCTGTGACCTTGAGGCATTCTGCAAACAGTCTGCAAGCAGTGTATTACAATTATCAAGTCACAGTGGCCACATGGGGAATGTAACATCTGACTTGATTGAGACGGCAATCCAGTCGACTGATAATGATAGTGATAGTTTAGCACATGCGACCGATCCAGCGAAGCTTGAACTGTATCGAGTACTTCGTGAGAGGATGTCAGACGGCGACACCAATCAGAATAACACGACTGTGGCTACCAATAGCAAGTCGTCCGGTGATGCGGCAGATGTGGCACCAGTGCTGCCGAGAGAACCTGCGATGATGGCGCCAAAGAAGAAATTCTTGATTGGCTATCGAGGAGCCAGTGATGATAAGCCAACCAGTGAACAGGCTGCTGGTTCCTCTGCAAATCCTGTCACAGATGCGGTCAAAGTTTCTCCAACGGCATTGTCGACGCTGGCGGAGGTTGCGAGAAGTCGCAGTCACACCGTATCTCTGCCATTCCGTACCCGTGGGCCACCACAGCCCGAAGCACCTCGACGACCTCTGGTTGAGTCGAAGCCGGTAGAGACCGTCAGTTCTGCGGTGACAATTAGGTCATGCATAATGGCTGCAATTGATAGTCGGATTGGCACACCTATGGGTGCTGGTAGTCACATCAGCACGTCAGCTGCAAGACCACGTCCTCATCCAGTAGCCAATGAAATGTTGCCGTCACCAGTTGAGAACTTCTGTGTTGATAAGCGTATGATGCCGCCACAGCACCAGCAGAGAACAGCGTTCATTGTCAGTGTAGCTGGATCATCGTACAGTCCTCGAGGTACCCAGCAGTACCAGCGAGATTCAGCCGGAGTGCTCGAACCCAGTGGAAGGACTCAGCATGCCAGGGACAGACTCACTGTTCTCCCGGATCTTAGCGGTAGAATGGCAGAATCCGCTGGTAGACAGATTTCCGAGTCTCATGTTCTTGGAGTCAGACACGGTGCCGCTGTCGTTACTCATCCAGGCATGGAGCGCCCGGTCGACAGAAGGATACTTCCACCTTGTGCAACCGACCGTCCTCCACCGCAAGTGGTTGACCGACGGTTTGCCATTCCACCGGAGTACTGGAAAGAAGTGGCGACCGACGACTGGAGAGAGGCCAGTCATCAGGTACCTGACCGTAGTGAGGTGAGACTGGCCGCAGCTGGACACGAGGCTTACGTGCCATCACCGGCGTCACGCCTTGTGGATCCTGATATCACAGTCACTGACCGTGTTGCACAGCACTACATACCGGCCGACACTCGTCCGCCAGTGCCGCCAGACCAGTCCACTGGTCGTTGCAGTGAGTTCACACGTGGCTGGGCAGTACAGCATCTGCCGACCGACAGCTACCGACATGCCGGCAGCGGCACCGTGGAATTGCCGTCCCGGGAACGTCGCGCGGCCCGCTCTCATTACGACTTAAACGTCAGGAAATACCCGGCGAGTGACGTCAGAATGTCGGCGGCTGACTATGGCATCCCAGTTGCCTCAGAGCTGCAGTATGAACGTCGTCAGCCACCGGAAGCAGTACTGATCCAGCCTGTGGGTGTTCCTGAAGCAGAGAATCACTATCGTCGACTGGGACCTCATCCGGCGCCGCTGCAGCCAGTTGAACCGTCTGTACGACCTCGCATTGCTGGCCTGACTCACGGCGATCCGGCGGCAGCCTATGAAGCTGCCTTACCGCAGGCTGAGTCGAGCAGGTACGCTGGCGAACACGTGTACCGTGGCGGCAGGTATGACGTGGCCTACCGGTCACGACCCATTTCCGACGTACTGACCCCGCCAGATCCCAAACAGGCGCGACGATGTTCACCCTACCACTCAGTGCCCGGAGCAACGAGGTCGTTGTCAAGGACGCCGGGGTCGATGTCTGGGGCCGGATCATCGTCCGGTTCATTCCGTGGAGAGTCCGTTCCACGTGTGACGTCGGAGTGTCCACTGGACTTGACCGTGCGGAAGGAGCACTCGATGACGGCGGAGGCTTTCCTGCGTCGATGTCACGACACGTCGCAGCTGTCTAGTCAGTACGTGAGTCCAGGCAGACACGCGACTGAGTTGCAGTACTCCAGTTTCCCGTCACAGCGCTGGACGTCGACGAACAACGAAGGACTGGAGTCGTCGGTGGACGTGCGACGACGGACGGCTGCCGGAGCGTTCATCCCGGCTGAACCGTCGTCGTACCCGGGTCACGTGGTGCACCGGGCTGGCGATGTTCGACAGGTTCATTCTGCCGTGCGAGGATACACGGCGCATCCAGAGTCGGACGTTCGCGGACTACAGACGACTGCGTACCCGCCACACCGGCGCGCTGACGACGAAGACGTCCACGTGATGTACGCCAGGCGCGATGTGGATCCACGCTGGGAAACTAGCCGTCCGCAAGCTCCCTGCATGACTGCGTCTCCCGTCGTTAGACCGACGTACTGGGACGGTCGGTACGTCACTCGGCCCAACGCGGAACTGTCAGAGAGCGTGGCTGACTGCCGCACTCAACAACATGGTACAGCCGCCGCATCGTACGTCGGTGACGTCATACTGATGAGTGACAGGTCGCAGTATGATGCCCGTCTTGCCAAGACAAATGACACAGAAGTGACGGCGATGAGCGCTGATAGTCGTGGCGCTGAACTCCCCGTAGCACTGTCACCCCAGAGTCTGCCAGCTGCGACCGCCAACCGCCGCATACCGATGGTGCAGTTGCTCGGCGGTAAATATTCGCCCAACGACATCCTCTACCTGTGCTGCAGGGTCTGCGGCTCCAAGTACGGCAGTCTGAGAAGCTTTCGGATGCACTTTGCCAAGGTTCACGGTCAGGAACCGACGCCTGAGAACTTCACAATCCAGACGATATCGGACGCGAGGATCCAGGCGATGTCGCAGCAGGCGCGGGAGACGACCGTGGGAGATGACGTGCCACCCACGCTTCAGATGGAGTCGACGGACGTGCCGATGTCGGCGGTGGACAAGAGAGCCGAGTTCGGTGCCGCCAAGCCGCGGTCAGTGGCCGAAGTGCAGCCGATGCAGAAGAAGTCCAGTCCAGTGGTGGTCGTCGACCAGGGACCGCCGACTCCCGTCCGCAAGCCGTCGCCGGAGGAGGCGACCAAGAGGACCGGCGAAGACCGTCGGATGAAGTGCAAGAAATGTGGACAGTTCTTGACGCACGATCTGTCGGCGCTGAGGCAGCACGAGCGCAGCCGGCACGGCGGTGAGCCGTCGATATCGTGGTCGGGCACGTGCTCGTGTGACGTGGCGGTGGACTCGGACACCGGGTGTGCTGCCTGTCTGGAGGGCTTCAACGACGTGACCGACTGGCAGCATCACGTGACCTCGCAGCACATGATGCGCTCGTGCGTCTGCAAATCGTGCGACGTCGGCTTCACGAACGCCTCGGCTCTGAGGCGACACCTGGTGGCCACTCACGGTGGCACGCACTCGCCCACCGGCAGCAGTGTCGAGGTGGAGTACCGCTGTCTGTTCTGCCGGGAAGTGTTCACCGATGAACTGTCCCTGTACACGCACACACGAGCCCATGAGCAGCACTATTCGACACAACGAGCGTGCTCGCGGACCCTGGCTTCCGGTCGAGGTTCAATGCAGACCCGCGTCCAGACAGCTATTCCAGACACAACCTGCCCCGAGGACCAGAAGTCATCTGCAGCTGACGTAACTTCTCTGGACACTGCCGCTGTTGTCGAGTCCGAGACTGCTCGGAAACTCTTCCAGTCAGAGAAACTGATACAGTCGGAGGTGGCAAAGAAGAACCTAGAGGTAACAGAGCAGAGTGACGTCGCCTTGAAGAAGTACTCGAAGAAAGCCTCCATTCTACGACGTCTGTCTGCCGGTAGGCTGCCTATATGTAATTAATTCTGTCTGTCTAACAGTCTAGCTCCGTGTGTTGCAGGTATGTATGTAAGTAGAGTTTTCCATTGAGCAAAACGATTGTTGTTAGTGAAAATACCAGTAGGTGTCTCATTATCGAAAACTAAAACGAAAACTGTCATAACTAGAAGAAGCCAGCACTCACAGAGTGCCACAAACGACGCCAGCACTGTTTTTTTGTGCCCTGTGGCCTCGACCTTTGACCTTTTGACCCCAAAATAAATTGGTTTCCAGGACTCATGGTGGAACATTTCTATGTCAAGTTTGGTGATCATAACTGCATTGGTTTTGAGATATCTCGTGGAAGAACAGACAGACAAAAACAAACACCGCCAAAAACCCTAGCCACGCCACTACCATTGGCATAAGTAAAAATGAAAATGAAACAGAAAAGTAAAAGTACAAGTAGAAGTTGAACGTAGACATTTTCAAAATGAACGAAAAATGGCTGCAGAGTAATTAGTCTGAACCATTGAAAGACATTCTGTTTGAACTGTTTTATTGAAACTTTCTCTACTGCTGCCTTCAGTGCTTTGACGCTGTGTATTGGAAGCATACCTGGAACATACCTTGTCACTAACCATAATAGGTGTTTTGGTGTTCAGTTCTTAACTGAGGGTGTGTGCTAGCGGAGGTTGATTCAACTTGATTGATGTGTATAATAGCCGTGAAACAGTTGTTGTTGTTGATGTGTGAACTGTATATGTAATTCTTGCATATAAACTAAGTTGAGCTGGTGTGTTGTGTGACAGACACGGAGCTGACGTCACCGGGGATGACGTCATCCTCATCAGTTGCTGGTACTGGTGTAAAGAGCGGTGTGGGTGAGTCTGAGAGTGCTATGTGTCGCCAGCAGGTGGCGCCAGTGATGTTCGGCGATCTGCTGTCTTCAGTGCATAAAGAAGTGGAGTCGACGCTGCGACAGTTGCCGTCCACCGACATTTCGGGGACCGGTGGCAACTCGGGCGCCGCTGCGGCGTTGACTGCTGCGGGGTTGTCGTCGACGGCGTGTATGCGCGACGTCTGCGACGCAATCATTGTGCAGGCGCTGCAGCAGTGTGATGATGAGTGTGGACAACAGCGGCCGCTAGATGTCGCCAGTCCACAGCGACTGTCCGGCACGACTGATTCCGAGACACGCGTGGTTGATTTCAGGCCGCAGTTCAGCGAGTCGCTGACGAGCGAATCCAGTGATGTCCAGCCGAATTCACGCTCGGCCCACTTCAGTAAGACATGGCCGACTGAGTTGAAGTCGCGGTCGATGGATTCATTGCAGCAGCAGCAACAGTTTGCCGAGTCACACGTCACTGATGTCATCGGTCAGCAGTCACGCTGCGGTGACTCCAAGTCACCCAAGTCACGGCTGAGCCAACAGGTCAGTGATAGCAAGGACAAACAGCCACAATCACTACTCACTCAGCCGCACGACTCACGTTCCAGTGAATCCAGGTCATGCGTCCCTGTTTCCAACGTGGAAATGGTTATGTCCCACGTCACTGATGCGGCCACTGCCAATGTTGCTGATGATGATGATAATCGTGAGTCTTCTGATGGAGATGCAAAGAAGATGGAAGCTGATTTGTCGAGCCATGAAGCTGATGACGTCGATATAGAAGATCAGCCGCTGTGTATTGATCTGAACCGTGACACTTCTCCTGACAACGAGGATGACACTGTCACTCACCTGTGATGGACATTGACGTCGTGCTGACACCGGTCAGCAGCTTGCGTTCAGTCCCCGAGGCATTTCAACAACGTTTTAGTGGCCGCGTACAGCAGTCGATCGGCTGTGTGTGTGTGTCGTTCGTTCTTTGAGGGCAGGGGTCCAGCCTCCTCTGGAGCCCAGCGCTGAGACCTTTATGTCGGTCCAATGCGCCAGCCCAGGGAGAGGAGGGGAATCGGTAGGTGTGTGTGGTATTTACTCAGTAACTTATTTTTGTTTTAGGTCTGGAAAGCAGTCAGGCGAAACAAAAAACTGAGTTGAGTAGTACTGTAGTTGCATTGGTTGTGTGCTGGTTTATTGCATTGTGAATGTTCACTGCCCTTTGTCAGTGAGTGTCTTCAGATGGAAAGTTTTGTTGTTGAGTTTGTGTCAATGGGTGAGGATTGAAAGATATAAAGTCATGTTTTACGGTCTGTTAATAGTTATTGAATGTTCATAAACTGTTGTTGGTGGAAGGAAGCTGTAATTAATAGTAATAATAATAACAAAAAGTACGTCAGTGGGGACTACCTCTATCCACACATGCCGATCCTACGACCACACGCTGCACAATATTCCACAAACGACGTGGAGTCGCCAACTGGAACATTCCCTTCACGCACTGGCCGATTCATCCGATTTTGGGGTCCTAGGGGATCAAAGTTCCTCAAAATGGGAGATTCCCTGCCTTGGATGCAGATTAACCACCATGCAAAATTTATCCTCGGTGGAGAAATCCGTAACCGTACAAGCAAACACACAAACAAACAGTAACCGATATATATCCACACCTTGCCTATCGGCATGTGTGGATAATAATGTGACTTACAACGCACATGATGTTGAGGAAATCTCTAATCATAGGCACACAGCAGTGAGTAGCGTGGACTTAAACATTTGATTGATTAAGTCTTGCCTGCTTCGTCAGTTGGCCACTCACTAACACAAAACCGTCTGTCTGCCTTCAGCTTATGCCTCCAGCTTGAGACTTCTCGACACTGAAGCATAATAAGTCTTATTATTATTAATATTGGTTATCTACTATTTTAATAATGTTTTATCATAATCATCTCTGCAAAGATTGTTTTTTAATGAATTTTATTGACAGTTTTTGAATGGGAAGAAAGAGTCAATTAGATTTTGTAAGTGATCTGTATCGTGTGTGGGAGAACGTTAAATTTGGCATATATTGTTGCGTGGAATCCAAGCTTTTGTGGAAAATGCCAATGTGGCAAAATCACTGAAATAGTCTGATAATCCCAACGGTTGTAGGTTTGCACTCCCTGAGTGCTTTTGCTATTATTATTATTATTATTTCTGTTGTTATAGTGTTCACTGTTTGTTCCTACATGGTAAGTAGAGATGACTGTATGATGAGTTGATGAGTGCGTGAATTATTGATGCTGTTTGGTATGAAATGTATCATGACAGCTAATTGTTGACAACAAGTTCACAGCAGTAGCTATTCTGGGTTTACTTCACAGCACTGAACAGAGAGCATGATAATGTGAGTGAAGGCCACAGTGGCACCCACGACATGGCAGGCCAGATAAACAACCTGTGCTGTTGCATCATGTGCACACACAGACGAAGAGACAGGCCTAAATGAAGCGGTCAACAGTCATTATGTGGAGCCTTAAATACACGCCTGTTGAACTCATTGGAGGTGATGACACCAGGTATTAAAAGGTATTCCTGTGATTACCTTTTACTACCTATGTTGAGCAGGCAAAGTCATTGCACTGTTTGTCTAGAAATCTTCAAGATGCTTTGTTCAATTCACGTCTTCTGGTCTGTTACTTTATACCAAATCTGTACACAATCGTCTGGAAAAATATAAAAATATACCCATACATAGAAGTTTAATATTATTAAATATTACATATTAAATTAGGATCACGTGTTAAATTTGTATACTGATTGTGCCAGTTGTTACTTAGTGTGTGTGCAAGATTTTCCAGTAGCCTTAAGAAAACATTCAGAATTGTTCTGTATTAATATTATTTATTCACTTTGGTTCAGATTTAGTAATTCCGTCATGTAAAGTATGGAGTGGACTGGAGGCGTTTCTATTTTGGATAGACACTATGCAGTAGTCAACTCTGAAAAGTGTAATAATTGTTTTGTGTGGTCGACAACTAAATTGTGACTGAAATGCAGGGCCATATTTAGGACTGTTCAGTCAGACATAGCCCCCAAATTTTGGAGATTCCACACTCCCAGTGTTTTGCAGTATACTCATTAAAGGACACTGCTAAACAATGTAAAATGAAAGAGAGAAGTGGGGGCTGGGTCCCCGACCAATATTGTGACGAATGGGGTTCCACGTTTGTTAATTCGGCGCTGCTGAAATGTTGTCTTAGCTGAGTAAGAACTGAAACCAAAATGATTAAGTGATGAGCGAAAATCGCACTGCCAACAGTGAGTTTAGTTTACTTACTTATTCATAATAGTTATAAAGCTGCGTTCTGCATTGCCTGTTGGCTGAGTGTTTTCTTGACAGCACTGTGCAAGAACACCGGTTGTGTATCTGGCCTGCCATGCTGCCGTAGCGTGCCGGCGCTGTCATTGCTCACATTTTTGTACTTACTAATCAGCAGACCTGGAGTTCTCGAGACTCGAGTCTTGGTGTTGGGACTTTGGACCATAGAGACTTGGTGGTCTTTGACACTCATGAAGTGTGAAATTTTGACAAAATAGATAATCATTCGTTAAGCTACAACGATAATATTACCGTTGCATTTGAACAATGCCATAACTTGTTGTTTACTGTGTGCAACTACAGGTATGCTGAATTTATTGCTAGCCATGACTTTGTTTGTCACACTCACAGTCCATCCCAGTCATGGACTTACAGTATTAGCCTTGTAAGTCTCGGTCTTGGACATCAAAGTCTTGGTCTTGGATAAGCAAGTCTTGAATCCAAGTCTGCTAATCAGCCATTTACCTAATCATGCTGTGGTCTACTAAGTAAGCCTGGATTGGCTGCTGCCGTGTTTATGTAGCTATTCGTTTGATAAACATGTCTGTTGGAAAGTGGTTGATTTGAGACTGCACTTCGGCATACGTTACGTACTGTACTGCACTACTGTTTGGATGTTTGTAGAAAGATATTTGTACATAGTTGAGGTGTGCAGTAATTGTTGAATTAAAAGCTATTATAATGTTAAATGATGTAAAGTTGTTTGCATAAACAGCTGTTAAAGTGTGTGTGGTAGCTTCTGTTAGCTCTGCTGCTGGCATTATTTGGTGTAGCGGTAACAGCGTTAGTTACGTTAATGAAGTTGTTGTACATCTAGCGCGGTTAGTACTGAGGTGGGTGACTGTACGCGAGTATACGGTCTTGGTATGCAACCAGCCATTCAGGCCAACTGCCTCCTACCCTTAGAGTACTGGACGGGGGGGGGGCAGTCCCGTGCAGCTGGGAAGGTAACCGTAGGTTTGGCGTTGCATTGGCCATGCATCACAGACTCCATGACATATCCACCACCTACGGACTCAGTGGCCTAAGGGGAAGTGGGCAGTTGGTTATCCGCCTACACTCGTGTATGGAGTCCGGCAGTCTTTACTTGTTCACCTACTGGCATAATGAGCCCAACGTTCATAATCAGTGGCGTCCATCCCCCTAAAGCCAATGACGCATATTCCCACTTCCCTCCCACACTTCCCCCG
>Ga0209780_1003305_pt1 | contig 11957 bp, 10 predicted proteins | sample WorMetexBAHAMAS2_FD_187384 | JGI IMG/M metagenome (GOLD analysis project Ga0209780, IMG submission 187384) | Marine gutless worms symbiont microbial communities from Max Planck institute for Marine Microbiology, Germany - Inanidrilus exumae... | ecosystem: Host-associated > Annelida > Digestive... | reverse complement strand
ACCCCAGCGCACTGAGTGGCTGACACAGCGGGCACCGGCGTCACAGCGCTCCGTCTCCTCCAGCGCCGGACACGCTCCAGACGACGACGACGACGAAGTGATGTCTGGATCGGGATGACGGACCACCGATCGCCAGCGTTGACGTCGACCGGACTCCACACAGCCCTGCAGACCCACAGCACTCCCTCATGCAGGACTGGCGGTCAAACTATTAAAGCACCTGGGAGAGAACAAATCGAGCGGCAAAAAGCGTACGTACGCTCCACTCCCCAGTCCCCACTAAGTGAGGTATGGGAAACCCTTCTTTAAAATTTTTGAACAATTTTGCTGGTGCATTCTACTGCATTTTCTCACTGCTTTTACAGTCTACTGACTTAACTGGCTAGTCTGGTCACCTGCAGGGAAGCAACTGTCCATCTCCAAGAGGCGGTCATCACACACGTACAGTCACTGAATAGTCGACTTGTTGCATGCCATCGTTCATTGAGTGCGTTTTAACAGCACTGTCGGATTCATCGCTACCAGAATGTTATAATGACTTTGGGAGGAGCCTACCACAACTGTGGTGGCCAAAACCATGAAGAACTCAATCTGGTTCTGACTGGAACGCAAGACAACGACTGGACACGGAGTCTAAGTTACCGACCGACCACACTTGTGTGTGCGTGGGTGCGTGTGTGTGTTTGTACAATAATGTTCAAACGAAGATACCCGGTGTTTGGCGAGGCAGATCAACCTTGACGCAGTCTGGGTCATGTTCGTCAGTCAAGGTCAAGGTCAGTGGTGCGACCTCGTCTGAGAGCTCTCCTACTATTACCTGTGGACAGTCGGTCCAGCTGGACCATGTTCCGACGACGCAGTGGCCCGGGCAAGGAATGAGGCAGTAGTTGACCTCGCGCGGCTTCGTCCGACGATCACACATCTCCTCAATGACTTCGCTCACGTTATCGCCGTCCAGCGCCCGCACGCACCTGCTCGCCAACAACAAACCAATCTGATTGGCCTGTTTACACGTCCTCTAGCTCCCGGTGGCATATTTCTATGATAAATTTTCAATATTGTAGAAATATAAGCAAACCTAATCACAGTAATGCTAGAAATGTAAACGTGAAAAAGCGTAATGGTAAAAAAACTAGAAAATGGACTTCGATGCCTCAGCGTCGACGTGGATGTCATTGCCACCTCGACGACATGCTGTGATCTTGATCTTTGATCGTTATCCTCCAGAATCTAACCAGATCATCAGTGGAGGCTAATGAATACTTCCTGTAAGCTTCAATGAGATTTCTCAAGCCGTTCATGAGATATCGTGGTAACAAGATCTGTCCGGACGAACGAACGGAGGAACGCGGCGGAAGGACAGCCCGAAGACATGACTTCACCGAAACCGTCGGATGGCGAAGCCATAAAATAAGCACGGATTAATCGGACCTGATGGAGCGCGACTGATGACCGGGTCCACAGTGAACGTCGTTGGTCGCTGTGAGGGTCGTACACACACTCCATTCACCGGCATTCCACCGGAACTGATCACAGGACACCGAACACGGCACCATGTCGAACTCCTACGTACAACACCCAAACAACTTCACTTCACACGCCGAGTCGAAGGACTTTCGATTCCTTTTCACAAGAGATCTTGACGAAACTCACAGAAACAGCTAAGACCGACACACAACATGAGATTCAGTTCGAATTCGTCTTCAAGCTATGATATGAAATTAATGATCACAGTCCCGGCGGAAGCAAGTGCGAGGCCCTAGACAAGGTTAAACTAACTTACTAGCCAAGCATACCTCGGAGTCGGTGAGCTGCGGGCAGTCTCTGCCGCCGTCGAGGTTTGGCTCGACGAGGTAGCGTGATCGACGGCGAATGCCGACACCACATCGCCTCGATTGGACCGTCACGCAGTTGGACCAGGTCGTCCAGTCGCTCAGCCGACAGTCGCGTCGACATGGGATGAAACACATCTCATCCACGTGCTCTATACACCGCGGACACGCACACAGCGACCGGTTTTTTTCTAGGGTAACCAAACTTGACACAAATGTTCCACGATGAGTCCTGATTTATTTTGAAATCAAAAGGTCAAAGGTCAAGGTCACGATTCATAAAAGCAGTGCCGGCGTGGGTCGTTGCACTCTTGTGACTGCAGGCTCACTTCTAGTTTAAACGATGGCAAAGCTCTACTTCGTCCTTCAGCTACGTAAAAACTGACAATGGCCCCGTTCTGACTTCTATCGGAGCAGTTAGCAGTAATTTTAATGTGATTATTTTCTTGTCCAAGCAAATGTCTTTCTTGCTTGTTGTCAGTTACGTTGCTCTAGGTCGCTCCACACTGAACTACTGCACATTTTCGGCCTGTATTTGCATTTGTTTGTGAGTTTCAGACAGTATCGTAAAGCGCTTTTGACTTTCAAAGTTCGATTTCAATTTCCGGTAGCATTGCTGCACAGTGCGCACTAGTCCACAGCCTGCTGTCAACTGCCAAGCTGTACTTATACTTCATCGAATTTTCTTTTTACTTACTTAAATTTTAAAACTGAGTCTCGGGTTTCTAAAACTGCATGGGTAATGCTGCAAATCATCGATTTACTATTCTTTGTACCTGTCGCTCCGCAGACAGTTGCTGAAACATTCTGACGGCCATCTTTGGTGGTGCAGACGACAGCGTGGTATCGACGACCAATGCCACAGTAGGCGGTGCCGGCACGCACAGTGCCAACTCGCTCCAACTGTGTCGCCGAGGACAGTGTGTCGGACAGCAGTTGACAGTCGGACCACTGCCCTATCAACTGTACCGTCCACTCGCCGCAGTCGCCGTTGCACGGCCTTGTCTGTTCCAGAGGATAGACGGACCGGTCGAAACATTCGGTCGCGTGACTCGTCTTCCCTGCAAGTGCCAATCTTCGCCGTTGTGACGCAGCTATGCGACTATTTCTGCAAATTTATGCCTAACAATCTAGTCAGCATAGACCAGCCAACCGACGTATATAGGTACAATCGATGATAGGGGCGTACTTCTTCAGTGTGAGAATACCTGACAATGTTGTGTACTCGTTAGTGGCAAACTGAAGGTGGTGGAGTCCTTTGGAGCTGGCGATCGCCAGGGCCTAAATGCTTGAAATTTAGGAAACGTTTGCAAAATTGGACGCAACTTTGGTTACCAGATAAACAAAACACCGTCTGGTTCCCATTTTGTCGGAGCCTTGCTTTCTTACCCTCACCAGGGCTCCGCCTCTGCACCATGCTTAGCCCCCAGAACCTCTGATCCACCCGGTTTTTAGAATCCTGACACTCGTGTTATGTCTGTTAGCATACTCCACGTCAGTCACCAAATGTGTGTAGTTTCAACTGTGTGTGACACGAGGGTTAAAAGAAGAACTGGGTGGGACGACCTTCCATGAAGCGAAATCTCGAGCTGACTCCGTCACAGCGACGAGAGCACGGCGACCATGCCGTCCAATCAGAGAAGAGGCACACTGATGGCACATCACACGGTACTGAGCAGGTCATCGCTACACTCGGCCTGACCGTCACCAGCCAGTCTGACTGAGCGTCAGTTGATCCACCACCACCACCAGCAGTGTCACACCTGTCGTCAGCTTGTACCTCATCGTTGTCGTCCACGCACCGCACGTCTGCATACACAGCACCACCTCAGAGCTAATGAGCTAACCCTTCAATCGTCGTGACTCGGTAGTCTAGTGGTTAGAACGTCGGAATTGCGACTCAACGGTCATGAGTTCGATCCATGGCCGACGCACTATCGGTTGGTTGGTACTGGGATGGGTAACCGTCTTCGGGTGGGCATACCACCTCAGTACGTAACCAGCCACCTCCGTCAACTCAGCCTCCTACCCTCTGTGGGACGGGAAATGAGTACCGGGCCAAATCGCGGTGATGCGCTGCGGCTGGGAAGTAAAGGCAGAATGGCTAATTCCATTTGTGGATAAACATGTGGGTGGCAGGTAAAAACTGTGATCCCTCGCTGACACGTAACATTCTGGGCGCTTTGGAGGTAAGTTCTCACGAAAAAGGCGCCATGCAAACGTCCTGTCTTAAACTTCTTCTTTACCGACCACTTTAGTGGCTCAGGTAGAGCAATCGGTCCGGTGTTTGTGTGTCTCTAACTGGACACGTACACACTGTCTGTGTACGTGTCCAGACAATAACTTGTGATCTTTGACCTAGACATCTGGCAAGCTGGTTCATGGTGACACTCCCTAGATCAAGACCGAAGGTGAAGCTCATAGGTACAATTTCACGATCACACGAGGAATAGGTTGCTAAACTGGTTAGTGCCACCTCCAGTGAGGACCTTATAGTTATAACATCAGTGAGGCACGACACTAGAAAAGTCATGTTATACAATCTTGCGTAGTGACTTCTTTTCTACTTGTGTCTCTAACTACACTCAACTTTTATACACTGTGTCCCAACTGAAGCGAGGCTGAAATTCAAATCTTTATAAATACAGCGTAACTCAACAGAATTATATATCGTTTTAACTACACCAGTTACAATAATTTATTTAACGCGAACTGTGAGAGTTGCGACGATCAGCGGTGTTTAGCGGTATTCAGGCAGACCGTACCTCGGACACGGTAGCCGTGGTCACCACACTGGTCATCGACGTCGGCGAACATGCACGTTGACCAGGCCGACACTTGCCAGTGATAATGAACACATCGCGGTAGGCTGGTACACGGGCGTGTCTCCGTCAGCTGCGGACACTGCACGCCATCTGGTGTCGGATGTTCGACGATGAACCGCGCACGCGACTGCTCAGGGAAATGACTCATGTCGTCTGCCAACATTAAGACACAATGTCATGCAGTTGCTATCCACACATGCCGATAGGCAAGGTGTGGATATATCAGTTGCTGTTTGTGTGTTTTTGTTTGTTTGTTTGTTTGTACGGTCATGGATTTCTCCGAAAAGGATAAAGCTAGCGGCGTCAAATTTTGCACGGCGGTTCATCGGCTTCAGAGGCAGGGAATGTCCCATTTTGGCGAAACTTTGCTCCCCCAGAAGCCCAAAATCGGACGAATCAACTCGGACGAATCGCCCGCGTCGCCCGCGCCATGGCTGCCCAGCGCCAAAATATGTGCGCTGGGCAGCCATGGCGCGGGCGACAGGAGCGTGCGTACGGGCCACGCGTAGGATCGGCGTGTGTGTGGATATAGGGCCCTACGGCCGTCCCCGAAGACAGATGTACTTGTTTTTCTATAGCATTCTAGCTCAAGGTTGGAACTCCGATAGACCATGTTGACCGACAGTCTTTCCCATCGTGCATTTATTCTCTTGCCCGCCTCTGTTGCTTTCTACTTTGGAAGAACATTTTTCAGGGTGGAAGTTGCTGAAGCTCATGGCTGGAGATTTCTCATGCAATGGGGCACAGAAAAAATCACTAAACGCATGTAAATACAAATTCCGCATGACATACCCGTGTTTACCGCAGTCATTCAAGGACATGCTTTTTAACGCGCGACGCTATGCTAACGCGGTATATGCTGTCATCGTGTCTGTCTGTCCGTCTGTCCGTTTGACACAAACCGGCATTGTAACAAAACGGCTAAACTTAGGATCATGCAAAGAAAACTGTATGATAGCCCAGGGACTCTAGTTTTTTGGTGCCAAAGACTTCGCCGAAATTTCAACGGAGTCGCTACCCACGGGGGCGCCAAACAGAGGCGGAGTATGTTCAAATTGGCGATTTTCGACCAACGTCTCGCTATATCTCAGAAACGGTCAAGACAGAGATATACAGGGTGGGCCAAAAAGTGGGTGTTTTGCTCTGAAGTCAATAGCTTCACAAAATATTGACCAATTTCAACATTCTTTCACTGCCAGATGCCTAATGAGCACTGAGCACATTAAAATTAATTTTACTTACTGATGAATTTTATTGTTTACAATGACGTCATAGTAACTTTTAGCCGTTAAAATACAGTGGTGTAGTGTTTTGATCCGTGGTGTTTGTATGGTACTGGTTGTTTTCTTAGGTAGTGCGGCAACACAATTATGGTGATGCTACAGGCCTAACTACCACTTTGTGCGCTATAAATTTCTGGTTGTAACAGTAAAAAAAATTATTAAAATCGGTCTTCTCTACGTTAAGTTATGCTTATACAAAGAAAACACCCACTTTTTTGGCCCACCCTGTAGTTACTATGGAACACTAATAAGAACTCGCATGAGGTCTATCGAATGGCGCTATTTCTAGTGACCTTGAGTGACCCCTAACTACATTGAAGGTCATTTTGCTGTTTGAAACCTTTGTAACTCCCATAGCTCGGGAAACATAGCACGAATTTACTAACATAGCACGTCGCGCGGTCCCTCTGCGGTAGCCGAGCTTCTTGTATGTATCCCCTACTGCAGTGCTGTAGTGTATTGCGGAAGATTCTCTGTGGCCCGCCAAGGCCGAAGAAAATTCGAACGTTTTACTTGCTCAGTTTACCGTAAAAGAGTAAAATACATTTCAAGCACTGATATAGACTAATAATAAACTGAGCCAGTAAAACGCTCAAATTTTCTTTGGCCTTGCTGGGCCATGGATAATCTGCCCGCGGCGGTCGCGGGCCGCGGGTTGGACAACGCTGCCTTAATTTCGAGAGGATAAGGAGGCGTGACTGACATATCGGTGAGCGACTTGCTGCTGAAAATACGACAGACCTTCGATGCACGTGAGTGCACAAGCCGACCACTCTGTGAACGCGCTGACGACACAGTCGACTGGACACGATATGCTGCAGTTGCGAGTCACCAGCGGCGCGTACTCTGCTAAACATCTGCAACACATTGCTCAAGCGTCTGCTGTCTGTACATCAGATAAATGCTTTCGTTAACAACAACACATGATCGACTGATGCATTGATTGCGTCGGACAAAATGCGGTGGTTAATAAGTATGTGGATCCTCCTTATTGTCGGGCTAAAATGTACGCTGGCCGCGTCGCCTGCTGAGTGACGGTGAGTATGCCGACGGGACAGACGGACGGACGCCAGATCGTTACATAGCGCTTTTTGTTAGACGCGGCCTGCATAATAATAACGGCAAACAGAGGACGCTTTGTCGGACAACAGCTGCTTGCCATTCTTACTAGCCTGGTTTGATCACGCCATGAGCCCTCCAGTCATATATGCAGCCTAATTTTTCGACACCACAGGAACGGGCAATTTTAGGGGCTGTTCGGCCGCACTGGGAGTCGCTGCTGCGGTGTATGCAGTAAATGGTATCATTCAATCCTCAATAACGGCACAACCGCGCGACTTCTGCAACAGACTGCAATGCTCCCAACTGGTCGATGTCACATTACAGATGCGCTCCCTGCGATGCGGCCTTTTGTCAGAATTCTTTGACCACTTGTCATTGTTACATACCGTTTAACAGGGACCCTGTGTCCCGAACTCTCAACGCAGTAGATGTTTCGTTGTTGAATGCCGACCAAGTGACCGCACTGTGGCGACCCCTGGCGAGTCAAACATTCACTCCATTCGGTCGTTTGCCAGTAGGACGTATAGCAGCCAGCGGTCGGCTCCACACAGCGCTCTTTGTCGATCAACAACCGCATCGGCGGACACGCGGCGCCATCTGTCGGACATCAATGTCAACGTGAAAACATAGGTCGTCAAGTCAAACGCGCTTACTTATTGCATGTACCAAAGTGACCAAAGACAAGCTGTATCGAGCACACGATATGTTGACAGTGACGTTATTACGACATTTTTATCTATGCTAGCAGTTCTGGTCGGCATGTTGTAGGCAAGGAAATGTAAACATTTTGCAGTATACTTACAGTCAGAAGATCGCCGATCTGGCGCTAACAGTAAGCTTTAAACCCATCAGTGATTCAATTTCATTTAAACAACGTGACAAATCTTCACCAGTTAACTTCCCACAGTACGACTGTACGACATCATGTCCAACAACATGGAGATCATATCGTGACCATAGATTATTGTGATGTCACTACAACCTATCTATATCAGGGACGTCGATCCATAGCGGGACCCCGGAGCATGGGTATGGGCAATAATTTGGGTTTAGGGCCAACAATGGTTGGCCTTGGTATGCGTATTTAATTTTAATAACCCGAGATAGTGATTTTAAGTCCATTCACAAACTGCATACTGGGTAGTTAGTGATTTTTCTGATTCTGTATTATTCATGACATTGCTATGTGACGTTTAGAAATTACTCTTGTCTCTTGTTTCTCTCATTGCACATTTGCACCAAGTTGGGCCCCCAATATTCGGAGCGGATTGACACCACTGAAAAATATCAGGGCACAAAACCCAGCATACAAATAGACAGCCTGAATATGACGTCATACCGGTGTTCCGTCTTAAGTGGCGTTCACACTGCCGGGCAGCATGTTGCGTCTTTTTCGCCACAACATGCCGCATTATGCCGCAATGTACTGCTGGTGTTGCAAACTTGCTGCAACATGTTGAACCTATGGAGCCAATCAGCCATCAGAGCCAATGGAACATCGCCCATCGTACACGTGGTCAAACTTGCATATGACTTAAAAATGACGTCATAACTAGTTCAAATAGAAGTTATTCAACAGTAAATTCGCCCATCACTGGCATACACAGTAAACAAGGCTATCTGTACAATGGCAGCAATTGAGTCATAGCCGTTGTCATCGTCAGCCATTTTGCATTTATTTAGCACTAGCGGTTCACCCTTCCGCCTACGGCGCTCGGTTACTCCTAGGCGCTCGATCCGCTGCGTCTGCCGTCCGGTAGTTCCGAATTTCCCGACTGAGCTCGCCAGTCATTTGCAGCGGCGTATGGACGGCGCGCAGAGCGCGAACCCACGGGCTTGAACGTGCTCGCTAACCGCCCATGACCAGAGGGCTAAATTTCATGCAAATCCGCTCTAAACTGCGGCAGTGCATAAGGAACAAAGAAACAGACAAACACACACACAGACAGAGAGATTCAGTTTTATACATATAAGATAAGATGCATTACAGTTGGTTTACAACACGCAATATAACGCAATGCGTTGCGAGGCGCCACGCGTTGTCTGGCGTTGCGATGCGTTGCGTTGCGTTGTGGCGCCGGCTCTGGTGTGAACGTGGCTTTACGGGTTGCGTTACCTGGATCAGTTGGCACGGCGAGAATCTGCCGGAAGCGAGTCCTGTATCCGGCGGCGCGTCCTGAGCTGCATATCTGCGAGCACGATGACCACGACGTCCAGTCGGACAGGAGGCAGTCGCCTGGACACGCCACGGTACACGGCTCAGTGGTCAGCCGGGTTGCATCACCACACAACCGATCAGCCACCACATTCTGCCACGCCACAAACACACCACGCACTTCAGCTGAATTGCCGCATATCGTTTCAGCTATCGTTAAAACCGTCTTATACATTCTCGCAAGACACTGTTGGTTGGGTGTAAAAAAGCCGTGCTTCATATCCACAAAGGTTGTTTTCTGGAACAAGTGGAGTAAGAAAAACCAAGTGGAACCGGCTAACTGAGGTCTGCGTGGAAAAACGACCGCTAATGAAGCAGGGGAAAAAGAGGAGAGACACCGCGACATTAGGGTGTGTTGATGCTAACTTCTAAGGTTTACCATGTCAGTCAGCCTAATAATGGCGTGCAATGTTCAACATACCACTGACTAGTTAGCAAATTTAGTGTGGGATATTGACAAACAGGTTAATAATTTATACACGCTGGATGCAAGTTAAGTTGCAAGTTTCTGGAGTTGCAGAAGTATACGAAGATTATTACGTGAAGCTCATGCAGCTGTTGTAAGAAAACGCTCGTCCCTCTGTATCATGCTATAGAAGTGCTTGTCTCCACAAACTGATTCGACCTGCTAGTTCTGCTACGCCAGTGGACACTAATAAACCGCTTCGGCACTAACCAAGGCCACTGCGCATTCCTCCGCAAAAAAGTCGGGCCTTGCGATTGACAAGTGTCCATGTGGTAAACGACAGACAGCGCTCCACATCGTCAACAGCTGTACATAGACCAAGCTGAAGGGTGGTCTGCAGTGGCTTCAAGTTCACTTCACTGACGATGTTGCTGATACTGTATTTGGCTGACGGTATGAACGACACGATGACGACAGCAACAACTAGAAGGAGCCAGCACCATGACCCATGCCAGCAATGTTTCGGTGCCTCGTAACCTTGACCTTTGACCTTTTGATCCCAAAATAAATGCATTTTCAGGAATCACGTTGGAACATTTCTACGTCAAGTTTGGTTATCCTACCTGCATCGGTTTTGAAGATATCGTCAGAAGCGAGGAAAGGCGGCGTGGGGATAAACCGCAAAATGCCTCAGATAGCCCCCGAACACGAGTGGCCAAGCCCCAAAAACATGACTCCAATAAATTCGTTTTACCGTCCAATTGTTTTTTGCATTAGCAGCTTAGTTATTTAACAAGTAAGCACCGATTAATAAAATATCTGAAGGCTCCATTAAGTCAAATAGTCAAATTTAGAGCGTAATATTGCTTAATTAACTTCAAAATTGCTTTCAGCTGCAAGAGGCTTTGCCCCCTAACTCCCTGACCAGGGGCTTAGCCCTTGGACTCCACTAGCTGGGGGCATAGCCCTCTGACCCCCACTACACGCTCGCGCTACCGCGCTCGCCATGACTCGAGGCTATAGTCCCCCCCCCCGAAAAAAACTATTATGGCCTGGCTCCTAGATATCATGTGGCTAAACAGACAGCCATACACATAAACGCTCCTGAAACCCGACCCACGCGACTACATGTGTTTCTTACTTGACGCTGATCCACGCAGGCGACGCTGTTGTTTCTGTGTCCGACACCGCACGAACTGATGACGTCACCGTCCAGGTGGCAGTCTCCACGTGACGTCATCACCCACGTGTGACATCGCCGATACTCGCACGGCTGAACGGCGTACAGCGGTGGACACGATCGACCTCCGGCCACGCTTCGCTGTAGCACCGTACGACGCCGCAGCCGGTACCCTGCCGCCAACCATCGCGTCAAAAAGTATAGAAATTAACCCATTCTTGCCCACAGTTCCAAAATAGGGACAGTGACTAACGGAATCGACGCCATGCAGGCTAACGATTTTTAGTTTTTGACTTTCCGGCACTCTGGCGCTAAACCGTGAGCGCAGAGTGCCCGAAAGTCTGCCTGGCGTCGAATCCCTGAACTATACTGTAGCTATTTTGGGAACACTGAGCTAAAGTGGGTTAATCGAGAAATTCATGCCAGTAGTAGTAGTACAATACCTGACCAAAGACGGATCCAGGAAGATGAAGACAGAAACGGGGAACTGCCCGGGGTGCCGAATGCTGGAATGCCTAACATGTCAAAGTAAAGTAAAGTAATGTAAAGAAAAGAAAAGCAAACGTCGATTTGTATAGCGCTTCGTCTTAAACCACCTCTATTGCGCTCAGGAATAGCACGTGTTAGAGGGATAACACAGTTTTACCTGCCACCCACACGTTTATCCACAAATGGAATGAACCACCCTGCCTTTACTCCGTAAGCATTCGCCAGATGGCGCCACCCGGGCGGCACTGTGCAAGGGGCGGCATTTCGAGGAGCGAAAAAACTGAAACGAACTTGTATTTCATTTAAACGCAGTAAGTATTCTAAAGGTGCCGAAATGCTGATGGAATAACGATTGCGCAGACAGTCATAGTGCTGATTTGTTACGTCGCGAACCGGACGCGTATTAATTCTGCTGTGTTTGCTGTGTTTGCACGAAATTTGTTAAGTTAATTCGCAGGAAAACCATTAAAATTGTTGCCACCAGATGTCATATTTTAAAGCTAAAATGCAACTGCGCTAAACCAGGCCCCTAGCTGGATTTAAGAAGTCCTACCTCTAAAGAAAGGGGGAGGAGGAAGGGGAGGAAAAGTTAACTTAACTTTTCCTCCCCTTTCTCCTCCCCTCCCTTTCCTTAGAAGCAAGGGAGGGGAGGGAAGGAGAAGGGA
>Ga0209780_1003304_pt1 | contig 11958 bp, 4 predicted proteins | sample WorMetexBAHAMAS2_FD_187384 | JGI IMG/M metagenome (GOLD analysis project Ga0209780, IMG submission 187384) | Marine gutless worms symbiont microbial communities from Max Planck institute for Marine Microbiology, Germany - Inanidrilus exumae... | ecosystem: Host-associated > Annelida > Digestive... | reverse complement strand
TTAGTTACAGTAGAAATTAGGAACTCAGTTTAATGGGCGTAGGCTCTGGCCTCTACATGTACGATGTCGTCGTAAAACGTTCACGTTCGCTATCTCATCTTCTGATGAGCTCTTGTCCTGTTTTGGTACCAATCGAAAGCCCATATACGACTTCCTATTAGTAATTAAATACGACTTCCTATTAGTATTAATACAAACTTAGCTCCTATCTTGCACCGTTTCGAAGTTATAGCATTCCAAATGTCAAAAATCGCTATATTTCGCTACCCCTCTTGCGTTTGAATCCCCGACGGAGGGGTTCCCCGGAGACGATCCCCGTAAAATTTTCAGTGAATACTGAATATCATTGGATGGCCAAGGTACCAGAAGAAGAAGAAAAATTGCCCAAAATTTCAACCGGCTGAGTAGATTGCACAAACGTTACAGACGACAGACAGACGACAGACAAGCAGACAGATGGAACGGCGATAGCATATAGCGAACGTGAACGATGTTCACGTTCGCTAAACAGCAGCAGAGAGATCTAGAAGGCATGTTCCATAACGAATACATCTGTGGACTAGCCTTGGCTCGGTAAGGAGATATTCGAGTTCCATAAACAGATGTTTCTGGCCTACCATAAATTCAATAACATACATAAACCATCATTTACTTAAGTTGTTACTTAAACGCCGTTTTCTCATCACGTTACTTGCTTACTAGTTGGGGTTGGAGTACCTAATTCCGTGACGTCACAATGTTTACAAATCTGTGTTTACAAACAATCGCTCTTGTGCGGCTGGTTTTCGTATGATGTTTTAAAATTTAAATTAATATAATATGCTGAAATGATACTTAGTCGCTGTTTTAAGTGCCTTACCGATATTCGCGAGAATCTGCGATTTAGCTGTCGTGTGATTCACTATGTGCAAGGACAGTCGCCTGAATCCAGAGTCAGAGAATATTTCTATTACGTTGACCACCAGGGTCAGGTTGGTCACTTATTAGTTGCAATGTTGCAATGTACCTTTTGTGTTGTGTTTCAAACTTGTTATTGTTACTGCCGCCCGTGCTAACTACATATGTTCTCAGTAGTTTCATATGTCTTTGGCCCATTATTCCTTGTTTACATAAACGACCTGCCTCCCAGAGTTTCCTCGACAGTTCGGGTGTTTGCTGATGACTGTCTGTTGTACCGCGAAATACTCAGCATAAATGACACCAAGGCTGGTCGAGACAACATTGACAGCCTACAGGCCTGGGAGTGTGACTGGTTGATGGAGTTCAACCCATCTAAGTGTGAAGCCATCACTTTCACAAGAAAAACAAGCCTGAAGAAATGAAGTACAGACTTCACGACACGACCTTGGCTGCTGTCTCATCACTTAAGTACCTCAGGGACACAGGGTCTACATTAACAACTTTCCTGGAACACCCACGTTGATATCACAGCAAATCCACTCAGTCACTCAACTTCATCTGGAGAAATTTTTTCCTGCTGCCCAGCACTAGTCCCCAGAGCCAGCTGCTAAGGCGTTAGCAGCTGGCTTGACCTTTTAACGGCTGGCTTTACAACTTGAGTTGTTAAGCCGCTAACTACCGGCTGGTGGCGGCTGGACCTCTTAACAGCTGGCTAAGCGGCTTGAGACATTAACTGTATGACACTCACTACAACTTAGACAGCTTATCAGTCATTGACACTTGCCTCTTACCGTTGCTTGTTTTTGTTTCATGTTTTAGAGCGGTCACGGGCTCGGAGGACTGTTTATAAGCAGTTTGAGTTTGGGGCCGAACAGGGTCCAGTGTAACACCGAGATAGCTGAGCATCCCGGGCTGCCGCCACTTATGGATCTAATTATCACGTGGTCACGTATATTACATAGGTTGTCAGTGACATCATTTCTTCACTACTATCTATGCCATATGTACTTGTCGCCATGATGTAGGGCAAGGAAATGTAAACATTTTGCAGCACTTACAGTGAGATCGCTGAGATGGCGATAACACTAAGCTTTTCTTAAACATATCGATTCAATTATATTTAAACAAGGTGTTGCCGTAACAGAACGCACACTACTGGCCCGCCGTCGCGTGCTGCCCCCTGGTAAGTTATGCTGCATATGCGCGAGTGTTACAGACAGACGACGATGCCAGACGCCAGCTACTGTTACTAGTCTGGCCCCCCTACACTATGTGTAGGCGGGCCATAATAACATGACAAATCTTCACCACTTAACTTTGCAAAATACCTTAACTTGTCCTAAAACGTAGAGGTCGTAAATTATTGTGACGTCACTTCAACCTATCTATAGCCAGACTTGGGAAGTCCATCTGTCTTGGACGTGTTTCTGATCGAACGTGGCAACAATAAGCAACAATAAGCAAGTGGCTGGATCAGATTCGATCTGACAACAATTTCACACCGGCTGATCTATGGCTCGGATGTGCTATTCGTCTGGGTCATTCTAGGCCTTTGCAACGGTAACAGACTAAAGCGACGACGATGACGACGAGGGGTCAATTAGGTGTGGAACTCTTGGTAGCTGTAGCCTGCTGGGGGAAAATCAGGGAAATCAAAGGTACGGGGCGCATTTTCTAGAAGCTAAACATTTTTTGCTTGTATGATAGCCAACGCTGCCTGTAATTTGTACGTTTCTAAATCTCCGAGACAAAGAACGATAGTTGACCAGTCAGCCACAATTGGCGCTTCTGTGAGATAGAGTTGTACACATAAAGAAGAAGAAGAAATGACATCAGTAAAACACGAGCTCGCTCTGCCTTTTCTACTATGTAGGAAGAGATGATTTAATAATCACCCAGTCACTGATGAACTAGTGTTCATTCGCAAAACGATCGCCTGTTTATACCAGACAGGACCCAGGACTCCAGTGAGTCCAGTGACACACACACACACACCGACGCGATCCGGGCCCAAGGCAACTGCACACAAATACGTGCCAATTGCTGTGCAGCATAATACGAAAGACATTTATCATTAAGCCGCTAAGCCGCCGTTAGCTTAGCGGCGGCTTATATCTTTAATGGCGGCTGAGCCGGCTAGCCGCTAGCTTAGCGGCTGACTGCGACTTGAAGCTTAGCGGCTGGCGGCAGCAGCTTACGGCGGCGGCTCTGGGGACTAGCCAGCACCTATCCATGAATAGTGTTATAAAACTTCAGTGAGACTTCAACTTGAATATGCTTCATCAGTGTGGGACAATGCGGTCAAGTGCAACGTTACCAAAATTGAACAGTACAGAGAAATGCAGCACGGTTCACCTATCGAAACTTCAAATTGCTGCAGAAACTCCAATGGGATTCTCTCCAACAACACCGTGCTCGAAGCAGAGTCCAAATGCTATATTGCACCTGGTATGACCTGGTTGTCATTCCCGCATCAGCTCACCTTCAACCAGCTGCCATTCTCACCAGAGGATCCGAAACCAGATGCAGATCCAGTGCAGAACCAACACATACAGTCATACCTTCTTTCCAAGACCATTCTGCCTGTGAAACACACTTCCTGTTGATGTCTGCCAGCTGCCGCTTCAAGCTTCAAGGCTCAACTGTACTCCATGACACTGATGGCCAAGGTCAAGGCCTAATGTCCTTGACCTTTGTTATATGTTAGTCCTCATAAGTGGAGTTGTGTCTTAGAATGGCCTTGTGCATAGTTAAGAGATATTTTTAGATTTGCACTGAATTTGCCATGGCGTTGCAATGTAAGACAAATCTTGGCCACATACTTTGTCTTTCATTATTATCTTAATTTTGTGTGTGTGTACTTTTTGTACTTTGTATGCATGCAGCCTGCCATGAATATTACTGCTATGAAATTTTATGATTACTTGATATAGTGAATGGGTAAAAAACTGATTGTGATTCTTCAGATTTTAAGTATGAAGAAAGACTAGCAAAATTGGGTTTGGTTACAGAAGAAATGAGAAAACTAGATTTAGTTGAGGCCTTAACGAAGAGTATGACATTAGTAGCAAGTGACTAGATCTCAATATCATTTATAGAGAAATGGCAAATTTTGGCTTATCATATATTGAACTAAAATACATAGGCAGTCATATTGGCATGCAGACCCACTCCAGCAGCAGCAGCACATGGCTGTAGCAGCACGCATCACTAGCAACCGTGGCGGTTTTTCGTAACCGTGTGACCTTGAAGTGCTTTTGACCTCTGTGTCAATGCATGCAGAGTGACTACTGTTGATTATATGTGTACCACGTTTGGTGTTAATAGCTCAAGCCGATTTCCTTTTAGAGTGCAGACCAACAGACAGACAGACAGACATCACTGAACGCCCCACCCACGCCATCGGCTACACAGCCGGTGTGGGTAATTACTGCAACTACCAAGAATGAAGAATAAGTTCTGTGAATGGACACTGGACAGTACGATGTGTTTGAGATATATGTTGAATGATAAATTTATTTTAACACACAGTATGTGAACTACTGATATTGCATATTGCAGTTGTTTCTTGACAATACAAGAATCAAAAATTTTACTTCTTGTTTCAAAGGTACGGTATTTTTGATGACATAACTTTCTGTATCAAAAATGGAATATGTTATCGAACATATAACGGAGTTTATCATTTTGCAGCTTCAGTAGTCAACAGTAGTTTTATGTATACTATATATTTGCATTAAACATTTTTATTACTGAGATAATGCTCCTATATTAGCAACACAAAATGCCCTGCGTTCACGGACTTTTTTATTTTATTTTTATTGATTTCTTGCATGAACTAATTTTTAGGTCGACTCTCCAACAGAGTCGAGCTAATAAAGCCGGTCTCAAATGTCCGTCCGTCCATATGTCCGTCCACAAAAAGTTTCTTCAATTTCAATGAAATTTGACATTTTGGTAGAGGCCAATGCGTCCTGCATGACGGTATGTAGTATGACCCAATTCAAGGTCAGGCTCAAGGTAGCGAGCCCCTCAAAATTGGAAATTTAGCCATTTTCAAAAGCTATCTCCTCCGCCATTTGTCATAGTCATAATCATAATCATAAGCACATTTTAAAAGTGCCATTATGCGGAGGCTTCAGAAGCACTGTTGAGGAGTCAGTCGGGCGGCATAAAAGCAATGGGAGCTGGCAACTGACCACGCTTCTAATCTGATACCTCATGAAACATAGTACGTATTTACTAACATAGCACATCGTGTGGTCTCTCTGTGGTAGCTGAGCTTCTTGTAAATAGATATTTTTGTTACTTGATTTCAGTGTCATTTGATTTTTGTAAGTTACCACAAATTGTCATAACAGGTGAATGAATAAATGTTATAAATTGTCTAGCAGGAGAAATTATCCATTGCAGTATTTAACATAAATGTAGATAATGCTTTGAGTATTGTTAAGCGATATTTGTATTCAGGCAGATTTTATGTATAGGATATTTGAATATAGTATCTGACACAAAATCAATTTCGATTCGTTCCTAACGTCTTGTTCCCTTCACATTATTACACTACTAGTACTAGAGTTCTTTCAACTAATAAACTAGCAGTTGACATCACAAAAATGTTTTTTTCTGTTTAATGTCTGTAATGTCCTGCTTCTTGCTAACTGAAAACAATTATCTGTAGCTGATGATTGAGTTTTGGCATCTTAAGTCTCAGCCATTTACTTAGTCTACTTATTTTACTGTCTTACACATTCACTGCCTATCAAGACTGTGCATTTGTTGAAAGTTGTGTATTGTAAAGACTGTATTTTTAATTTTTTACTACTAGTAGCAGCATCATGCAGTGTAATGTCATATCAAAAGTATCCCTGGATAGAATATGCTTATCTGAAATGGGCTTTCTTCAGAAATGCTGAATTATTTATTACTTTATGTGGTGTGCTTTACAGAGAAACAATTTCTAAAATTCTTCTTTTCGCAGCTAGAAACTAACGCAACAGGTCGCTATAGAGATGAGTTTCCGTACGTGTCTCACTGTGGCCGTGAACGCAACTTTGTCCGCTGTGACGATCTACCTGTTGTATTTGCTGAACTTGTGTGCCATTCTGTCATGGACCCAACAGACACATATCACCTAACGTACGCCGGAGGAACAATGTCTGTTGCCTTTCAACCCGAGCAGGTGCTAATGTTGCCAGAGACTGGACGTGTCTATCACGTTGGACCTGCTAATGGCGGTGGAGTGGGACTTATAAAGTCCTCCCTCGCAATTGAACTTAGCAAATTTTTCGAGTTTGCTGATGGTGGATCTGTCCCAACACACATTATCTGGCAGGGACAGAAACATGAGCTGACAAACAGTATACTGACAAGGTTGACAGAAATAAAAAGTTCTTGTTCGTCCGCTGTCTGTGATGAGTAGTCAGAATGTGTTATTTGCATATGTAGTCTTTGAAATTAGTCTTGAAGTTCTGTGCATCTTTGTTAGTGTGCATGACTGCACTACTTGATACTGCTAGAAATACGGTTTCAGTTGCAAGTTTTAATATTATAAAACACGCAACTTTCTCTTGTCAAATGAGCAGTGCCAGTATACTGAATATTATACTTATTGTTTGTGTCTAATTAACTGTGTCGCTTTGCTGGGGATTCTGTCTTCACCCCTATTTGTTTGTCCATTTCTTTCCTGGATAACTCAAAAAGTTATTGGTGGATTTTGATAAAATTTTGGAATACACCCAGGTAGTTTATGGACCAGAAGAGAGCAAAATTTAGGAAGGTCGGGGTTAGGATTAGTGCACCTGCTACTCGCAATCAGTCAAGTAGTCGACTGATATGAGAAGTGAAAACAGTGTGGGAAAATTTAGGCGGATACACTAGGTTATACCTGCTGTTCACCAGTCAAGACACTGTGCCGATTTCGATGTTGCGTGGTGGAGGTATGTACTCTAATGTGTTCAGAGTCACGTGACCTCTTTAAATTTTGGGAAATAAGTGATAATATCTCGGAAACGGTGCAAGATAGAGACATAGTTGCAATATAAGACTGATAGGAAGTCATATGTGGCCTATCGAATGGCACCATTGCTAATGACCTTGAAGGTCACTTTTGCTGTTCTAACTGCCATACGCCGTGAAAGATAGCAAGAATTTACTGAAATAGTGCGTCGCGCGTTCCGTCTGCTGTACTTTTTGCAGCCATATTAGCTGTACCTAATCAACGTGTACATAACGTCACAGTACATTATTGCTGAGTTTCACGTATTTGGTTAACACGATCCATTAAGCGAGCAATGTTCTCTCTGTCAAGTTCTGCTGCCCAATGTCCGCCGACCTTGAAACGCGAGCCAACAATAAAAGCGTTGGCGCCTGCGTACTGCTGAATGTTGTCTTCTGTGATTCCTGAACCAACAAGCACTGGAATCTGCTTCACTGCCTTGCACACTTCTACAACACATCACTGTTACCGCGCGACGCTATGCTAGCGCGGTATATGCTGTCATCGTGCGTCCGTCTGTCTGTCTGTTTGTCTGTCACAAGCCGGCACTGTGCCAAAATGGCTAAATTCAGGATCACGCAAACAACATACGATAGCGGATAGCTCAGGAGCTCTAGTTTTCTGACGCCAAAGATCTGGGCGAAATTCCGTCGGGATCACCCCAACGAGGGCGCTAAATAGAGCTGGGGTAGATTCAAATCGGCCATTTTCGACGAATATCTCGCCATATATCAACAAGAAGCTCTGCTACAGCAGAGGGACCGCACGACACGTTATGTTAGCAAATTCGTGCTACGTTTTACGAGGTATGGGAGCTAGAAAGGTTTCAAACAGCAGTGACCTTCGAGGGCATTGACACCGTTTCCGAGATACTATTACTTATTTCCCAAAAATTAAACAGGTCACGTGTCCCAGAACACATCCCTTTCGGCGGTATCATTCATGCACTAGTACACCTCTGTATCAATCAGCACACGACATTTGAGGTGCCTTGTTTCTGATTGGGGGCAAAATTTAAACGGTTCACGTGACCATGTCACGTGAACCGTTTAAATTTTGGTGGGCACCAAGTATATCTCTCGAACGGCTGAAGCTATAGTAGAGTGGTCATATTTTGTACACAGCTAGGCTATGTCAACTCCCAGCATACTGATGACAAATGACCATTAAAATGGGCGTGGTCAGGGTCACGTGACCCACTTTAAACTTTGGGGCCCCAAATGATATCTCTGGAATGGTATAAGCTAGGATCGTCAAATTTTGCACACTGGTAGAATGGTCAGGGTCACATGACCCATTTTCAATTTCGATGCCCGCAATCATATCTCCAGAACGGCTGAAGTCAGAGTCGCCAAATTTTGTATAGCGGTAGAACATATCAAATGCTAATCTTTGGATGACAGACTACTCCCTGATGGGTGTGGTCAGGGTCACGTAACCCGTTTTTTAAATTTTGCCCCAATCATATCTTTGGAGTCGATGAAACTAGGCACTGTAAATGTCGTGTGCTGATTGATTAAGAGGTGTACTAGAGCATGAATGATAGATTACCGCCGAAAGGGGTGTTTTCAGGGTCACGTGACCTCTTTAAACTTTGGGAAATAAGTAATAATATCTCGGAAACGGTGCAAGATAGAGACATGGTTGCAATAGAAGTCTAATTGGAAATTGGTATGTGGCCTATCGAATGGCACCATTGCCAATGCCCTTGAATGACCTTGAAGGTCACATTTGCTGACTGAAAACTTTCTAACTCCATACCTCGTGAAATACAGCACCAATTTCTTAGCATTACGCGTTGCGCGGTCCCTTTGCGGTAGCTGAGCTTGTTTACATTATGTTTGTTTCTCTGAAACTTTGACACTGCCGATGTGGCGTACGAAAAAGTGTCCAGTTTGTAAAATTATCGCTTCAGCAGTCTCCAAATATTTTCTTAAGGACGTTTTGGAAATCACCAATTGAACCACGTAAATACAGAAAATAGACATTTAACCAGTTGTGTTTGTGCATTTTGTAAAGAACAGTGACACATACCGTACAGTTTAAATCTTAGCACTTTGCCTTTACGATGAGTTTTTGTTTAAATCGGCCTTCTTTTCTGGAGTAACTCCAGGTTGGGTTCTTCCTCCCCCCCCCCAAAAAAAAACCTCAGGGCATAAAAATCGGAGCAGAATTTCACACGCTGGTCGCCCTTCACTAGCGATCTCAAAGCACTGAACAGAACGTATTTTAACAGTCACTGTTGTTATAAGTAAATGTAGGCATACAGTGCTGATGACTCGTTGTGTTGACAAGACTTCCCATGTTTTAAATATTACTGCGTTAACAGCAGAGGCCTGTGAACTGCCGAAGTAAGATTTATAGGGAAACAGGCCTATGTGAGCTGTAGTTTACAATGGCGCACATTGCTCACCGTAGTTAAGGTCGGATTCTTATTACAGCGCTTCCTACACGATAACCGGACAGGCGCGCTTAGTCTAGGAAGTGGCAAGACAAGAGCTAATGGTGCTGCAAAGCAGTATGCGGCCGTCCATTGCCCGCACTAACAGACAGTTGGACCCACGATGCAGCTAACAAACACAGCAGCGTTTCAACCAGCCACACCAAGCCTTCACCGCGTAAGCATTCACCAGATGACGCCACCTCGACCGAGGTAGCAGACATCTGATTGCAGCTTACTACTCATTTATCGACTCCGAGAAGATGAAAGGCTGAGTTGGCCTGGTTGGTTGACTTGTAGCGGACGGTTTAGCCGCATAAGTGGTCACCCATGAGCTGCAGGTCGAGCGCAGGACGAAAAGTTCGCCGGCCAATAACCCGCGTTCCAGCACTGTGCCACGCAACCAACCAACCTTTCTCAGCTCCTTATAATATAATAATAATAATAATATACACATTTGTATAGCGCCATATGGTTGTAACTTCAGAGGCGCTGATACCGTTTACCGTTTGATCCCCCTGCTCTCCTTCTAACTTTTCCCATACCAGATTTGCCACATCTTTCTTCACCATCCGCCCTTTGAAGGGTGTGATACCGTTTAGATGAGTGTAGACGGGTGTTCATCTTCCTTCCTTAGGCCACTGAGCAAGTAGGTAGATATATCACAGAGTCTGCAACGCGCGGCCACTGCGACGCCAGGCCTACGGTTACATTCCCAGCCACACAGCACTGCCACTGCCCGTTGACCGGTACTCATTTCCCGTCCCGCTGAGGGTAGGAGGCTGAGTGACTGGTTACATACCATAGTTGTCACAAGAAGCTCAGCTGTCGTAGAGAGGCCGGGTGACGCGCTACGTCAGATGAAATCTTGTCAGCTGCTGCACAACTGTACAATAACTCGCATATGAAAACGCTTGCAGTAGGTGAATAACTTTGAAGGTCACTCAAGGTCGTTGGAATTGTCACTATTCGATAAGCCATGCGTCACTGCCTGACATCACTATCTTGCGCCATTTCCGAGATATTACCACATTTACAGTTTACGTGAATTCCTGTGACTTGAGAAGTACTCACGTGTCGATAAGACAGTTAAAACTAGAAATGCGTGGCAGTGCCTAGCGTGTAGCCCGCGCAGCATAGCAGTGACGCCCTCTAGCGTATAGCTAGGTGAAACAAAACTGAGTAGTGATCGCTCCAGAAAACCCAGTACATATCCCGCAAGGTCTAGCAGTGGTGCAGCGTAGTCAAACTGCTGATAGGCGATGGGTCAAATGTTTGGCCTTCTTAAACTCGGAGAGTTACTGAACCAAGGTTCACCAAATGTGTCAGCGCTCTGCTCATCCATAACTCCCTCTCTCTTTCACTCCCAGCTTAAAACCTGTTTCACAAATCCTACCCTACGCCGTAGTTTTACTTCTTCCTCCCGGGCTGCATTCTCGTACGTTTGCTCGAACCGTTTCTTCTGTGCACACGTGTATAAGCGGCAACGACGGCGTTCGACTTGCCTTTAAAAGCAGTTAGGTTTACCGCTGAGCCAGTCGCCGCGCCAGTGACAATGACTCCATCACTAAGAAACAGCTCAGCGGTTTGTGCAGTCTGCGAGATGTGCACGTCTGACGTCAGCGCATGCGAGCTGCAACAGACTGACAAATTGGCAGCCAATCCTCAGACGTTAGGCCTAATAATTAGGCTACTGATCTCGAGATCACAAGGCTCGTTCGTTAGTGTTGCAGACGGTATCGAGAATTTCACAGACTATTCTTCATAGTTGTTGTCCCGTACGTACGTTAAAATACGCGTTTCTTCCAAACGTAAAATACGTTAAAATGCGTTAAAATACGTCATAGGTCACTAAACATTTCGTTTTCTGACGTCATCGCGCGTCTATAGGGCCTACAGTTTAGTGTACCAGTTTGCAAGGTAGGCCTACTATAGTTCGACTGACACAAAACTGTACTTTTTACAGCTGCTTATTTAATTTAATTTAATAATGTCTACACAAGGCCTAGTGTGAACACAAAAAGAAGCATTCATAAAATTTCAAAACGGTAGCGTATTGACGACAACCAAAAGAATCAAAGTTTTAAATTAAAAACCTCAAACGTAAAATTCAAATTCGTTCACATTATAACACACGTTAAAATACCTACGCGTATTTTTCCACAAACGTATGATACGTTTAATACGCACGGGACAACTATGTATTCTTGTCAACCGTTGTATAGCCTGAAAATAATTTTGTACAATGTTCAAATGATACAGCGCCGCGCGATCTCTGTGCTGTAGCTGGGCTTTTTTGTTTAAAATTTGTCAGATGATAATATGGCGTATGGCGATTACCAAAAAAAGCTAATAATCAAGTTAATATTCCTATAGGCAGTTGCAACTGCAGTAGCGGAATCCTTCCGTCGATTAATCATGCGAGCATTATAGCTTATAAAAGTCATAAATGTAAAAAAAACTGCAGTTTATACACACTGTTAACGGCGACGGATCTAAAACCGCAAAAATAATAAAAAGGCAATGTTAACCACACTAACATAGCCTGAATGTCAATGTTAGTATGGTTAACATTGCCTTTTTATGATTTTTGCGGTTTTAGATCCGTCGCCGTTAACAG
>Ga0209780_1003303_pt1 | contig 11958 bp, 5 predicted proteins | sample WorMetexBAHAMAS2_FD_187384 | JGI IMG/M metagenome (GOLD analysis project Ga0209780, IMG submission 187384) | Marine gutless worms symbiont microbial communities from Max Planck institute for Marine Microbiology, Germany - Inanidrilus exumae... | ecosystem: Host-associated > Annelida > Digestive... | reverse complement strand
CCGGGAGAGTGTCCACAGACGGACACACACACACACACACACGGACAGACGCAAAACGATTTTATTATCTGTCCCATGCTATATGCTATAGCTATGGGGCAGATAAAGAACAAAAGTTAAAAATATTGAGGGTAAAATCATTCTCGCCTTATTGATTAAAACTGATTGAAAGTCGCTAGACTTTGCGATTAATCGATAAGTCTATTGCGCAATTTAACATGTGTATTATGTTGTAATGAAAGCGTGTGTGTTTGTATGTAATGATGTAGTTAAGATCTAGTTAAGTTTATTTTCCCCTTCATTATTGTACTTAGTTTGTTTTTTTTATTTGTTTATCATGCTGTTATATTTTCATGGTGAAAAATAAAGGTTTTTATTATATATCTTTGAAGCATGCCCGTTAAGAAAATCTGACATACGATGGTTAGACTTCGTCATCAACAGATTCTTTATGAAACTTTTCCAAACTACCGACATAAATACTGTACAAAAGTGTCAGGAGTATTTTTCGGTCTCCCTTCCAAGCTCCCTTATGGAAAAACGAACTGAAAAATTTCTCACAAAGCTGAGTAAACCATGACTACATAGAAGCACTCCCTTGTTCATAATGTGCTGTTAACAGTTGCTTTCCTTCTATGTTTGTTTACTGTGTCGTTGTTCTTTCTACCCTTGTGGTTAATAAAGATGAATATATTAGAGAGAGACGCATATCCTTCGTCGCCGGGGTTGTCGCCCATGCCTCGGAGGACAGGGAAGCAATAACGTTAAGTGCACGATGCTAAAATTATTCTCGTCGAAAGACATCATGGTCGGGACGACAGAAGTGGTCGGAATTGACAAATTAGGTTTATGGGCGGCCGCGTCGTTGATTACAGTGTGTGTGTGTGTGTGTGCGACTTCCGGTCACGTCATCAGTCGAACGACCGGCAAACTCCCCACCCACCCACCTTGCACGTCGCCGACTTCGTAATGTCACCTAATGGACAACAATAGCATTACACGGCTGGCTCCAGCACCTCTACGTCACTGCCGCAGCAGCAGCAGCAACCTTAACAGCATCTCTGGCGTCTATCTCACACCACTCGCGTATCCATTCAAAGCTAATTGCCGGCCTGCTTGAAACGCCTTCTTGTAGTGAAGTGATGGCAAACACTAGTGGGCAACATAAGGAAATCATAACTGTGATTTTTTGTAGACTGTGTCATCTAGAAGGTGTTAAGTTTTGTTAACTTTTCTTCAGTTTCATGTAAAACGTTAATTTTGGTAGTAAGAGTAAACGTTTGGCGGTTAGTTTGAATTTTCAAACTGCACTAGGTAGTGTAGCAAAGTATGTGAGGCGAGGTGGAAATCTCTACAATAGATATATAGTGCTAAAGTGCTTATCACTCAAGCCATTTCTATGCGGAGTCAAAATCTGACCCCCTATGCTGAATAAAATAACTTAATGTTTGACTGGAGCATTGGATGGTATAGTGATGCAGTGTAATAACGAATGATAACTTTCTTTGCGTGCGGGTATCACAGAAGGCTGCCGACTTCACGAAAAATGTCGTGCAAACACTACTCAAGTTCGAAACACGCTGAATTTTTGTGTGGGAGTGTCATAAAATCAGACAATAAATTGATGTTGAGTGGGTAGGCCTAATGCTCAGAGATGAGCAATGTGTGAAAATCGAATTAGACAAAATCACTAACGAAAACAATCCACTTTTTAATAATGCTTCTTATAAACTTCAAACATCCTTAATCTTCGAAAATATTAAGTAACGCAAAGTAACGCAAATATTTGCGTCATTAGTTACGCAAATATGTAGCTAGTTACATTATTTAGTCGCTTTTTCAAAAGTAGGCCTAACTAGATGGCTGTATTGTGTGGATGCCCACAATACAGTATTCGGCTGGAAGCGGTGAGCTATCTGTGCACAAGCTGTTTGCTTCCTGCATTCGACGATGCCTAGTGTCACATGTCTGCGACTGAGTGATGTCAGCGTTATCTGCGTGTTACTTATTTTCAGTTTCCAATTCAGTCTGCTTTTCTTCCATGTCGGTAAGCCAGGCAGCACAGCTACGTACTTGGTTTACCCAATATCGGACATCGGACGTTGCCTAAAATTTGGGTAGGTTTCTTGTACGGATCGAACAGCCTAGGTGAATGATTCTGAATTGATTCTAAAGGTAAAAATGGACAGTAGACATAGGATTATTTGGCAGTGAATATAAGGCGATCTGTAATAAAGTTAGCCTATGGCAGCCCGAAGTCGCAAGACGTTGAAATTTTGTTTAAAAATTGCGTTCTTTTGGAAAAACGACCCCTTGCGCTAAAATATTCAAAATCCTGTTCCGAAAGTTTTCATCGCTACACCAATCGACGTTGTTGTGTTCAAATGCCGTAAAATTTGTCCGGCGGGAAATCGGTGAAATTGTGCGTTATTTAGTAAACAAAAAAATTCGCCTGCCTCTCAAACTGTCGCTACTGCGCGTATTGCGCCCAAAATCTGTCAACAATATGCTCAGAGTGCTCCATATTTAATCCAAATCGGTTTACTTTCGGCGGAGTTATAGTCGAACGCGTAAACGCCGCCAAATAGCCAGGTAGAGTGAATCCAATATTCGGCGGAAGCCTAACTAATTCCAGCCGAATAACTAGTTACGTTACTAGTTACTTTACAAAGAAACTATCTAGTTACATAACGCGTTACTTTTGTAACGCGTTACTTTCCAGAACTAAAAATTGTAACCAAAAAAGTCCAGTATAGCCTACGTGTCTTGTTTTTTGAGACACAGTGTATATACACGTTCTGTGCGACATTAAAGTGACAGCTGTTACAGGGTGAGATTTAGAAGCGACTTGGCGTGAAATTGTGTTCTGTCTCGTTCAGTGATGATCAGTCTGAAGGGAGAAGGGACTTCAGCGATCGCCGTTCGAGGTCATTACGGCGAGCGGCTGACCACATCGCCGTTAGCTAGCTGTTCGGCGACCCGTAATCCTACACGGCCTGCCTTCGTAGCGGCACCTTGCAAACAGTGGCGTAGGATAGCGTTATGAGGCCCCGGTTCAAGGATCTGACGGGGCTCTCGATACACCAGAAAGGCCCGCTAGCAGCACTGCCCGTTAAAGTAGATGGCTTACGGATTTAACGTCATCACTTACAGCTAAATAAGTAAAATTACAATAGTTGCTAGGCCTACGCTCTATGCAGCCTACAGGAAAAGCGTTTACGATACGATTCTGCAAATTGCAATCCCACTGTTCACACACCCTTTTCACAAAATATGCTGGTCTTGTGTTTTTCCTTGTCGTTGGGGGGGGGGCTTTGGGGGCTAGAGGCCCCGGTTTATTGAATTACCTCAAACCCTGTAGCCACGCCACTGCTTGTATAGTCCCACTGCCACACCAACACTATGCCGACGCAGACCTATGGATTCCGTCGTCGGACGTGGATAATTGCAGTGATTTTAATACTACGTTAGTACTATAAAACAAGGCGCCGACAAAACACGTACGTGCCTGCTGCCGACGACGTGATAGCCTGCTGCTAGGCTCCTTTACAGTTACGTTGATATTACAATGCTCAAGCCATATAGGTCTGTGGCAGTGCTATACAATGCGACCTTCGACGTTATTCGATGTACTTATTCAGCAACGTACGGCTCCGATGGCCGACACGGTATTTTTACTCAGTCATCCCTGTAATTTCATATGACCACATCACGTGTTGTGGTGTCTTGACTACAAACCACTCGACTTTAAAGTTTAACAGTGTGTTTTGTATAAGGTTTGTCTATTCGCAAAGTCTGAAGCTCGTCTCAATGCTCCTATCAACTTTGATGTATCTGTCGAGCAGACACGGCGTCGTAATTGAAGTAACGTGAAATGGAAACTACTGTATCCGTGATAAAAGTCATCATAATTTAATATGCGCATGTTTTTTTTATAATTTATCATCCAAACTGAAACTATTATGCGACACTTACGATTGTGCGTCACGCGTTAACAAAGGTCGCAGCAAAAGTTTCAAAGTTTTACTGTTGCAAATGACATTTTCCTATGTAACCTTTAAAGCGCCACTATCGTATTTAGGCCTAGATATTATTAAGTGACTAGTCAGAATTTATTGTCGGCAAGCATTAATTTCATAACCTCCTTGGTCGACACAGGTGATGATTCACAGTAAAAAGAAGGCAATCGTAGATATCACACTTCGCCCGCGCTGTGCAATCGCACCGCCCCTTCGCGGCCGATAGGCCGCATCTACTGCGCACAGAAATTTTCAGACTACTATTTGCGATACTGAATGATCCCTACTGCTGCATGACGTTATTGGCGATTGAATGATCCCTACTGTAGCGAAAGCGGCGAAGATTGCCAATGCTTTGGAATGGCCCGGACAACCCCCGAAAATTGCCCCTTCCCCTTGGGGATCTGCCCCGCCATGTAATATATGGTTCTTTGAGCCAACCCGAGTCTTTACCCAAAACGGCATCTCGATCGGTTCAGCCGTTTTTGCACAGCTCACCGCAGAGTGTCCCTTTATTTCACAATGGGCTGCTAAGTTTTCCACCATAATTGCCCCTTCCCATTGGGGGATCGGATCCCCCATCTAACACATGGTATCCAGGACCCACCCGAGTCATCATCCCAAACGGCATCTCGATCGTTCAGCCGTTGTTGTATGGTGCCCCGATGCTATGCTGTACAGTGAATTGTAAATGGGCAAGAGAACCCCCAAAATTGCCCGTTCCCCTTGGGATTTCGTTACCACGCCGGAGGAGGACCGAGCCACGGCGATAGGCAACGTGCAAAAAATGGCAAACATCGCGCGTGTTGTTCGGGTGATATGATCGCGCACAGACAGATACACACACACACACCCACACACACACACACACACAGACGTACTCATTACAATACTTCGTCACCGCTCCCGCGGGTGAAGTAACAATAGCAGCAGCATAAAGCCCGGTCCACACCAGCAACAATGTCGAAGCAACATTGTCGAATGCTACAATGTCGAATGTTGCTTCGACATGGTTGCTAGTGTGGACCGGGCTTAACGTTCGTCTTTGGTTTGAAAGACAACTAAATACTACAGATATAATACAGTCGATATGTTCGAAACGCTATAGTAATGCAAATTAAGCTACGGTTGCACACGAATATTTTGAGTACAACTACAATAATCACTATACAATTCGACTGTATATACTGCTCCGAGCGAAGACATTCACTAATCACTGCTGTGGTATATATCGCCATTCCACAGGCTTACTATATTGATGAGGTAGCACTACAAAAACTGCAGACTTGAAGACAGAGATTACACAATATCCGATATCCATTAGTCACATATGTAGCCTACGTCGAACTGCACTGGACAGCCACAGCCAATCCGAAGGGTTTTGACCGCTAAGGCAACGTAATGTAACGTCATGTTCACGACGAAGTATACGGTGTTAACACAAATGGAGTACGTACAGGGTGTTCCAGAAAATATAGCACATGATAGATAAAGTTTGAACCATTCACGTGATTCACCGTATAGAATCGCGTTGTTTGCAGTAAAATGCTCGTCAAAGAATACTGTCACCAGTCAATGCAAATTTGTGTAAATTGTTAAATATTCTTTGCTAAATAGTCGGAAGTGGTTGCACATCATCAGTGACGTCACCTTCATGCAAACCGCAGGGTCAGCCAGCACTAGCCAACCAACGCGTTGCCATGAATAGGAGGACCAACGAAGATGGCCGCCACTAGCGCAGGCTAGTCTCATGGGTAAGTGTCTTTCGTTCTAAGACCGCTGATGTCGCACCTGCGATTTCATCGCGCAATTTTGTTGCGCAACTTTATCGTGCGACAAAATCGCAAGTGTGACACGCCTTGTCTCACACTACAACTTTGTCGCATAAACAAGAATTGACCAATCAGCGTTCACCGCATTTTCGCGACAAAGTTAAATAGAATAATAGAATAGAGCGCCACTCTAATCGGCAAAGGAGTTTCGCGACTGTTGAGAAGTTGCGCGACATGCCACGTCACATTTGCGATTTTGTCGCGCGATAAAGTTTCGCGACAAAATCGCGCGATAAAATTGCAGGTGTGACAGCGGTCTTAATAAATACTGTACGATTTTAAGAAAGGCTGGACGGTTGACAGAGTGATTATTGAGTTGTTTGTGAGCTATTTAAAGGCTGGTATATAGTTTTAAGTTTTCTTTTTCGTTTTTTTTTGCTTTTTCGCTTGCTTGTCCACTATTATGTATATCCTCAGAAAATCACGGACATTGACTATCCGAATCAAGTCCTGAACAGCTGCTGCAGGACATGCCAAATTTCACTCCCATCGGTGCAGCCGGCCGTCTGTAGGGGGAAAACTCAAAATGGACCACGGAGTAATCTAAATACCGACGTATACCCAACAGGCATCGTGCCGGTAATGATGCTATTTATCAGTGGTTTAAACGACTGTTTATTGCTTGTTGCATAAACTCTATTTCTGCAACGACTTTTTAATGCTTTGAAAATGTCGCCGGTATAAATGTTGTTTGAGTAGTTCAATTATCAGTTGCTAAACAAAGAACATTAAAATGCAGTAACCGCCAGTATTTAAACTCTATCCTTTTTGTGTTTCCAATTGATTTCTGAGCATTTTGGTGAAAACCGCGTGGTTCTTTGACTCACGATTGCAAAGTTATGGTACTGTAAACTTTGGGCGGTTGTTTTCTGGAGCACCCTGTATATAGCAGTTTTATTTCGCGTTCATCTGGACGCTAGTGTAACAGAAGGAGTGTGTTCAGCCGCTGTTGCTGCAATTGGTCGATCTGCCACGTCACGAAAATAACCTGCAACAAGCACGACTATTCAGCTTAGATTTGCAAAGGTAATAAAAACACTCACATTCACGGCACCGTATAGCGCTGTAATAATAATTGGCTCAGCGTCACATACTATAGTCGCTTGTTCTTGCGTAGTAAAACTGCGACCGTTAAACACTGCCTCTGCTTTTTCTTCTTTTTTTATAGGCTCGAACAGATGTAACTAAATAATCGACGGGGCAAAACGGTCTTCATGCGTGCCGTGCGGCAATAACTCCGCCGAAAGTGAAGCGATTTGGATGAAATCTGGAACAATGTGAGCCAATTGTTGGGGCTGCAATGGCTCTGGCAGATTTTGGGCGCGATCCGCGCAGAAGCGACAGTTTGAAAGGGATCGTTTTTAAAAAACGCAAAAACTGCTCACAAAATTTCCAGGTCTTGCGACTTCAGGTCGTCATAATGTAGCACCGACTTTAGGACTGTTGTCGTTAAGGTAAACGAGGAAAGGCCGGATGATCCACGAAATGTAACAATGGACGGCTGGACCGAAGCCCGATTCGAACACAAAATGTATCGAGGAGTCTTGTATCGTCTGTGTTGTACTGCGCATGAAGACTTAACTGTTACTGGGAAATTAGCAACCAAACACCTATGAGTAACGGTCATGTGTGCAAGATGGACACGAAAAGTATCGGTTAGCGGCGGCGGCGCTCCTTGTCAATCATACCGCGGGTCATGCGAACGGGTCAACAGGTGCCCGTCACGTCACGGTACGCGGTATAGCACCACGCGCATGCGTGATCGCCGCCAGGCCTACTTGTCACCGACAGATACGACGATGAACGACCACTGGCCGACCGGATATCCGTTTTGAACACATTTATTCGCCAATCAGGCAGACGTAGACAGAGAAATACAGATATATACAAAGAAATACAATTAAGCATTACCATGCACATAGACGTAAAACTGGGACAACAAATTGCAATGGGATAAAAACCGTCTTCATACAGTCATCACAGTTAAAAATCATAAATTACCAAAATGTTATGCAGTAAGCCTGATTTAAAATAAAACGTTTATAAAATTTAACAGTACGCATTAAAAGTAAATATTTAAAATTAACTCTGCCAAGACCATAAATAACATCCTTGACTGATTCACTACGTCTGTAACCAAAAATCTTTCTAAAAACATTATTCCAGCAGGCATTCCGTTTTAAGATACGATATGGTATATTTACTTGCGCTCAAAAGCTGACGAAAGAGCCAGCTTAATCTAGCGCACGGCACCAAAAACGGTAAAAATAAAGAAGAAACTACGAAACAAAAACCGGGCAGCTCAGAAGAAACGGTCCGGGTGATAGTCCGTGAGGACCGTGAAGGCAGTCCGGGGGAGGGGCAGAAATGGAAGGGGGAAGGATTTGTGAAATGGGTTTAGGTAGTGAAAGAGTGAGGGAGATATGGATGAGCAGAGTGACAGATGCAGGAATAAGTGAGTCTGGACTGTCTGGAATAGAGGAACTGGTACGCGGAATGAGGTTGACGAAGAGACAGGGAGTTGATTCTAGAGACAAGGTGAAGCGTAACGAAAGGAGCGACAAGTTATTCTAAGTAGCGAGAAAGATTTTAGGCCGCATCAGTTTTGGGGCTGCTGAAACGGTTATTGTCGACCGTGTATACAGCAATCCGTCGGTTGAGTGTGTGCGAGTTTGAATAACTTTGAGAATAACTTTGGAACAAAATGACCCCCTTTGACCAAGATATTTGGCTTGGTGGTTCAACTTGAACTTATTTGTGTCAAGTTTGTAGGTCAAAGTAATGGTCAAAGTTAAGAATGTAGAGGGAAACATGTTGCTAAAGTAGTTGGTGCCACCTCGAGTGAGGGTTATTTTTTCCGCGCGACGCGACGCCCAAACGCGATGGATTTTTGCTGCCAATGGTTCCAAAGAATGCAAAACACACAGCTCAGTTCCGCTCCCCAACTCCAACTTCAGCTAAGAGGCGGATCCCTTGCCGAAGGTACGATGCATCTGCTGACGATACATACACGAAGGTCATCATTGTAACCTACGTCCAGGTTTAACTTGAAAAACAGCACTTCACCGGGCATCAATAGGCACCGCATCAACCAATCAGTTGCGTGCTCCAGTAAAACAGCGATCGCTGCTAGGCTAGAACCTGCGTGGAGGGTATTCGTACCCCGCCACGACACTTTTTTTATCCCGCGCGGCATTCCTGCCCCGCGGGCTATATGTTCTGCTTGCGTTAATTACCTCCCCACCGAAGGTGATGGGAGGTTATGTTTTTCGACGGCGTCGGTATGTAGGTATATATTGTGAACAACTTCCTGACGCCAATTCAAGTCCGATTGTCACCAAACTTGGTGAGTCATACCCTTGGCACAGGGGACGAGGTGATTAAATTTTGGAAGGTCACGGTCAAAGGTCAAGGTCGGTGCACGGGGAAGATATGCGCTCTAGTGAAAGCTCTTCTAGTTTCGTCTTTCTTTTTTAACAAGGTGCCCCCTACACTATGTGTAGGCGGGCCATTTAGTGAACGTCGTTCCAGTAATTCCAGAGTTTAAGAGGGTGAAAGGCGTTGGCCCACACCCCCTCGTCGATTAGCAGTTTGGCTACGTTCGCTTGGCGGCGCCACTGCTAAACCTTGCGGGGATCAGTAGGCCTACTGAGTTTTATGGGGCGATCACTGCTTAGTTTTGTTTAACCTAGGCTATACACTAGAGGCCGTCACTGCTATTCCGCGCGGGCTACACGCTAAGCTTTGCCACTCATTTCTAGTTCAACGTTCTTTTGCTTCTTTTCACATTTTACGCATATTGGGCGGAGAATTTTCAACTATTTTTTGCCCTTTTCACAATCAGTTGACGCTTAATCCACATCAATTGCACTGATGCCCCGCAATTGATTTTTTTGCTGCGGTATAAGCAGCAGTAACTTACAATGCTTTTCAATGAACCGGACAACCCCAAAATTGCCCATTCCCGTGGGGATATGGACCCCATCTAATAATGGTTCCTTGCGCTGATCCGAATCGCCCCCGCCCCAAACGGCACCTCGATCGGTTCAGCCGTTTTCGTAGGGTTCACGAACGTGACCAACAGACACACAGACAGAGAGACCACGCTACTCCGCACAATGAAAATAACACTGTCATTCACCCAGCACGGGCCGTGCCAGGTGAATGACAGTGTTATTTTCATTGTGCACCGTACAGGAAAATGAAATCGGAGTTGCAATTCGTTGTCCTAGCAAGCCCCAGTTAGCCGAAGACAGTTAAAAATCACAGTCGGCAACGTCGCTATTCGATGACGTCGACGCACCTGTCTTGCAGTCGGGCGAGTCAGCGGCGACCACCAGCGGAGCGTTGACGGACCGTGACATCGGGACCGGAAGTGTGTCGGCGGCGCACCTGGTCCATTCGAAGCGACCTGCGGGCAACGGCAGCATCGCGACGAAGTCGAAGTTCCAGCGTCGTCGACTGGAGTCGTGGAGGTGGAGCTGTACGGGTGAGATATCGGACGACGGGCGACCGAACAGACACCGGCACGTCGAACTCGCAGACCCGGTCATCACAGTGCTCGACGGCAGTCGCTCGGCTGTCTGACTTGGCGCCATTTCTCTCAGCAGCATCTCGCCTGCCGCCGTAAACGAGACATGCATCAAAAACGCATCCCCGAGACGCATATGCACAGCGCAGTATTAGCTCAATTTAGCTGTGATCCGGTGTCTGTCTGTCTCTCTGTCACACGCTGGAACCGTGTCAAAAGCGGCTCATTGTCGGCGGGAGTTACTGGATCGAGTGGGCTTGCATGGCCCGCCCACTTTTTGGCCGAAGTAGGTCATATAGCTCTCTGGCCTGCCAAGTTTCGATGAGCTGATATTAAAACATTAAATATTGCAGCCTATGTGAAGCCTACGGTTTGAAATGTAGAAGATCTTCTATTTATCATACTTCTTCGTCGTAATTCCCTTTGGGGTAGCCTTAAATATATCACACGTGCAATTTCAAGTGACATTAAGCGTCGCGCGGGTCTCTCGGCGACAGCTGATGCTCGTTCTTTGGTGTTACATGGGCCCCTGTAGGTAGAGTCAAGTCCCCGCTTCAATGAATCGCCCAAAACGCCTGTAGCTACTGTACATGTATACCGTATGTAGAAACTTGTATGGCTACAGAAAAGCCCTCGCTCGAGGTCGAACCCACTATTTAAATCTCTTTCGCCAGAGGCCGCCAGCAGTAGTACAGTCTCCGACCGTAACGTGCATCTTAATCCCATCCATAACCTAGCTGTGAACTTTGGCCCATGAGCTTGACATATGACCTCGACTTAGATTGGGTCAAACCATGCCGAATATCTAGGTCGGGTCATTTCATTCGAAAGTTATCGTAGGATCACACACAGCGGAATGATTGCATTATCCGGACCACTAAAATGTTCAGTAATAAGAAGCACTTACCAGAGGACTATCAGCGATAGCACGGCGAATAGGCTATAGATCTGATGAGCCGAAGACGAAGTCCTCTACGCCTCTACGTTAAATTAGGCCTATCGTTCACTGCAGAATGTCAAGTAGATCCTAATAATTTGCGCTCGGACACGCCACAAGCAACGTTGATGCTGTTTATGAATAGCTAGGCATACGCCTATCATGGAAAAACGAAATATTGTAACACTTGCGGCGGACGTGACGTAGTCAATCACTCTACGTCTCCAGCGGTTTACGACAGGCGTGATGCCAGGAGATGGGCGGAGCGTGTGTTGTGATAAAGTTTTGCCGACGGCAGAGACCGCTCTCATTGGTCGGACGAGTGTCAGTCACAGCGTGACGGGGCAACTGTTGTACCTATTGTCCAGCGTGTCTCTGCGATTGCCTTCGGCGTTAACGGGGCGTGAACAGCGAAGAGCGAAGAGTGATAGGCTGAGACTCACTAATTAGGCTTAATAGGCACACTAGATTAACTGTTTCGAAGCGGTATATCAACAGTTTTTTTACCTTCCTCAAAACTGTTTGCTGCTAGTAAGAATATTTACACTGTGTCTCAAAAAACGTCCCACCTTTAAACTGTCTCTAACTTTGTCAAATCTTAATCGATTTTCAAAATTTTTGCACTGCTGGAAAGCGTAT
>Ga0209780_1003302_pt1 | contig 11962 bp, 8 predicted proteins | sample WorMetexBAHAMAS2_FD_187384 | JGI IMG/M metagenome (GOLD analysis project Ga0209780, IMG submission 187384) | Marine gutless worms symbiont microbial communities from Max Planck institute for Marine Microbiology, Germany - Inanidrilus exumae... | ecosystem: Host-associated > Annelida > Digestive... | reverse complement strand
CTTCAGTACAAAAATAGGCTATATCACGGACAAGGTTTTGGGTGGAGATTTAGTTCCATCAGGTTAAGGATGGCCAATGATACAGTAACATCCTGACCTCATTGCCCTTTTGTTCAGAGACAACCCAAAATGGGAAAGAATATGGAAGACTCATTTAAGTTATTACACCTGTGCCTACAACAGGGTAGAAACTAACCAACCACCACAAGACCTATTTATCAGTTCAATGTGATATCTTATGTAACTGCTGTTCATCAGTTCCTATAACATATAAATGCCGAAGGACTCTTGTTAAAATTGTTGTATAATATCTTTTCCATGTGGGTTTGGCTTTGGAATGCCTTTCTCAGTAAAAACTAAAACCCAAAAGAAGCACGCGGGGGACCTCCCGCCCACAGTACCAGACCTGCCCCCTCCATCTCAGGCTGCCAAATGCCAGTTTTCCCATCCCATAAAATACAGTCGTCAAGAAAGGCACAGAAAAACTACACACGCATACTATGAACTGTTAACAATCAGCAGCTAGATCACTAGGTTTCACATTCGACATCATACAAGTAAAATAGTCCGTGCACTCCCAAAAATGATATGTGGTCGCAGGAATTGGTTACATAAATATTAACGATGCATCGCAACATATAAATATTAAAATGTGGCTGACAATTTTGATCTGCTAATCAAATGCCTCATACACACACAAAATACTCTCAATATTACGACACTCCCATTGCAATTTTATGCACAGTATATAACAAAACGTAAAGTGTGCACCAGAAATTTACCTTAGCATTAGCACACGTGTCAAAATGCACTTGTTACACTACCATGTATTTTTTAATAATTAGTCAATAAAAACCAGTCAAGCTTAGCATCAGCATGCAAATGACGTAACATTTATACATAATTTTCACAATGCAAATTACTGTCAAAAATGCAATAAGTTAGCCATTTATGTCACTACTATGCAAGCAGGAGATAAATCACCAGATATGGCAACCAAATGCAAACAGCCTGACCAATGTGACCATACAACACATAACAATACTATACACACACTGTGTTTAAAAACAGTCCCATGTAACATTTTCAAATACCCAAAAAGTCTAAACCAGTGGTTCTTAACCTCGGGTGCCCACACCCACAAAGGGTGCTAGATTCAGCAATTGGGGTGTGAGGAAAAGGTTAAGAAAAATAACTGATTTTTTCACTTTACTCCTCATCATTCCGTGCTTCACAGATTTCCATTTGTTTCAACTTGGCAACCAAAATCAGCTATAGCCACAACAGCTAAACTTGTCATCTAAAGAAAACCAAACTGTAATTCAATTGTCTACTCTAATGCACCTGACACCCATGACCAGTACTGTTTACTTGGCAAGTTGGTTATGGTTATGGTTTGGTTCAGCATTGCGCTCCACACATATCCATCGAAACCCCGAAATTTTGCATCGGTTGCTGCTATCCCTTTGCAACTACATGCTAACGTTTAGTTTCAGTAGGAACTTGACGTCATGATCTTTCAAACTGTCAGTAAATTATTAAAAGAATGTGCATGTCAACGTTTTAGCAGTTTAGCTATTGTTGCTGGAGCTGATTGTGGTTTACTCAAGATTGCATTTTGGGACCAGGAAGAAGGAGTCGCATTCTTTAGCTTAGCCACCGAATAGCAGCTAAACTTGCTAAAGAATGTGACTTCTTTTATACTTAATCGCTGATAGTTTTCCCATTTAAGCTGAAAATTCACGTTTTTTTTCTTATTACGCGCCCGGGGTGTGGGATGGAATTTCATAATGTCGTGCGGTAACAAGACAGAAAAAAGTCAAGAACCACTTGTCTACATAATATACATCCAACTAACGTTTGGTAGAAAGAGCAAGCCATTTAATACTACTTAATTACATTTGCTCTACAGCAACATGTGACAAAAATAGAGCAAGTGGCCAAAGTAATGTGCCAAAAGGCCGCATCGCCAACATGTCACCCCTCGAGTCTGCAAATGGATTTGTTTAACCCCCCCCATCCAATACATGGTTCCTTGGATCCACATGAGTCAGCCCCCAAAAGGCATCTCGACTGGTTCAGAGTTTTGCTGAGCTCACCCATGCGCCCGACACACACAGACCATGCACGCCACATCTATACAGTGCATGTGATACAGCCTAAAAACAAGAGAATTAACTAGAAAGGCTCAGTAGAGCGCATACCCGCGATCGACCTTGACCTTTCAAAATTTAATCACCTCGTCCCCTGTGGCCAAGGGTATGACTGACCAAGTTTGGTGACAATCGGACTTGAATTGGCGCCAGAAAGTTGTTCACATATATATCTACCTACATACCGACGCCGGCGAAAACATAACCTCCCATCACCTTTGGTGGGGGAGGTAATAAGTATATGTCCGTCCTCATAATGCTCGAACGACAATATACACTGGCCACATCGCGTGCTGCCCCCTGGTGAGTCATGCTGAGTATGCGCCATGTACTCTATTAAGGTTAGAAAAATACAGGATAGACGGACCAACACAAGACAGTTAGTATGTTTACCACTAGATGTGGCCAGCGTAACAAGTATGGCAACTGCAGCATGCATTAAAGCAACAGAAATGAGGCAATGAATTTCAGAGCAAAAATTGTTGTTTTCAGCAAGATATAATGTTGCACTGTCTATCAATGTCTTCTGAAGTGAAATGACGGAACGAACGACTTTTTAATGGCTGGCTGGCACTATTGTGCATTGGATCTTTTGCACTCAAAAAAACCATTCTATCAGTTATAGTGTGTCAGCCTTGTTGACACAAAAGATCTCACCCTTTTAACACATTCAGCCAAAGACCTCATTTTTAGTTAAGTGAACGTCGTACCAGAAATAAAAGGCAATGACTTGAAGTCGTTGTACCACCAGCAGAATAAATAAAAACATTTAATTAAATGATTAATCTAAAGACTGTCACACTATACCTCAAACTAACTAATGTCACTGTGAATGAATACCTACTTTCACAATTATGGCTACAGTTAGCTAGTGGCGTCATCTAAGACACCACACAAAAAACAAGTACGTCAGTGGGGACTGACCTATATCCACACATGCCGACCCTACGTCCACACGACGCGCGATATTCCACGAACGGCGCATCTCTAGCACGATGTGCATGTCGGCACATCTCGACGGTAATGTTTACATGCGGGTGGGCGTGGCCAGCGTGCTCATCAATTCATCCGATTTCGGGTTCAAAGGAACCGCCGAGCAAAATGTGACACCACTAGCTTTTTCCTTGGCGTACCATAACCATACAAACACAGGCAAAAACACAGGCAGTAACCAATATATCCACACCTTGCCTATCGGCATGTGTGGATAATAATCTCACAGCCTGACCAGTAGTCTGCTAATGATATATAAATAATTATAATACTATAACTTGCAGCATCTGCCAGCATATATGCATATGCAAATTCCCCATTACTACAACAAAACTTCCGAGCCACATACACATTCCAGAAAATCACATTAGGTCAAAATCAAAATACCCCAACATGGTAAATTGCTTATAACATGCTTACCTGTCGAGCAAACATGATCGACTTATACAGGTCTAAGTGACTAGTAACTGGCTGGCACTGACATACTGAGGAAATTTCGTAAGGATCACAGGAGAAATGGAGCAATGTGAGTTTAAAATTCCTAATTTTTACAGCTTAAGGTCCATGCCTGTCCACTGATTTAGGTAAAAAATGGTCTGCTTTGTTTACCTAGACCAGTGCAAAGATATAGGTTTACGATCTTGAACTGCAAAAATACTGACAGGTGAGAACTGGAACCTAAAAAAATTCACCATAAGCAGCGCAATGTTGTCACCAAAAAAGGAACGAAAAATGAATCAATGAAGTAACCTAATAACAGCAGTTTGCCTGCTGGTAACAATAATTCTTTGTGTCAAAAATTACTGGTATTTTGGCAGATTTGATAGTCATTTGAAAATGTAACAGGCGTTCGCTTTTTGAAACACAGTATCTCGAATGGAGTGACACCCGAATATAATTCACAATAACTATGACAAATTATAGAAGAATTTAAATCCTTTTAACGACCTCAAATCATTCAGTGATATACATGCCATCCAGCAACCAAAATTTGCAAAAGTGCTAGACTTGCACCAAGTTGAGAAGATACTGCCATGATCTTAACTTCAACTGACCAGTTAATTTTAAATTTTTTTGCATCTTTCCAATTACTAGGTGTATTTTGCTGCCACATAACCAAGTTAGTAGCACGCTAGCAATTTCCTGTCAAATAACTTCCACTGCAGTTTGTCACGATTTCACGGTGCATTTTCCAAGCTTCCAAAACACTGACGGAAATATAATGACACAAAGATATTACAGAAAAATAATATTTGCCAACGTTACAAACAACAGTTATACGTGTCAACTTTTCCGCATATAGTGCACTGACATCGTTGTTTTGGCATTGGCAACAGCATCCGACCTGTAAAATATACAAATCTGCTTGAAATCATGACATGTGGCTAATCCAAAGCAACAGGCTGGTGCTGCTACTGCTACTACACCATGTCCAGAAAAAAGGTGCCACTAAGTTTTTGCCTCTAACTTTGCCAAATGTGGACCGATTTTCAAAATTCTTTCATCGACAGACACAGCAGTGAATTTCTGGCAAAGTAGTAACTAAATGTCCCACCACACGTTCAACACGTCGCTACCCTACCTTGTGAAATGTTTGTGCTCAACAATCATCACGCTCCATAGCTGAGTGGAGCGAACTACCACGCAAAACTCAGCTATTGACAACAATTGCTGAGAAATATTCATCCAGTGATGTTAGCACAATTTTGTTAACTGACAAAAAGATATTTACAGTGGTCACACCAAAAAACCCAAAGAATCACCAACAGTATGCAACTGCAGCAACCAACAAAGACGTCACGACAAAACACCTGCGCACACGATCAACGTTCAGACAGTCACTGATGGCATCAGTTGGCGAATGACAAGTGGTTGAGAAAACACAAGTTTGATAGTTGTTGATCACAGAATCAAGGTTATTGATGGCTGTTATCGTAACATTAGATCTCAAGCTCTCCATCTTTCAGCCTGGTGCACATGGTGCTCGAGGCGATCAACTTTCTTACCATAACTTTGGCATATATCAACTGATTTTTTAAACTCTTTCAAGGCATACTCATCACTATTAGTAAAAGATCCCACCAGACCATTCCTAAAACACGTTGCTACACTACCTTTGTGATGTAATGTTAATCACCGTACATGTTTTCAGGTTGTTGCTGTTTTTCTAACTTTAATATTTCACAAGGTAGTGTAGCAATGCATTTGAGGGGTGGTGGGATATTTTATTACCGCTTTACTACAAATTTACTGGTACGTCTGTCGGTGACAGAATTTTGAAAATCGGTCAGTTTGCTTTACCGGCAAAAAATATGGTGGTACCTTTTTTTCTGGACACGGTGTATTTTAGTTCAATGGCAGTTTTTCAAAGTAAACCAGAGTCCTACCTGCCACACGACCGTCAGTGTTGAAGCACTGACCTTAACCAGCAGCCTGATCACATCTCATCCACAACCAGACTACTGACAAAACGGGCACTGCTCCTTTACACTGGCCAATACCATACCAAACAAACCAGGAAATCAGCCACTAAAATGGTTCAGTTAGCATCTGAACACAGTAACTGTAGCAAATTACAGATTTTTAACCAACAAATTTTCAATGACTGCTGCATGATTGGTCAGCACAGTATAACAGTATTTAACGCTGTCTTGTTTTAGTGATGCAACTGTCCAAAAGATATTCACAACACGTTTGATACTAAGAAGCAGTGACTATTACATTTAAGGATGTTAAAACCGGTTTAAAATCAAAACCGGTTTCCATTTACTTACAACTGGCCAGTTGCCGGTATCCATTTTATGATGTCATAGACACAATCTAGGTTGTCTTACTAGGAAGCATGTAAAGTTATAATACTGACAGCTGGTAACTTCCTTCCCTCCCTCTTATACAAGTTATGTTCTCCGGTATTGTGTAATTAATTAGTTAACTGGTTTTGTAAGATTTCAAGCAGCTCCTATCTGTGTTTTGCTGTACTGACTACTGAGTTCTGAACAAGATGCCGTCTCACAAAGTATGCAGGCTCACAGAGCAAGCATGAGCACACGTGGGCGAGCAGCCAAGATGGGTCCAGTATCAGAAACCCAGTTTACCGCAGCGTGGCAGCTTGCATGCCAGCACGCTCCCCTCTGCCACCCCCCGTCGTGGTATCATCAGATAACCATCTGCTTGATGTCAACTGGCAAAACAACAGCGTGAATGACCGAACGTGGACTCCGGACCCTACGATTTAGTTAATCGTATACCAGTCACTTAAAATTTGTAAACAATTTCCCATTCTGAAAACAGAAACTAGTAACCGTTTATCATCTTTAATTGCATTCTTAAAAATTTTCTGAGCAACTAAACACAAAAACTGCTGTTTTGAAAATATATCGAGGTATGAAAGGACTGATTCATTAAGAATTAACAAGTCTGTCCGTCCTCAAAATTATCGGATGAAAATGTATGCTGGCTGCGCCGACTGCGGCCCCTGGTGAGTCATGTTGTACGCACCCCACGTTCTATTAAGGTTAGAAAACAGAAGGGACAGACAGACAGACGGACGGACGCCAGACCGTTACACTGCGTTTACCGTTAGACACGGCCAGTGTAATAACATCTGATTATCAATTAAGATTACAAAATTTGAAAACAACACTGAAGTGCATATACCACATACATGCACAGGTATTTAAATATGTTATGGTACGTGTGGAAACATATTAACGCATCACTGAGAACGCACAGCGGCACACTGTCAACTGCCTTCGACGTCAGTCAGTCTTCCTTCAGACGATCAGACACACCATGTTCCTCTTCAGTATCAGTATAGTCTGTTGGCTCCTCACCTGGCTTTAATAGGCGACCAACCAGGTCATACTTGTCTACAACAGGCATCCACCTTATCAGAATAACGGAAAACACGCTGTGCTAACTGACTTACCGACAAGTATGAGCTGCATTTTATTTCAACTTTCTGTTACCATCTGTCATCCAATCAGGAATCCACAGACAGCACATACACGGTCATGGGAATTGTTGCAGTGGGTGGTAGGCTTGAAGCAGCAACAACAGTGAGACTAACTGTGCTGAAGGCAGTTAGCTAGTTGGAGTTTAACATCCTTTTTCAGCACAAATATGGCTATATCAGATATGAAAGGTCAGGGGTGGAGAACTATCCTTACCCAGTGAAGGAAGGCCAGTGATATTAACCTCAACCATGGCCGCCTTTTTTGTTCAGCAGCCACCCAAAAAAAAGTTAAAGAATCGAGAGGCTCATTTAAATTATGACATTAGCGGCTACAATAAGGGGACACAACTATCACACCGAAAGACAAAACTAAATCAAATACAACAAAAAACCATGCACCCTTAACTAAAAAATACATATAACATAAAATCAACACAAAAAATAAAGCCAGGTGTAGTTGCCTCCTACGACTGGTAGAAAGGAAAGAGATGGAAAAGCTAGAAAATAGATAAAGCGAGTAAAAAAAGGATGAAGGACAAAGTAAAAATACTAAAAGAATAAAAAGATAGAGCAGAAGGTGGGGAAGTGGGGAAATAAAGGGATAAAAAGAAAAGAGGGGATTGCTCTGGGCCCACAAGGGCAACAAACAGAAAGATACACAGACTATGCTGTGTGCGACAACTGTAGCATCTATGCAAAGCGGCCTTAAACATGCTAATCTGTACTGAACGATGAAGTATTAAACAGAACTTTAACTTCAATAATATAGCATAAAATTTTAGTTTAAGGGAAATACAAAGTCATCCAATGTACGTATTGCAAAGTGCTACCTCTAAACTGCATTTCCCACTCTCGTACACTCTCCATATTCACTGAGGACAGGTCACTTAGGTCATCATATTCATCTTTTATTGCATCTTCAGTCAATGAAAATGTGGCCAGACCGCGAGAAGCATCACGTCCAGCAAACACACCATACGGACCATCTGAACACAACAATAAACATGCTTAATCACACTGTCCTACAGTCTATGACCTTTCCCTTTCCAAAACTCCACTTCCTGTTGTCCGTCTCATGTCTTTGTCCATCTATCCTGTATTTTGTGTATATATATTTATGCAATGTAGGCCTATAATGGCCTCGGTGATTTTTACTGGAGCATGGGCTTATAGTTGTTGAATAGTAAATTTGTATAAGCCTAGCACTAATTGGTTGTAATAGGCCTACAATATTCCATTATTACCCAGTACTGAGGCTGTTGAGCAATTAATTTTTTAATCACGATAATCGTTCGATTAATTATTTTAATCACACGTTAATCGCAGTTTTAACGCACATTTCCTTTGTGTTGTGTTACAGGGGTAGAGGCCCCAGGGATTAATAAATGGCCACTGACCAAAGATGTGCAGACTGCGGATACGTCCGCTGTCATGGCCAGACACGTCCGCAAGCTTCTAGTATTTCATATGTCCCCGAATGGACGCGGGCGCAACCTTATGTGTAACTGCGGATGCAGACGGCTGGACACTGACGCATCCTTCTAAAGTGGCATTCTCACTGCAGCCGTAATATGAGCTTACACGTAACATGTACGTTATGGCCGTCAACCGCAATTAAAGGCGTGCAAGTGGGAGACGGTATCCCCCGCATTCGCATACGTTTGATTGTGGTCGACAGCCGTAACATGCTCATAACAGCACATTATGGTAGTGCCGTAGATGGCATGTTACGACCGTAATGTGCCGCAGAGATCACGTTACGGCCACAGTGAGAACGCTACTTAGGGTCATCAATTTCACTAAATTTACATTAGTGCTGCAAGCGGAAAGTAAATATTGTTCATTAAATGAGTAAAATTCTATTGTCTTGAGGTTTGTACTGAATCTTGCTATTGGTGCGACTAGTTTGCGTTAAAAATGTTAGTGGCGTTAATTTTTTAAAAACGCGATTAATTCCTTAACGCATTAATTAACGTGTTAATTTAACAGCCCTAATTATTACCCTTATTGCTCATATCATTTAGCTGTATATAACACAATATTGTATCTATAAAGTATAAAATCTACACTTGCTATGTTGTATATCTAGCATTCACTACATCTAGTACGCAAGTAGGTAGGCAACTGGGGAGTAATGATCAATGTCAGTCGTGTGTGTGTACTGTGGAAGGAAGCCATCCAGAATATTTATATGTAATTAATATCTGGTAACGTATTTTATTGGTTAGTATAGCGAAAACATCGGCGTGTATGTCTCTGCAGCAGCGAGCCAGAGACGGCTTACGTGTAGGCTAAGGTTAATACTATGTTTCCAATACCTGGACCATAAAATTTGCGACCGCGAGTAACATCGAAAACTATTCCGTTGACAGCAATTAGTATTCTTCCATCCTTTCCTCGCCCATCGAATTCCTTCAGTTGCTGAAGTGTGAAATCCTTTTTCTTCATAGGAGGTAACTCTGGCTGTACTGGTTTTGAAACTTCTTGCCGTCGACTTTTAACAATTTTGTACAAAAGAAAAGCACACAATCCCAACAAAGCTAAATTAATCGGACTGGATAATAGTTCTGTTACAAATCGTGCCATAACTCCAGTATCAACTTGTTCGCCACTTTGATCCATTTTATTTCACACAGTCACTAACAGCCCTCAAAGAAGACGAGACGATATTCCTATCTCTGGTAGGGATGCGCCGATCGTTTAATTTAGTACACTACGGTACGTACTTTTTCTTTCTGCATTTTGGTTTTTGGCCATTCTCGGGGAGACTCGGGCTCAGTAATCAGTAATCACTATCTGCACAGTGTGCTAACAGCTGCACCATTAACACTTTAAAGAAGCATTTTCAGTACATTTGGAGCCGGAATCCAATCATCATCGATAATAAGTGTGATGTTGTAGAAAGTAGGCCTGTGCTTAATTACTTATACCATCATGGTCGTCAACTGTGTGGTGGTTTTGTAGAAGTAGTAATAGTAGTAGTAGTAGTAGTTTATTCAGCAACAGACTCGATGACCATGATAGTATTAGTATATATGTTTATTAGTGATTACCTGGTGAATTCGGTGATATTTTTAGAACGGCTTAATCGTAGGCATGCGCACGTTTAAACGCCAACGAGACAATTGAACGTTACGAAATTAAACGTTAGTTTACCCCGATACATGGCGGCAATGGCGAAAATTGTGTGTTCAACTTCAGTGTTCACTGCTTGGAAGTTCTCACTGAGAGATTTTTGCGACTTTACGTACTCTGACTGACTGATTGGACTATGGATTGCTGTAAACAAAATAAGAGCGTGCACTGCACGCCGTGCACGGTAGACCTATTCGGAACGGGACGAGTGTCATGGTGATGATGGTGTGCAAGCCGCCATATTCGTTTACACGTTTATCACGTGTACCTGTTTTACACGTGTACCTGCAGCTACATTCTACGGGTGCTCTACCACTGCCGTCTCAACTGTGTTGTCGTCATAATATCTGTCAACACAAGGACGTAACCTGGCGCAACGGAGGCCGTGAAAGATCTACAACAACAACGTTTATCAAACGTTTACAAGGTTTGTTTCAACGTTTACAAAATTACACGATAGGCGCATCCCTACTCCTTGGTTACCTAGGAGCACTGACTGACTCAAGAGTGATGACGCCAGTAGTAGGTTTGCGACTAATTTGCGTTCTGTTGTACGAAAGTACACACTGTCACCCACACATGCGTTGTTGTTGGCTTGGAAGCGGCGTCACACCTAGTTGAAATGTTGAACTGTATCTGTTTCTCAGAAGAGAAATAAACATTTTTATCGTGTGTCGGCACAGCACAGCTATTCAGAGCGAGAGTCGTCACAGGGTCAACTCGTCACAGGGTCATTTCGTCACACAGTCAACTCGTCACCTGTCAACTCGTCACACCTGCGTGTCCTCACACGGTGAACTCGTCACCATGGGCGTAAATCCCAGGGGACAAGGGGATGCGTCCGCAGAATTTTTTTTCAGTGGGATGCTAATGCAAATTGTTCCCCAGATTTTGTCATGTTTCTGAATTTAAGCACCATATTGCTTACACTACAATGCCGTAAAAAGCTTACCAACCCCAAAACTGTTAGTTAGTTAGTTAGTTAAAGAGTTTACATTAAACTGTGATAGCGTATTCACTGCTTCCCATAACTACTTCTTTAACGTCCAATGAATCACCAGGCAGAAAATTCAACATTTTTTCTGGCAATGTCACAGACAAAAAATACCACACATAATTCACCAAAACAGACATTCAGGATGACATTAACTTTAACTTAGGCTAACTCTGGTAGTGCACTCTTTGCTGAACCGGACCAAATGTTTTACACTGTACACTCATAATTTTACAAAGTGCAAACGAATATGTTAGAATTGCGGCAAAATGAATGCTGCATGTGCTGAGAACTCATATTCGCACTTAACACTGCACCCATCGTCATGCAATATCTCAGAATAGAGGTAAATGGATAATACGGTATACATTAATTGATACAGTATTCAAATTCCTGGTTATTCGCGTCAAATTTTATGGTGGCCACTGGCGGATCCAAGGGGGGCTGGGAGGGGCCATGGCCCCCTCGCCACGTGGGCAAGCGCCCAGAATGCACTAAAAGTCGCCATTTTCAGACTCAAAATCGGAAAAAATTTTCTGGGTAGGGGCAATGCCCCAGACCCCAGCTAGTTTTCTATTGCATAAATCACAACGTAGTTTCCAACATGCTTGTTTTGTCACCTAGAGCTATCTGCATACACACAACAGCAAGTTTTCCAACAAGCAACGGTTTCTGGCGTCTAAAATGCTTTAAACAATCCATGGAAGAATGAACAATGAACTGTAAGAATAG
>Ga0209780_1003301_pt1 | contig 11963 bp, 8 predicted proteins | sample WorMetexBAHAMAS2_FD_187384 | JGI IMG/M metagenome (GOLD analysis project Ga0209780, IMG submission 187384) | Marine gutless worms symbiont microbial communities from Max Planck institute for Marine Microbiology, Germany - Inanidrilus exumae... | ecosystem: Host-associated > Annelida > Digestive... | reverse complement strand
CCCCCTGGACCCCGTGGCTCCGCGGCCCCTGCTCCCGCTCGTTGGTGAATAAAGATTACCAACTGATAGTCCAAAGTTCAATGTATTTACATTAATAACAACGACAAATAGATTAAAAAGCCTGTGAATTGGTTTATCAATAAAGGCCCCTTCACACCGCAGTGACTGAACTGAAATAAACGCATGAACGGTTGTTGCGGCACGGCGGTGTAAACTGGCCATAAAACACCGGGCTTATCGTTTAGAATTTTACATTTCTGTTTGTTTTCGTTGGTAATGGCTTTAGCTCAACAATTAATGTCGATACTGTTGTCATGTGGGGCCCATAATTTATGCGGGTTCTGGTCGGCGGAAGTATGAACAGCCCTGAATCTGCCCATGTCCACCGCTATTGAGAGTAATCTATTAAGCTTTAGCATATTTTAGAAACTAAAAACCCCCATTTAATTCATTTGTTTTCGGATTCTGAAAATTTGGCATAAACACAAAATTATCCAATTTTCCCAAATTTGTCCTCGTCTCATAGAGTGCCTATATGGAACGGATTCTTTCTATCCTTTCGCTATTCATTAATTTAAATATCTCTCTAAATTATTAATAGGTTTGAAGTTCTATAGGCCTATCGCTTAGAATTTTGAAGTAGCGAACCCAGAAAGTTCATTAAAATAGGATCGTATCACCCGTAGTCCGATGTATTTGAGGGAAAGTTGGTAAAATGCGTACTTTGTGATTGTCAGGTGGAGGAGGTTGGCAAGTACGTCGTCGTGCGAAGTAAGTTTCGCAGTTTACCTTATGATCTGACGGTCATCTAAAATACCAGCTACGCCCCCAATATGTAGCTGATAACTATTTATAAATAAATCTGTGAAAAAGACAAAATCTGCAGTTTATACACAATGTTAACGGCGACAGACAAAAAACTGATTACATTGCCTGTGTGCCAGTGTTGTACTGAGTAATATAATAACATTGTAGCATTTATGTCGTACGATGCTGGACCCTTTCTAATAAGTTTGTGTCTTTCTGTAAATTAGGTCTATATGTGGATACAGAGTACTCTAGGACTAATAATATAATTATTGGTCAAAATTCACGATCAATAAGGAAATGCTACGCCTACGTAAGTGGTCGTTGCAACCAAAAGTGAACATTTTCTAGTTAATTTTTTTATGTTTTCTAAAGAGACATTATAATAAAGTTTGAAAATAAAATCAGTCAAAACACTGCTGTCAACGTTTAACAAACGGGACATTTCGCACATCTCTAACGAGAGCCTTGGGCAACTAGAGAAGTACAACAGCGACTTATTGAAGTTGACTTGTGTTCGTGACCGCATTATCTTCAGCATTGTATAGCTATCGTTCACGTCTCGGTGCGTGACCTCCAGCTATACAGGAGATATACAGGCCAGGCAATGACGTCCCGAAGGTTGAAACGGGATTCGCCAGTGTGTGGGATCTAGAGAGAGACAGAGCAGAAGAGGCGGCCGCCTGGCCATCTAAGATTGAACGCATAGTTGTTACGTACGTTTACACCCATTATACCCAGGTTACTTCACTGGTACGATCAGCAAAGATAATAAAATTCTAATATAAAACCTGAGAACGGTAAAATGTGGGGCACTACGAAAATAGTGAAGAAATTTGCTGTGATATAATGGTGTAGGAGTAGATTTTAACGTCTTTATAAACAATAGTCATGATTTTTAATGTGAGGAAGTAAGTAAATAAATTTATAGAGCGCGGTTATCGTCAAGAACCTCAAACGCACTTATGTCATTTTACACATTGTAGCGGATAACAATGTGTCTTCCCGGTTTCAGCCAGTGTGCCATAGAATATCTAACATTATAACAGTAATGACAACTTGATTACATGCCGTTGTTTATAATTACCTTAACATACCAGTAAAACCACTGTTTTATCTTATTATTGATATTTACACCATCAGATTGAAAAAGAGGGGTGTTTGCTGTTTTTTTGCCCACCCTGTAGCCGAACGAAACTTGAAACGTTAAATTTCTCGCATCAGCCCGGGAAACCGTGTAAAATTTAATACTGAGTTTATTGTGTTTCAGCTCTGCCAGTCAATAATCACCTAGCAAACGACCACGTTGACGTTGCCAAGCAACCAGAAAATCGTTGCCATGACGACGGACACCGTAACGACGACAGTGACGTCACGGTTGTTAGTGACAACCGTTGTCCTGGAGACGTAACGTCATTAGACTACAATCAACAGGAGCTTGATTCTTTTGATCACCACAGGTTGGCTTTAAAAAATTTCTACTGAAGCCGACCCGTTAGTTAGATGGATCAGTAATTTTACATATTATCTATAAGGACCGCATGGGTCCAATTAACTCATCATGAATCGACGACTGCTAACGTATTTATTCCCCCCTGCCGCCAAAGAGGGGCATTAAGCGAAGTGGGCGTACGTATGTATGTCTGTCTGTTCGTCTGTCCCATGCATGTAGCTCAAAAATGATGCATTTAGAGCTATGTTTACTGTAGAACAATAATAGGAAACCCCATGTTGAAAGTCGAACCCAGAAGTGTCCAAAATGTACTTGAGGCCGAATAACTTACGTATCGATAACTTTAAAACGAAGCAAGACAGTCTTGGTTACTACTAAACGTTAATAGGAATTCATAGGCTGCCTATCCTTTGCTGTTGCCGTTGGTGTCGCCTAATCAACGGAATGGACCAAAATGTTTATCGACGAAAGTAAATCGTTTTGCCATCGTCGGGGCGATAGCTGTTGTTCCGTCACTGCCACGTGTGTTGTCTAAAAAGCAACGCATGCATCAGAACAGCTGTGCAGCAGTTGACAAGATCTCAACTGACATGTCGCCGCGTCGCGCGGTTTCTCTGCGATAGCTGAGCTTCTTATTCCGCTGGCCGCGTTTAGCTGGAAGCGTAATTGTGACAATCTGGCTTGCGTCCGTTCATCTGACCGTCTGTCGTTAATACGTTAGCAGTCCTCTGTTTTTTTCGGTGGTCGGTATACTCATCGTGATTCACCAGGGGGCAGCATGTGTTGCGGCCAGTGTACATTTCGGCCTGACAATAAGGATGGCCGATGTACTTGTTCGTCCAGTTATGCAGTAGTTCACAATATTTCAGTTGAGTAGAGCGTCGCGCGGTCCCTCTGCAATAGCTGATCGTCTTGATTGTGAAAAGGATAATGCAATTCTCACAATACAATGCATGCGATGCGGCCTTTTGTCGAAATTGTTCGACCAAGCAGTTGAACGCATCAGTACGAAGTGATTGCGACGTGGTAGCATGCAAACTCTATTCTCTAGTTTTCTGACGCCAAATATCTTAATGAAAATAATTAAGTGGCCATCAACGGCGGCGCCAATTACAGGTGTCGCCATATCTCGGAAGCATTAAAAGACAGAGACGAATACTACGGAAGGTAAAAGGAAGTCGTTATGGTCTATCAGATAGTGACATTCTGACCCTAACACCTCAAAACAGCACTATTTGTGGGCTAAATTTCGTGTCGTATTTCCTCTCTCTGGAACGTGAGTCTTTCAAATTTAGCACATCTATAGGCTGATCGTTAGCAAGTAGTACTAGCAAGGATAACACCAATGAGGGCGTGGTCATTTTCACGTGACACATTTTTATCATTATAAAGGGGGAGGAGATAACCTTTTAAAATGGCCGAATTTCCGACTTTCAATGGCTCGTGACCTTGACCTTGACCTTGACCTTGACCTTGGATCGGGTTATACTGCATACCGTCATGCATCAGTCATCGACCTCTACCTACATGCCAAATGTCATTGAAGTCGAAGAAACTTTTTGTGGACGGACGGACTTACGGACGTACGGACGGACGGGCGGACGGCGGACAGACATTTGAGACCCACTTTATTAGGTCTACTCGGAGGAGTCGACCTACTGATGTACAGTCGGAATTCTCTGCTAGTCAATGTTAACGACACTATGGCGGGTATGCGCTCTGGCGAGTGCTGTCTAATTTATCTGGATGCTTTCGTTGATTGATTGATCGATTGATTGATCAATCGATTGATCGATTGATTGATTGATTGATTGATTGATTGGTTGATTGGTGTATTGATTGACAGTAACAACATCCACGCAATGGCCGACGACTCACCCGTACACGACGACGTATTTCGTTCACCTCACACCTGGTGAGTGACTGCAGTCTACACCGTGTCCCAAAAAAACATCCCACCTTTGAATCGGTTCATGCATGTCAAAGTTATAGCAAGCCAAATGTGCGAGGACTATTTTTGGGACACCGTGTATATCGAAAATCTAACTTTGCTCCATAGCCGTGAAAGAAACAAATACAAAAGAAACATCAAACTCGATTAAGAGCAAATATAAATTTGATTTGATTTGATTTGATATAGCACAGTATACAAAATAGGCTACGTTGTAACAATGTAGGCCTATGCATCACAAAATAGTTTGTCATATTTTGGAAGTTTGTGGTTTTGGAAAATGTAAAAAAGACATTGCCGACACTTATTTTTGAGATCAGTAGTCGAAGATTTAAATGGTTTAATCAAAAAGGATTAATGATAAAGTCCAAAAAGTTGCTATCGTTTTCATTGGGCACGTTCCAAACCAAAGCAGTCTATATGACAAATGCTTGCCTTTATATTAACGTGGTCGGTTGTGTTTGTGTGTGTGTGTGTGTCCAAACTTGTTAAACAAACAAACGATGTCGGATTTCGACACGAACAAACAGTGATGTCAACGATAAGTTCGTGTATAGTGCAGCCTAGTTATTGATCTAGTCCTTGTGCTGGCGCCATCTGGCGAGTAAATTGAAAACAGTCACGGCCCTGCGACGTAGCGATGCGATGATGTTGTTGATAATGTCGACGATGTCTTCACTTGTTGTCCGTTGAATCTTTCCATTATGCGGGCCCATAAACCTGGATCAATTTCGTTAAAAATCGTCATATTTTTACCCAATGTCTGTCTGCCGCAGCCTCCGGTTTACATGTCCCGACAATATAATGTTATTGAGGTTATTAATTCAATCGATTATTACGCACGCCGTCGATTTCGCGGGGTACGATTTTGTACCTCCGTTTGTCTGTGTGTCTGTTTTTTTCGCACATGCAGCTAGGATCACCACACTTGATACGAAAATATGCAACTATGAGTCTTGGAAACCCATTTATTTTGGGGTCAGTAGGTCAAAGGTCAAGGTCACGGGTCAAAAAACATTGCCGGCGTGGTTGTTTGCACTCTTGTGAGTGCTGGCTGTTTCTAGGTTGGTGATAATTTTGTTGATTTTGTCGAATGTAGTCCCGAGATTAAAATCGATTCAACGGACGACATCGAACAAGGAAAGGTGGCAGATAACTCGCCAACTGAAGACCATTCCATGTGGTAATTAAGATATCTTTCATTTTTCGTTTGAAAATTTTAAATTCGTTTTTTTCTGATGTCAATTTCAGTTAGCGTCTATAATAAGACAGTGTCGCCCTTAACGATATCCGAAACGGTATGTCCTTTTTTCATGCTTCAGCCTGCGTCCATGACGCTAAATAATATACTTTACTTACTTATTGGATAGTAGTAGGGTTCGTTCGTTCGTTCGTTATTGCGGGCAGGGGTCAAGCCTACTCTGGACCCCAGCGCTGAGACCTTTATGTCGGTCCAATGCGCCAGCCCAGGGAGAGGAGGGGAATGGTAGGTGTGTGCGGTGTATGTGCGAGTTGTGTAGGGTGGAGGAAGGGTTGAGTAGGCGTGAGCAGCTTGTCAGGTATTTCTAAGCGCGCCCCTCTAGGCGTGGCCTACTGTCTGGCTAAGCCCGGACTGGCACATACTCAGTGCCAGCCCTGACCGGCACTTTTTCAGTGCCTAGCCAGTGGGCTTAGCCACATCTATCTGCTTCGGCTCTCACGTCGGCGCGGCTGAAAACTTGACGCTGCTAATCAAAGCATCAGCAACGGTCACAGTTTATAGAGGACACCGTCGAACCCTCTTACCTGCCCGGGATTAACTCCCTGTTATCATGTGCATAGGAATTATTAGAAATAATTCTTTGGTAGACGGACGGGCCCGGGCCGAGTCGAACCCCGGTCACTGAGCGCGTCACGCTCTACTGCACATGGCGGCCGAGTGCGTTAACCACTCGGCCACGAAAGCAGGTCTAGTAGTAGGGTACAAGTATATAAAAAAGTACCGTTGTGCGCGTAATAACTGCGAAAAATCGTCTGTGATAATACGGGAGGGCGAGCTCGCTACCGGCACTCAGCAAAGAATATTCAGCCAGTCCGTAGAATGATTATTTTGTAATCTGTTTCATTGCCTGCGAATCTCGGACGACGTCGTGAAGCTGGTACGACGGGCAGCTCGGCATCTGGAACCCGTTGAGCCAGAGTGCCAGCCTGCCTTCCGGTCTGTCGCAAGAGCAGCGACGAGGCTCTGAGAGTGACCATGAAGACTCGATGATCGACGGCGTCCTCTGTGAAACGTGCATGGACATCGTCATGCTCATCAGCAAAACCGCATTCTGTTCCACCGGACAATGCTTCCGCGTGGCGAATCGACAGGATCATACCTCCGTCGACCTATTCCATCTTGGAAAAGCGACAAGATCTCCGGCTTTCCATCCGGAAACTCCGTCGCGATTGAATTTTCCAGCTGGAAAACTGACACCACCTCGCCGTGTTGGAAAATCGACAAGATCTTGAGTTTGGCGTCTGGAAATGCCAAGATCAAATCGAGACTGACCTTTCCATGTTGGAAAGCGACAAGATCTTTGGCTTCTTCATTTGCAAACTATGTAGAATCAGTTGACTTTTTCAAGTGGAGGATCATACCGCCCTTAGTACATCTTTGACCGTGATGTGGAAAAGCGACAAGATCTTCAGCTGTTCATCTGGAAACCCTGTCGCGATTAAACTTTCCAAGTGGAAAATTGACACCTTGCAGTGTTGGAAAATCGACAAGATCTTGGGTTCTGCGTTTGCGTGAAATCTCGGGATCGAATCGTGACTGGACTGGCCTTCCAGATGGAAAAACGACAGGATCATACCGGCGTTGATCTCGACGAACGCGCCGATCAGGACGTTTCCGATGTCGACCGATCTGCGATCTCGATATCGAGTTCCAGTCAGTGGACGAACCAGGACCAGTTGCTCGAAGAAAACGGCACGAAGAATGAGAAGGCAGACGAGACGTTACAACGCGGTGGAGTTGAAGCGGTAGCAGGTGGCGACGATGAGTTAAACAGCACGAAGATCGACCTGGCGGAAACATCCGAAGACGTTCAACATCTAGGACCTCGGTACTATACACCCCAAATATTCACTGGCGTACCCTCAACTTCAGCCTATAGACAGTAGGCTAGCTGCAACGTATCAGTAATAACAAGTACCTGTACATTTGTTCTCGTAATACTCGGACGGAAATGTACGCTGGCCGCGTCGCGTGCTGCCCCCTAGTGAGTTACGTTGAGTATCTTATGCGCCGCGCGCTCTATTAAGGTTTAGAAAAAGACGGGGCATGCAGACATAGGTCGTTGGACCGACAATTTTTTGGTCGTTCTTCCATAGAACGGTTGTGCTACTGTCCCATCTTTAGGGTACGCCAGTGTAAATTCTAGTCGTATCGCGACGTCGTTTTGTGGTGTCATATGTTCTATGTTGCATGATGTCGTCATTTCTAATCGATAACCGTTGTTCGTGCTGTTGTTAGCCCGCCTGGCATCGCAATGCCGCAGGCGGGCTTATGTTTTGCTGATGTTACTTTCTTTTTTAAATTTTAAATGTCGCCTTTCTCCTTTCTCATTCGACAACGGGTGGACGGATCGCAACGCGGATTGTTGCGTTAACACCGTCGATGAAAAAATACTATTTGGCTACAAATTTGGTGATCTTTGGTCTAGTAATTCTGAGATCATGTAGCATGTGGATCACGTGGCTCATTTGTATGGGTGGTGCCGGGCGGGCTACACGTTGGGCTTTGCCCCGCTTTCTAGTTGTTGTTGCTGTTGTTGTATTCGCTATGTCTTGTTTTTCGTATAATGTCAGTCTACGCATCAAGCCGTTAAAGTGAAACGGCTTTTGTCCGTTTATACATTTCCGCGACTGTTCAATACGCTTCGTTCTATAGAATATTTTGGTGCCCATAACTTTCGGTGTACATCATAATACGATATGATACGATATATTTACGTACGCTCAAAAGGGAGACGCTGATTGCCAAGCGTAAGAAAATGTTTATAACCAAATACGTTCAGTCTGACAACGTATTATGTCAACTGTTCGCTCATGTTGAGAGTGTGTAACATGTGACAATTTAGACATTATTTGTTTTTTTTTCTTTTTTACTTATTTCTTTTTATTTATTGTGTTTATTTGTTTTTTGTTTGCTGCCAATTAATTAACTTGGTAAATAAAGTTGACTATAAAAGCTGACGATATGGCCAGCTTAGTCTAGCGCACGGCACAGAAACAAAAAATTAAGGAGAAACAACAAGCAAAAACCGATTAGCTCAGATGAAACGGTGCGGGCAAAGGGACTGAGGTCAAACCGTCCTTGTCTATTGGTCTGTTTGCGGCTAAAGTCTATAAACCTAGCAAGGCCGAGGATGCCAGCAGCTGAGTAATAACTATTACTTATCGTAATATTCCGCGCATTTCGCGGTGTTCATAGACTGCGTCAAGGGACTCGACGAGATAGCTTCGATGAATGGCAAAATGGCGCGCTAGAGGCAGGTGAACAGATTAGCTTTATTAGTTATCGTCCTTGGAGCCGTCTTTGCTGAAGTGGTCAGTGCCACCTCGAGCGAGAGCTTTATTAGCCTGGAACCCGATTTATAAAATATCTTAGGATAAACTTAGGAAAAACTTAGGATAAAGTGTGACTTAGGAAAATCTTAAGAAAACTTAGAATTAACTTACGCAAAACGTAACATCAACTTAATAAGAAAAATGCAATTTCCCAAAAACAACTTAACATTTTTTCACAGAATTGTCTGCATATAAATCTGAAGAACTTAGTAAGTTATAAGATTGCTTTAATAAATTACATATAAAAATCTACGAAAATCTTAACTTTGGATAAACGTAAGATAAAGTTAGGAAAAACGTATGCAAAACTTATGATTTTTCCTAAGATTGTTTTTTTGTAAATCGGGCTGTATTATGCACTCCAAATTAGCATTAAGCTTGCTATTTGTTGTGAAAAATGATCATTAGCATTCCAGTTCTTACGTTGTTACTATCTCTAACAGCAATGCCATTAATACGGTTATTATCATACTATATTATACTATTTAATGCTATTGTTGTTTTCTATTGTGTCACTAATTTCACCGCAAGCTGTTGCTTTTATTCCTATTTATGTGTATTTCAGCTGCTGCATATACGTGTTTACGTGCTCAATGAATATTAATGTCTTGCCCTACTTACTTACTTACTTACTTACTTACGTATTTGATGATTGGCTAGCCTGTTTGCGGGTTGGCAATATTTGATAACCATTTTCTTCAAATGCTTTGCATTTGTTTTCTGTAAGTTTTATTCAGTTGTATTTACCAGTGCCCTATCCACAGCTTTAAGTTATCATCCGCTATCATTTGGGTTTTCCCTAATTCCGTTACCGTGCGTAGTACCTTCCAACAAAGTCATGACGTGTTCCCACGAACTGCCGTACGCACGCCTTTGGTGGCAGTCGACGGCGATCAACCGCGGTTGACGGCGTATGCGAACGCGTTGGACGGTCTCAAACATCTAGCATTGTTAGATTTCAGTACAGCGTTCTCGCTGACGCCGTCAACTGCGGTCGACCGCCGTCGACGGCGTACTGTCGCCGTCGACGGCGTCAGTAAAAACGCTACTTAAAGCATTTTAGCGGCATCAGAGCACATTTAGACGTCAGTTCTTTTTCAGTATCTAAGTAAGTAAGAAAGTAAGTAAGCGTTTACTACATATCGCAATCTCACATGTGTACAATGCAATAGAATGATGATAATACAAGTGAAAACTCGTAAAGTTACACATAATTAAAAAGCGAACGAACAAGAATTTTTGTTTTTTAAATTCATACTCGATAATTGGTAATTCAAAGTCATGACGGCGGGTGCTCAACAGCATGGCGGCGCCAGGTGGCCTGGGTTTCACTGTGTATAGATGGCTAAGACAATGAGATTGGCGGCGGCAGTGGTGAAAAGATGATAATTCGCATTCTCTGCTAATATATTGAGATCATAGTAATAGGAAGTAAAGTTTCTACTGTTAGCTCTATGCAACACTCACTGCAACATGTGCCTCTGACCCTCAGCGAGGTAGTATACTGACAAGTTAGAACACTTACTGATGATTTTTGCTAGATAATAGGAGCGCCGGATTTACAAATGCGGTGGGGGTCATGTTCAACACAAATGTGCGGCCGAAGCCATGACGCTTACTTACTTTTTCTATCATGTTCCACTGTTTATCAATGTCCTTCTATGGGTGTCGTACAAACTATCGCTCTAGTGTGTGTACATTACCGCTTCTTGTCATGCGTTGCAGTGTAGCGGTAGACGGCGATGCAGGAAAAAGTTAAGAAAAACCGGAAAAATTGCTTTTCGGAATGCGAGGACCCATAAATTTTGCAGAGACCCCTCGCTTCGTCCGAACAGTCCATACACTGTTATAATCCGGCGCTGGATAATGGACGCGGTCGGTTGGTACTGAAATGGGTGACCGTCTTCGGGCGGGCATACCATCTTGGTACCAGCCACCCAGGGCAACTCAGCCTCCTGTCCTCTTTGGGTCTGGAAATGGGTACCGGCCAAAGTGCAGTGATACGCTGCGACTGCGGAGTAAAGACAGGATGGCTCACTCCATTCGTGGATATACGTGTTAGTGGCAGGTTCACTTTCAGTCAAATTTACTTTGAATTTAAAAAAAATTAATTGCGCATTAAAAGCTAATGTGTTTGAGGACAAGATGTTCAAGGGAAAGGTCAAGGCCAAGGCCCGGCCTCTTCAAGGCCAAGGCCACGCAAATTTGTCCTCGAGTTGGGTTCGAGGTCGTGACCAGTCCCCGAGAACCCAACCCCTGGTCTAACCAGGTCTCATGGTGGAACATTTCTTTGTCAAGTCTGGTGATTTTATCTGCATCGGTTTGTGAGATATCGTGCGGAAAAAGCAGACGAAACGCCGCCGAAAATCATACCCACGCGACGCGACAGCCGTCCACGCGATTAACTGCAGATCTGACACACTGACAGTGACCCGACCTAGATCCGGTGACCCGGTGACCCGGACAATAATACGGGTCACGAGTAGGCCTATTGTTCGCTGTGTGTAGGGCCATTGTGAATTGTTCTGTAGGTCAAGGTCGCCGCCGGCGCGCACTCGTCGAGGCGCTGTATCTCCACCGGCGAGTGACGCATCAGACGACCAGGCTAGCGACGACGAGGGAGACACAGTGTCTGAACTGCCGACGTCCATGCTGTCCCGACTGCGCTGGATCCACGCCAGCAGTCGAGTTCAATCCGCCGTAAGTCACTGAAATTTTACGCGCGCGAAGCTGTGCTAGCGCGGCATTAGCTATCGCCCTGTGTCTGTCTGTCCGTCCGTCTGTCCGTCCGTCACAAGTATCATTCTTATTTTTTTTCTTGACAGATACTGCGCCAACTTTAATAGGATGAAGACTCCGGCGCAGGTGATGGTGGTATGATCTTGCAGAGTAAGTAAGTAAACATAAATTTTTAAAGTGGCCTAAATAACAATGTTACTACAAGGACCACAATAACGATGCCTGATAAGCAGTCAGAGAATCAGATGCATCTGGATACGATAGTTGAAAAAGATGAGTCTTTAGTTGACGCCGGAAAGACTGCAGTGATGACGATGAGATGACGGCCTCTGGCAGACCGTTCCAAACTTGAGCTGCAGCAACCGGAAAGGCACGGCTGCCAACAGTAGACAGTTTGATGGGCGGTATGACCAGGCG
>Ga0209780_1003300_pt1 | contig 11964 bp, 7 predicted proteins | sample WorMetexBAHAMAS2_FD_187384 | JGI IMG/M metagenome (GOLD analysis project Ga0209780, IMG submission 187384) | Marine gutless worms symbiont microbial communities from Max Planck institute for Marine Microbiology, Germany - Inanidrilus exumae... | ecosystem: Host-associated > Annelida > Digestive... | reverse complement strand
ATCAAAATTACTGCATGTCTTCTTCTAAATATGCAGTTAAATCTGTTTTTGTTTACTGGTATTCACACAATAAATGCAATGACAAAATGTTACAGCAATGCTGGTACCACACGGCCTAGGCCTAAACCGATGCAACTGCATGTTTAGCATCAAACGTTAGGCTTAAACATGTACTGTTATATTACTAAAAGCAAAAATACTAAAAGTCAAATCTGAATTTCGTTCGGTTACAGCAGCTTATAATTATTTTTTTATAACAACACCATACACACGGCGGACTAGATAATTGAACTGCACTATATATTCATCTTTATTCACCAAAATGGTAGAAAGAAATATAATAACACAATAACAAGGTAGAGGACAATGCAATGCAGTGTTTGAATTATCCAAAAATAACTGAAGGTTAGCAAATGTATGAGAATCTTTGTAGCTGTACGTTAACGAATTATACATTCATCAATCGCGTTAAATATGTGTAAACGTCATATAACACTGTTAACATCTAATATCAAAATTACTGCATGTCTTCTTCTAAATATGCAGTTAAATCTGTTTTTGTTTACTGGTATTCACACAATAAATGCAATGACAAAATGTTACAGCAATGCTGGTACCACACGGCCTAGGCCTAAACTGATGCAACTGCATGTTTAGCATCAAACGTTAGGCTTAAACATGTACTGTTATATTACTAAAAGCAAAAATACTAAAAGTCAAATCTGAATTTCGTTCGGTTACAGCAGCTTATAATTATTTTTTTTATAACAACACCATACACACGGCGGACTAGATAATTGAACTGCACTATATACCGGTATTCATCTTTATTCACCAAAATGGTAGAAAGAAATATAATAACACAATAACAATAAAAGTAAACAAATAAAGTTAATAACTGAACTAAGTAGATCAAGAGTTGCAAACCTTTACCGATAACAATTTATGTTTATTGAAATAAAAACAAATGGCCAGTACTGGCCACTGACATGCATCACAAATCACAATACAACGTTCAATGTGTGTAAACAGCGCAGATCAAAACAATGAACAACGTACACTAAACTAAATTAAAAATGTATATATCTGTTTAGATTGCAAGATAACAGTGACGTCTTAAAACGTTTAAGACTGCTGAAGTCTATGATGCTACATTCAAGATTGTTCCATATATGATATATTCTGGTATAAACCAGTTGATACCGAAAAATAACTGACAAAGAAATCCGACGTTATAAACGCAGCTGCGAAAGCTTGTGTAATTGGTTGTCGCATAACTCATATTTTATGCAAAAGTCTTGACTCTATCCGTAATTATAGCACTAGGGGCATAAAACCAAATGCTAATTGAATTTCTGTGACGATCTGCATGTCGCTAGTTTCAAAAAGTTTCATAAAAACAGATTGACGGAAAAATCCAGTGATCTAATATTTGTCTTCTTTAAAGGACAGGTGACATAAGCAAAACCGAAAAATTAACATGACTAACATCAAACGTTAAACACAATTGCACAGCTTTGTAACAGCACCTAAGAAGAGCATTACACACTAGATAGTTAAGCACCATTATGTAACACTGACACATAAGTAACACAAGCAAAAGTGCAAAGCATGTTCATACAAATAATTTTGTATATGTCTTAACTACAGTTGCCTTCTTTGAAAGCCCAGTTGTCTTGTCTAGTGCTCCATGGTGTACTGTGTTTAGCCATAAATTCTGAACAGTACATTGACAAATGCATTCAAAAATTGTGGGTTAGAACTGACCCCCTGGGGTGTAACTTAATACAATATTTCAGGGGTTCAGGAATAACTACGGGGGTTCAACCCCCAACCCCCGGCAATTCAAATGACTGATGCAATGTGATATCGACCAGTCGGAAGTATCGCATTCGGCTGTCACGCCGTTATTGGTGACTGAATTATCGGTTTCACTGCATACATCGCAGCAGACTCCCAGTGCTTTTCATCAAGCTGAACAACTCCCCAAAATTGCCCTTCCCGTGGCGGATTTCGATCCTCCTCTAATACATGGTACATGGGCCCACCGTATTCAGAACGGCATCTTTATCGGTTCAGCCGATTTTGCACAGCTCATCCGTGTGCCCAACACACAGACAGGCAGGCAGACAGACACACACACCACGCCATGTGCGGCATTTGTAGCGATAGGTCGCATCTATGTAACGCATGCAATGTGGCCCAAGAATGCAGAAATATCCGGCTTGATGGCGTGGTGGAGCAACAGGTCGGGTGCCGAACTTGCCATCAAGAGGTCACAGATTACAGAAGAGGTATCGTCTACTGTCCGTAACTGCACTGCCAGCTCAATACCATCCAAACGGAGATGAGCAGTGTGCCCGTTTGTCGCAGGACTGCGCGCGCAGTTCAGTGAGCAACTGTACCTCGACCTTCACCTCTGCAGATGTTTGCACTCCGGAGTGCTTTCTAGCTTCAGCACTAGGACGCAAAACGCACTGCAGATCGTCTGCTGGACGTCGCGAGCGAGTGGTCAGCCCGGTCATCAGTCACGTGGTCAGTGATCGGTGCAGTTCACGACAGTTAACGGTGTCGTTCAGTGCGAAATGATTTGCCGTTCGAAGGACGATCGTCGCCGTTGTTCGCGGTTGGTGGCCGAGTACAAAGTGTCTCGCGATCTACGTCCGTTGTCGCATTGTTCTCTCGTCGCGTGTCCGAACTGGCAATGACCTGTGCGGCGTGGAACACCACGACGGAGACGACGTCCTCCGAGAATACGTTCATCATGTTTACAGCAGCTGCAAGCTGGCAGCGTGACAGTCTGCAGTGCAGTCTGGCTGCAATATCATCTTTTCAACGTCGTCAAGAATGATAACTAAGCTTATTGCTTGTGAATAACGTCTGTGCAGAAACATAACGACTGCCGAACATTCAACAAAAAGTCAGACAGTAAAACTTTCTGGCCTAGTTGTTCTGAACGCTTACTGACGCAATAAAAAGGTAAAGGTTTCCCATACTCGTTATCGAGCGTTGGCCCGGAGCTGATCACGGTGTACAGGCAGTCAGCCCGCATGACCGCAGGTGATTATAAGTCATTCACCATGCGGTAGGCTGCAATTACTTTCCGCCAGGCCTGCGGTTACCTTCCCAGCCGCAGAACCTCACCGCCCCTTGGCCGGTACCAGAGGCACACAGGTGTGAACAACTTGCCCACGATTGTTATGCAGCTTTGCCCCGAAGCCCCGAGTAAACCCACGACCTGTTGATCGCAAGTCCAACGCTCTATGGGTTGCGCCACCGCGCCACCCACTGACGAAATAAAAACATTAAAAAAGTTAAATTAAACAGTATTGAAGAAGTCAATTATAATGCATTGTGTAGACTTAGGTCTAGGCCCTAAGTAGGCCTATTTATCGCAATGTCATACATAAAGTTTGCGATAAAGAGGCCTACTCAAAGCGACCCAGAAAAGACAACTCTTTGCACAATGTCCTACATGGAGTTTTGTTTTTTTTGGTTCTATCCATTTATATTCACGATTATTCTGGATATTGCTATCGTCTTGTACACATGAAATAATGTAATATTAGACTTCTATTGGTTGCACAAATGAAAAGGGCAGAAAAGCGAAAAACGGAGAAACGTTCTGAGAATAAGCAAAAAGCTCAGCTATCGCAGAGGAACCGCGCGACGCTCTATGTTAGTAAGTAGTCCATGCTATGTTTCACGAGGTATGGCAGTTACAAAAGTTTCAATCAACAAAAGTGACCTTCTAGGTCATTCAAAGGCATTGGTACTGGTGTTATTTGATAGGCCACATAGGATTTCCTATTAGTGTTCCATTGCAACTATGTCTCTATCTTGCACCGTTAACGAGATATTATCACTTAAGTTATTTCCCAAAATTTAAAGACGTCACGTGACTCAGAACACATCCCTTTTGGGCATCTATACCTAATAATCGGAAAGTGAATTTGTTTGGCCAGGGGCGTGGCTTAGGGCGGGCGAGCGGGCTGCCGGACTGATGGTATGTATGTATGTTTATTAGAGGGTAAAGACAACAATGTCATTGCTGTCAAAGGGTTAACATACAGTGCGGCACGGCTACGATGACTGAATCAATGAGTAGACGAAAGTCACATGTCATTGTCAAGTAGCTGACATATGATGAATGGATGATACACTGCAGACACGGCAAATTTTAATCTGATACAGGAAGTACAGGCTATACTTGTCGTCCTCGTATTACGTGACATTGGAGTACTGAGTCTGTCATTGGTCATCGGCCCGTATGTACATCCGCAAAAACTTTATAGCATTTGCAAAATTAGAGCAAGAATCAACTGGTCCTTTTATTCCTTCTCATTCCCATCAGATCATTGCCGTTCCCATTCCGACTCCCAGTTATTTCCACATTATTACTGGCCCGCCCACATACAGTGTAGGTGGGCCAGACCAGTAACGGTCGCCGTTGTCTGTCGTCGTCTGTCATCATCTGTCGTCTGTAACGCTGCCGGTGGGCGGGCGGTCCGGCCGCCTGGCGCGTGGGCGGTCGGGCGGCCGACACTGCACGGCGGGTCAGTACGGTTACGTCCCGTTAGGGCAAAACCTTGTTAAAACTGTTGTAAAATCGATCGCCTTAAACAGTAAATATCAAAACGTTTATCCGTTTTATAATTGCAAATGAAATTTTGATATTTGCTGTTTTAAAGCGGTGGCTTTTACGACAAAGAGAAGCTGAAGCCAGTTGTGTGTTTTCAGAAACAATTTTTGCTGAATTTTTTTTGCTGAATTTTTGCTTTTGGTAAAATAGTAAGTGTAGTGTAGGAGGGCATATTAAAGTTGATTAGGGCAATATGCGTCCCCGTACCTTGTCAAACTTCCTGGCGATCTCGAACTATTTTCAAAATGGCGGCCGTCCACCATCTTGGATGTGTTGTACGGGTATTTGGACCATCCAGGAAAAGTATTTGGTCGTCTTTATCACTGTGTAAAATTTGGTTGGAATCGATACAATAGTTTAGATAATACGCAAGTTGTATCTTTTTGCGATTTAGACTTGAAAATGCCCATGCCTGCCCACAAAATTCCATAAATGGGGAACAGTATCAATGCGACCCAGAAAAGACATCTCTGCGCGGAAATACGTGACACGGCGTATAGGTCGTCAAACTCGTTCCATTCCCATTCAGTTATTTCTAGATTTCTTCTCAATCCAATATGAATACCCACTACCACTCCCCTGTTCTAATCGCAGTAGAACTGACAAACACAATGAAGTTGTTGTAATTCTGACTTAGACAATGTCGTTGTTGCGAAAAGTGATTTTCATCCCACCGTAATTATAATTATACGAATACGATCCGTCAACAGAGTAGTTCAAACAGGATTGTAAAAACGAAATACAGCAAAAATGCTGATGTGGACGAAGACTGAAATAGGAAATTTCAGCGACAATAGCATCCCCATTCTTTGGAGCGACTGTGAATAATTCCCATTCTCATCCGCATGTCAACGGCATATACATCCCCATTCCCACGGCAGTCCCACGTGAGTTTTTCATCTCTAAGAAGTTTACAACGGAACAAACATTACATTAAGCGAGCCAACGAACAAACCAGAACAAATAAAATAAGCATCGGGTCGTGCGAAATGAAACGTGTTTGTCCAATGACGAAGTCGACAAGGCAGCAGCCACTCGTGAATCACGCCATAACACGCCCGGTGATTGATATGGTAATGGCCCAACAGCCGCTTCAATTGCGTTCGCAATTTGACTTTGTACGCTCGTTTCTATGGCAAATGGACGTGCCATGCACGACATGTTCGGCCAATTACCAGTATATACTGTCCGTCCATTACAGCTTATCTATTCACAACTTCGCTGTCACGGCTTGTACCGTAGTACAAGCTGTTGTAATAGCCAATAGCCAAAGTAATGGGAATGGCAAAATTTCGACCCCCGTGGCCCCGAAACTCCTGAGCTGATTTCGGTGATACTTGGAATAAGTTATATGAGTAATATAACTACGTTGTAGGTGTAAGTACAACACATGCAAATCTATGCGAAATCTTCTTCTATATAGACTGGTGAAATTTATTGTCGACTGTTAAACGCGTGCTCACATTTAGACAGGCCGGATGTATCATGTATGATACATTTTTTTCTGATGCGACGTAAATCAATATCAAAAACTTCATATCACTGTTGTTATTTATTTGTATACAGAAACGTTTCTGCAAGCATAGACATGGACGAAAATTGCCATATTCCTTTAAAATTATGGACTGAGGATTTAGAAACAGTCATGTCGGTAAAGCGGCGCTTGCTATCTAATCGTGATGATGAATGGCTGCGTTGCGTGACTTGCTAATCAGTGGGCTATGTGAGTGCCATGTCCTCTCACGTGTTGTGATAAGATGTGATAGGACACAGGTCTAGCGTGCCGCAAATCGACTCAATGGCCACCTTCGTTCCCGCGGAATTGTTGTAACGAAATTTACTAACCTAGAACACGATGCTCATACGGCGTACGTACACGAATCTATACAGTGGTTTCCGAAAACATAATTAAATCAAAACACAACTAAACGAAAAACGAAAATAAGAAGCTCAGCTATCGTCGACGGACCGCGTGACGCGCTGTGTCAGCTGAAATCTTGTAAACTGCTGCAATCAGCATAACTTTACCCCCAAAAAATAATCATTTGAAAAGGCTTGCAGTAGGTGAGTGACCTTGGATGATACCCAAGGTCAAAGTACATGTGACCTTGAGTGACTGCGGAAGGCCACTTTTGCTGTAGAGTATTTGCGTTATTGCATAGCCTTGTTTAGCGTGATCCTAAGTTTAGCTATTTTGGTAAAATACCGGCCTGTAACAGAAACTACCACATGATATACCGCGCTAACATAGCGTCGCGCGGAAAAAACAATTAATCAAGACGATATGAGGCCCCGATGGCCGAAACAATATGGACCCTTCCCGTGGTTCCAAAACAACACGATTATTACAGTTGACGTTTGGATTTATCGTGGTGTCAGACAAACAAACAGACATACACACGACGGTCAAAACAGTTCCCCCGCCCAAAATGGCCGCGGCAAACATACCTCACTGCACTGGCGCGTGTAGGCCGTCTCCATAGACGGCTGTTTATGAACAGGAAACAGAGCTCCGATCAAGATGTCGCCCGGGGTCCTGGCCACTCGCCGCTTGGTCATCGGGCGCTTCGGAGGCGCGCCGTCGTCGTCTTGGTCGAGAGTCTTGAGGGACCGCACGACCGTGGTACCGCGATCCAGCACGACGGCGGTCAGCAGCAGGACGAGCGCCGACCTAGACCGAGTGGACCACCCAGGTCGTGACGTCATCGCGACGACCATTGCGATCACGTGACGACGATGACGTCATCCGTCGACTTGCCGCGCAGACGCGTGTGTCCGTTCAGCGGCTGCAGCTGCGAACTGTGCCGCGGCTGACGTGCGCCCGGATGTTTTGTCGACACTCGATGCACACTCTGCGGCGGGAATCCCGTCCAGGTAGCCAGCTCTGACGCAACAAAAAACACTTGGATATATAGCGAGTTCAGTTGATAGCGATGTGCGATGACAAACAGTAGACAACGACGACAGTTTCGCTGAGATAAGTGACACGGAAGCGGATGCATATAGCAATGAAATGATAACATCACACGGAGATGGCGCGTGTTTCTGACTAAACAAGCGCCACTTTACATCTCACTGCCAGAATGCGTTAACATCCAGGGCCGGATTATGGCACCGCACAGGCATTGCAAACAAATGCCTAGGGCCTACGACGTCGAAAAAACACTTTGAACATAGGCCCTACTGCAGCCAATCAGTCAGTAATTATTACTCATTGTAGTATGTCCTTTATTAATTTTTCTCTCTCATCTTTTCCTCCTTCTTCTCACGGTCGAAGTCTGTTGATAACCTTATTTAACACTTTTCTCTGCCGTAAGCCTGTAATTATCATTGCGAGACTTAATTATTATTTTCAACAAAAAATCACAATGCTTACTGAATTTGATTTTGAACTAAAAAGCCCCCACTCGAGGTTACACCGACCACATTGCGCCTGGTTTTACTTATTTACAGTTTCCAATAAGGTCTGCTTTGCCAGATCTGTTTTTCCCAGTTTCACTCTCACTTACAGCTGAAAAGGAGCATTTTTTCTCCTGTGACCTTGAACTACCAACTTGACCTAGGCAGGATCAAGATGAATCATCACGTCACATATGTAAATAAATAACTATAGCCTACTTACTCATTGTATTCGGGATTATAGTCCACTATTACTAATTTAGAATTAACAAGTCTATGTTATTTTATTAACTAGAATCATAAACTAATTGAAGTTAGCCAGTAATTATGATTGTTTCATAAAGATTGTGGTAATTTAATGGTACTGACTGTTCTTATTCCATAGATGTTTTTTCATTTCGCTCGACAATTGTCATGAGAACATACATATGCAGACCGACTGCTGTATCTGGACCACAACGCGGTCATTAATAACTGACACAGCGATTTCGTTAACGATGGAAGAGAATCATTGACAACGGACATTGCCCTGATGCAGAGAGCATGCAGGCCTATCATCAGTGGGTGCGCCAATAAGTCACTCCCATTGGCGTTTTTAGGGGGCCTTAACCCATTTCTACCCATAGTTCAAAAATGAGGACAGTGACTAAGTGACCAAGGGACTCGATGCCAGGCTGGATAACCGATCATTTTTAGTTTTTGATTTTCCGTGACTCTGGCGCTCAACGCTGAGCGCCAGAGTGCCCGAACGTCACAAACAAAATGGTCGGTTAGCCACCCTGGCATCGAGTTTCTGATTAGTGTAGCTATTTTGGAAACATTGAGATAAAATGGGTTAAGCCTCCCAGACGAAAAGTTCTGAAAAAGTTGACAAATTCGTTTTCAAAAGTAACGTTCGGTGACAGACATGAGTAAACTACCACAGGTCAATTTTACAAAGGGATGGGTCGGCCCCATCTCTAAAATTCTAATATTCTAAAAATTTTAGAAAGGGGGCTGTCCCGCTTGCTAAAATTCATTCTAAATAAGCCTGCGCCACTGGTCACTCGCGAGGCGTACTTTAATGTGACGTTGACAGAACGTTGGCCGCTGATCGTGACGCGATGAACGTGACTCGGAAACCGCTGCCGCCCATCGGGGCGATAACCGGCGCGCTGACGAATCGCCGGGCGTGTGATGGCGCGTAGACTGCGCCGTAATGAAATTGAATTCTCAGATCGGTCCACGTCTGTCGCCGGCGACAATCGCCACGACGCCTTGAACATCACCGCGACCTGGCTCGACGACGCGCCGCGGGAAAACGCCGCACGCCCGTGTCACGTGAGTGACCCGTCGCTACGTGCTCACATCTCGCGAACTGGAATTGGACCGCGACGACATTTTATCACACTGCTTACTAATTTGATTTCGAACAAAAAGGCCCTCAGTCGAGGTCACACCAACCAAATTGCGCATGGTTTTACCTATTTACAGTTTCCGATTCAGGTTTGCTCTTCCTCAATGTTGCCGGATCTGGTTTTCCCAACTTTACTCTCATTTGCAGCCAAAAACGAACATTTTCCTCCTGTGACCTTGAACTTTGGCCTATGACCTTGAACTACAAACTTGACCTAACGACTGACATTGATTTTACATCGGCTCCTCTTTACCTCTGTCACTCGTGGCTGCAGTTCTCTGACTGCCATCTTGTCTGCGAACAACATGACTTAAATGTTATGGATGCATTTTCGTGTAATTTGGGAATGGGTCGAGCATGGACCAGAGAAAAATTTAGGAAATTTGGGATGGGGGTTTGGCCCGTTGGGGCTAGGGTTAGCGTTAAGGTAGTGCACCTGCTGTTCGATGGCAACAACATTTGGCGTGGGGAAGATATGCACTGGTTGCCCCTCTACGTAGTGGCTCGCGTTTGGGCTGTTACGACGAGCATGATCGTCTTCTCCACTTACCACCTGTCACAGTAATTTAATTAAATAATCTAGCAATTTAGTTTAATTCAATAATAACTAAACCAATACTTTCAGTGCTTCCTACGGTATAAGGTTAACGCATCGACGCAATGCCTTTATCAAAAGCGGAAGTAGCGTAATGCATACAGACTGCAAACCGCAGTTAATTGATATGAAATTCGATAATGTTTGGTTAACTGCGTGCCGGAAGTTTTATATGACCACTGATGTTTACATTCGAAACTGCATATGTCGACGCGGAAGCCTTGAAAGACGGTGAACTGCAACTAATTTCGATATAATATAAGGGCCTAGACCCATGTTACACGAATGACACAAGTATGCCCGTCGTCGTAGTACTCGGATAAAAATGTACGCTGGCCGCGTCGCATGCTGTCCCTGGTGAGTCACGTTGAGTATGCGCCGGCGGGGCAGACAGATAGACGGACGGACGGAAGCCAGACCGTTACATTACGCTTTCCGCTAAACGCGGCGAACGTAAAAAAGGCAGTGAATGGAGGCCTGAACAAGAGAATAAGCAAGTATTGATAGCGAACTACTAGAGGTGTTTAACAAATATTCAAAGTAATATAACCGATAACATGCTACTTACTGAGATTAAATGTTGTTATTTTATTATTTTTACTGTTCCAGTAAGTTACGATACGATACGATACCGTAGATTAACGTGCGCTCAACAGCTGACGAGATGGCCAGCTTAATCTAGCGCACGGCCCAAAAACGAAAAAATAAAGAAAAATAAAAAACAAAAACCGAGTAGCTCAGAAGAAACGGTCCAGGCAATAGTCCGTGGAGGCAGACCGGGAGGAAAAAGTGAAACTACACGGGGAGTAGGATTTATGAAAGAGGTAGGCTCTAAGCCGGGAGTGAAAGAGAGACGGAGTTATAGATGTACAGAGTGGTGAATCAGAAGAAGAAGAAGTGATGGGTGAAGGAATATGTGAGTAGGAAATGGAAGAAAGTTGTATCATTTTGCACAAGCCGTTCCCTTATACGACTTATCAGCTTGGACCTATTAAAATCTTTGAATATATGTGACAAGAACATGTTCTTGTCCTAACTTATAATCACCTACGCCTGCAGCCACGGGGGTAGGATTTTCAGCGTTGTTTGTCTGTTTATTCGCACGATAACTAAAAAACCGCTGCAGAGAGTTAGGATTACCAAACTTGACAGAAATGTTCCACGATGAGTCCTTGAAACTCATTTATTTTGGAGTCAAACGGTCAAAATTGAAGGTTACGAGTTACAAAACATTGTCGGTGTGGGTCTTTGCACTCTTGTGAGTGCTGGCGTTTCTAGTTATTGTTGTGTTGCGATTTATCACGACGTCGATGACGTTCACGGCGATCATTAATTCGGTTTACTGTTGAGCAGAACAGATTATCCGGTCAGTTCGACACAGTCGCAACAAATCGCAGAGATAACTGGTCGCAATGGGAACAGTTGAGTCGCGTTAGCGACCTACTTCTGGTCTCAGACTCTCACAGCACCGTAAAGACGGAGATCGATCGTTCTTCGCACGTTGTCACAGTTACAGAGGTGATGCTGCGGGGACGAGCTCTGACGCATGGAATGTGATCTCATATGGACCAGCATGCGGGACGACAGTTCGGAGCGGGACACCATGAAAGTACATGTATATCGGCTTCGCGAAATTAACCATTTGAAGCGGAATAAGAAAAATAATTTATTTAGCCCACGCGGCATGCATGCACGCGAGCTATAATTATGTTCTGCTTGCGCCAATTTCTTCTTTTTAAAAATAAATTTTTGAGCAAAGTGATATCAGGATCTACTGGACCGATTTTCACCATATTTTCACCATATAATAATAATAATAATAATAACCAGGATGATATTTATGGTGCTGTCATCATGGCAAAGCCATTGCGAGAGTTCACCCGGTTCATTTGATGAATGCAGACTCAGCGCCAAGGTGGCCGCCAACCCCCA
>Ga0209780_1003299_pt1 | contig 11966 bp, 3 predicted proteins | sample WorMetexBAHAMAS2_FD_187384 | JGI IMG/M metagenome (GOLD analysis project Ga0209780, IMG submission 187384) | Marine gutless worms symbiont microbial communities from Max Planck institute for Marine Microbiology, Germany - Inanidrilus exumae... | ecosystem: Host-associated > Annelida > Digestive... | reverse complement strand
CATTTATTTAGGGTTCTTTAAGAAATCACAGTGCACCAGGACCACGATTTCGTGCGCTACAGATACACTTTCTTACTTACTTACAGAAATATGCCATGACTTAAAATACCCATTATCTTGACCGGCACGCTGGTGCAGAGAACACTCAACAGACTCATAACATTGACTGCAAATTCACTCTCCGAGCCAACGTCCGAATCAAGCAGCAGTCTACTCGCATTCACAGTACCACAGTTACTGCTTTTAACGTGGGTCACTTTGCTAATGTTAGTTATCGGCAGCATGTGCAAAGTGCATACACCAGTATTTCGGTTACTCAGGAGGTGATTTGCGGCTTTTTTGCCCGACAAGGGTGACGTTGCACTGACAGGGGTAAAAACTGTCGTGGAGGAGTCAATAACACTGCAGGGGTGGGCATAGGTCTCAAAAACTAAGTTTTACGCAATTTCATAATATAAATAACCTGCAAAGAGTATCCCTTGAGCGATTTTTTACAAAATTTTTGGGATTTGTGGCCAGCTTCATTCTAAGTCATCTAATAAAATTTGGATGGATGGATTCGCTTAAAAGGGGTTCCAAAGTTACACGGGTCTTAAGTTAGGGGTGCATTTTCCCACAAATTTTAAGCACAGCTGGCGGCGAAACTATATGTCGGATGTGAACGTTTTAGAAGTGCAAGAATGGTACAGACCTCCTCTATCACCATGCCGAGTTTGGTGGGGATGGGACTTTGAGTGCCGCCAGGTAGGGGGCAAAAAAGTCAGATGCTTTTTTTACTGACAGCATGACTTAAGTGCGGCACTGGTATTTCAGTTACTTGGAATGATTTTAAAGTTTTTACCCCACAGGGTCGACAAGTTGTACCGATGGGGGTGAGATTTACTGTGGAGGAGTCGATTCTTTCACACCAATTTTCACCTCATCAGTATAAGGGTGGGGGCGTGGGGCCACAAAACTAAAAATTTTATGCAATTTCGGAATATAAATGCCCCACAGGGGCGTGTCCATTGGGTGGTTTACAAAATTTTCAGGGTTTGTGAGGAGTGTCATATTCGGTCACATATTAAAACACGGGCGGATTCGTTATGGGAGTTTAGAGTTGCAAGTTATGGGTGCATTTTCCCCAAAGTTTTAGCGCCAACTGGCAGCAAAACTATACATCAGAGGCGGTAAATTTTTTTTTCGCCGCTCAAGGGCGACACAACAAACCATTCAAGATGAAATTTTGCAAGCGTAAGCCATTGGTGCCATATTTGGCCCTGATCAGTCATGAGGTGGGTACAGGAGCCCCTCGGTAATTGCAAAATTGGTCAACTTTGCAGTTTTTGACCCAGTATGGGCCAGAGCATTTACTGTTCATAGTAAAATGTGGCACGGTACAGTACACCATCGGTCCACTCTCTCATGCCAATATGGTCCTAATCAGTAAAAGGAGTGGGTATATGAGCCCCAAACTTGAAAAGTTGGTTAAATATCGCGGTTTATGCCATTTGTTCGCCCTGCATGACTAATAATATATACAGATGAAGTTGAAATTTGGCATACAGGGGTGGGGTGTAGCTGGCCATACTGCCAGTTTTGCAGCAGCTCGGCAATGCTATGGTTCATAGTTGTCGTTTTTTGTCTTTGTAGACTTTTTTTAGCCGATTATGGTAACAGTTCGGCTTATCCTGCAGGTTGCGTGTTGTCTGTGTGTGTAACGTTGATGTATTGTGGTCGAACACATTAACAGATCGAGTTCGTTTCTATGACGAGGGGTACTACGTGAGATGGGGGTCTGGATCTGTCCACAAAAAGGAAGACCTCCAGATGGAGGTCGGATGTTGGACTTCAAAACATTTTCTCTCACTACACCAACTTATTGCACTGCATGCAGGCGAAGCGGCCTAATAGTAATGAGCACATGTATAGCACAAAATAAAAAGTCCTCAGACGTTTTGGTCCATGCAAGAAAACAAGTAAGCTTCAAAGTGTTTAGTTGGTTGTGTGGCACAGTGGTAGAACGTCGGTCTACGACCAGCTAACATTCCCTGTCCTACGCTCGACCTGCAGCTGATGGGTGACCACTTACGTGAGTAAACCGTTCGCTACAAAGTCAGCCAACTACCGGTAGGCCAACTAGCCTTTTATCCTTTCGAGATCGATGAATGAGTAGTGAGCTGTAATCGGACGTGCGTTACCTCGCTTGAATGACGCCATCTGGTGAATGCTTAGGGGTAAAGGCAGGACGGTTAAATCCATTTGTGGATAAACATGTGGGTGGCAGGTAAAACTGTGATCCCTCTAACACGTGCCATTTCTGAGTGCATTAGAGGTGGTTTACGACGATGCGCTATACAAATCAACATTTACTTTACTTTGCTTTACTTTAGCAAACGCTGCAGCAGTCAGCAGTGAGTCTCAGACAGAGAATTACAGATGACTACACTGGAGGCTACAAAGTCTCTGACACCAAGCAGAGTGATTGTTCATCTGTGAGGCAGCATCCGTGTATTAGCAGACCTCAGGCTTCTGCTAGTAACAGACGAAACAGACTGCTATGCAGTCGTCAGCCAGGTACGCTGACATCAACACATTCGGACAACTGACCGTGTTTATTGCCACACAGGCAGAAAGTCAGCTACACATAACACTGGAGTAATGTGGTCAAACTTCCAGGCTCCTGTTATTTAATTGGCTAACCTTTTCACTACATGTGGTCCAACAGTACTTGAGTCTAGGATCTAAAACTAAAACCTCGCCCTAACTGTACTGCATGCTGTATGTCGATAATGTAAAACTTCTTTTAAAAAGTCGTTAAGTGAAATATAACCCAAATAAGCATAATAACATCTAAAGGTGCAATGTACATTGCAAATTAATAAACAAGTTAAAGATAAGTAAGAAATCAAAACCTGTTGACAGCCGTCACAACACCGACATTAGCCATATAAACATGTAATGTTGGGTGTGCCGCCAATTTGGATAATGACTTCAATACAAGATTCTACAGCAATATAAACCTGACTGTTTGTTGCACAGTGTCAGAGACTAAAGCAATGTAACAAATCCTGTTATTATTTCTACAAGTAAGCCACAAAAGCAGTCAAAAAAATTAGTGACATAAAAACATATTTATTTAACTTAAAAACTCTTTAACAGTAAAATTACGTAATTTAGCTACAGATACATCATAGCTTTTGTATCATGTCCTTTAAAAGTTAACATTCCCAAACTACCATTAATAACTGTAAAAGATATGTGGTATATTCGTTTAAAATGTAACCAACATTAACTGCCATTTATTTCACAAGGGCTTTCCCAGTGTTAAGTCAACTAATGGATAACCTTACATCTGACAAACGTTGACAAAAGACACTACGAAACGAATAGCACAGTTACTGTTCAGCCACATGAGTGGAGCAATGGTGGGCACGCTGTCAGTTTTCCTTCGACACAGTCCATAAAAAATTAAGAGTTAACACACATATGCAGCAATGTTTAAACAATTTCTTGCACAAATGACATGAAAATGACAAAAATAAACTAATTTTATGTCCCTTTTCATGATAATGCAGGTGAGATTATGCAAAATTTATCAAGAATAAATTAGCCCCATACGGGACTGGCGGTCGACTCCTACTTACTGCCAACTTCAAAGTCACGTGACACAAAAACTAGGACAAAAATAAAAATCCGGCCACTATAAGCTTTAGGTACTGCCCCCTTATTTAAGAATCCGTGGTCACTTGCCAACCCCCGTTATAAATGGGGGAGGAGATAGCGTTTGAAAATGGCCGAATTTCCGACTTTGAGGGCTCGTGACCTTGACCTTGGATCGGGTCATACTGCATACCGTCATGCATCACTTGTCGACGTCTTCCTACATACCAAATTTCATTAAAATCGAAGAAACGTTTTGTGGACGGACGCACGGACGGGCGGACGGACATTTGAGACCGACTGTATTAGGTCGACTCCTCCGTCAACCAATGCTGTAATCGGAGTCGGCATAGTAATTGTTTACAAATCTTCTCCATTTACTGTGAATTGTGGCAGCTTCCTTATTTATTGGTAAATAGAAAATTCTCAATGACTGAAATATAAATACCACAAGTAATAAATAAATTTGACAGCATTCAGTTGACAAACCACAACTTGAAGTTCCTTTACTCTTGCAAGCAACGTTAATGCAACGACTCCTCCCATCTCAACCAGCTAAAACAGCACACATAAGCACGGGACATCAAACCAAATTTCAGTTACAACATGACGAAAGCTCATCACAAACTTCATGTCAGAGCTGACACTTCTGCCACAAAACAAGCGTCGATACATGATAATACTAGCTGTGTATGTGCTCATTGGCCGTCAGCCACTAAAAGCAACATCGTCAGCCAAGTAAAGCTCCAGCCTTCCGGCGGTCTGTAGGCAGCTGCTGAATGTGCAGCATTGCTTGTTGAATGCCGCATGGACACTTGTCAGTGATGCAAGGCTCCAGTGCATGCAGCAGTGGCGTTGGTTTATTAATGACTAGTGACGCCATGGCAGATTCAATATTGGTTGCTGTAATGTAGAGAACAAATAGCAGTAATACTAGTGAAACATTAGAATCAGTGAAATGTGCACAGGAATCACGTAACTCACAGATATGAGCAGTTTCTCTTCAGTGCACATTATGTTGAAGCCGACGGCCGCCTTGTACTTGTCTTGCTGTAAAATGCAACCAGATCAGAATCAATTATCAACAGCACACACTACTAGGCTTCAGTCATAAACTTATCACAGAGTATGCTTCTCAAAACTGTCAAACATTCCATCATCAAGTCACATAATGGGGTCACAATAAATGGCCAATGAGGAAAACTAGCAATCTTAATTATCAGCTTTCTATGACATCCAGAAAGCATCAACAAACAGTAAGTGTTACAGGTTGCAGACTGCTAAACATCAACTTTTATTCCTTATTTGAATCTATCTAACGAAGTTGAGAGTTAGTCAACCCCCTCTGGGCACATCCTTACACAATGTTAAACACAACATATCTCTGGTTGGTTGGTTGGTTTGTAGATTAACATCCCCTGTCAGTACAAAAAAGGCTATATCGGGGACAAAGTCTTGGGTAAAGATTTAGTTCCACCAGGTTAAGGATAGCCAACAATGTTGCCTGTTTGTTCAATGACAACCCAAAAAATGAAGGATAGGGGAAGCTCATTTATTACGCTACTGCCTACAACAGGGTGGAAACTAACCAATTACCACAAGACCTATTTTACAGTTCGATGTCACATCTTGTGTAATTGCTGTTCATCAGTTCCTATAACGTATCATGCGTAACAACTCTCGTTGTATATCTTTTCTGTGTTGGTCTGGAAAAAACTATTAACAGTTTATCTAATGTTGTATAACCCAGCTCTAAAATGGCAAAAATTAAAATAAATGCTAAATTATAAGCACGAAACACACGTGCTATCACATTTAAATCAGTCAATTGCCAGCTTTAAATGTACAATCTAGCGCATGTGTTTCATAATTATAATTTAGCATTTATTTTAATTTTTGCTGTTTTAGAGCTTTGGCTTACACTACAATAGATAAACTGTGAATAGCTTTTTGTATATAATATTTACTGTTTTAGTATAGTGATGGACTGTGAATCACGTTAATGTCGCTTAGTCAGGTTATGTACCGGTAATTCTGTTTACTTTTTCAGGGCCACCAAATGACTATTGCCGATATATGGCCATTTTTCGATTCATCAAGATGGCAGCCGTCCGAAATTTAGATTTTTAAAAGTTCAAAATTTTAACTGCCAGCACAGTTCAGAGGGCCAATACGCGTCTCCGTGCCAAATTTCATGCCAATCAGCTAAACCGTTTCTGAGATATGGCCATTTGCAATTACAGTATCCACGATAACGGTCATCCGCCATATTGGACTTTTAAAAGTTTGAAATTTCAACTGCCGGTGTGATTCAGAGAGTCAACATGTGTCACAGTGCCAAATTTTGTGCCGATCTGTCAAACCGTTGCCGATATATGGCCATTTTTCTATTTTTTCAAGATGGCGGACGTCAGCCCAGCTCTAAAACGGCAAAAATTAAAATAAATGCTAAATTATAAGCACGAAACACACGTGCTATCACATTTAAATCAGTCAATTGCCAGCTTTAAATGTACAATCTAGCGCATGTGTTTCATAATTATAATTTAGCATTTATTTTAATTTTTGCTGTTTTAGAGCTTTGGCTTACACTACAATAGATAAACTGTGAATAGCTTTTTGTATATAATATTTACTGTTTTAGTATAGTGATGGACTGTGAATCACGTTAATGTCGCTTAGTCAGGTTATGTACCGGTAATTCTGTTTACTTTTTCAGGGCCACCAAATGACTATTGCCGATATATGGCCATTTTTCGATTCATCAAGATGGCAGCCGTCCGAAATTTAGATTTTTAAAAGTTCAAAATTTTAACTGCCAGCACAGTTCAGAGGGCCAATACGCGTCTCCGTGCCAAATTTCATGCCAATCAGCTAAACCGTTTCTGAGATATGGCCATTTGCAATTACAGTATCCACGATAACGGTCATCCGCCATATTGGACTTTTAAAAGTTTGAAATTTCAACTGCCGGTGTGATTCAGAGAGTCAACATGTGTCACAGTGCCAAATTTTGTGCCGATCTGTCAAACCGTTGCCGATATATGGCCATTTTTCTATTTTTTCAAGATGGCGGACGTCAGCATCTTGGATTTATAAAAGTTCGAAATTTTAACTGCCGGTACGATTCAGAGTGTCAAATTTTGCTTGGGAGTAGTCTTCGGGGTAGTTCTAATGTTCAAGTTTCATCAAAATCAGTTAAATACTTTCGAAGATGTGGGGGTTCGAAATCTGCCCTTCCCTATTACTTTGGCCATTGGCTTATACAACAGCTTGTACTACCGCACAAGCTGTGATCATTGCCTAACGTCAGACTCTCGTTGTATAATATATTTTCAGTGTGGGTCTAGCATTGGAATGCTTCTCTTCGACAAATCCCAAAGGAAGCATCCGGGGGACCTCCTGCCATGGTACCAAACCTGCCCTTCCAACCTCCAAAACGTATGTTATGTCTCAAAGTAAGTAATAAAACTATCCCGAAATATTAAGCTATTTTAATGAAATGCTGTGTGCAGAGGTCATGGTAGAACAAAAAATCACGCATGTTCTGACAACTTTAGCTCAACGAGTTACTCCAGTAAGAGCATGACAACAGAAAGGTTGAGCACAAACACATTTATCAAGGTTCACCTCACAAATCTGGTGAAGCTATAAGAGCAAACGTCATCTTCAAAAACCCTAAGTTACACACAACCTCTTGTTGTGCTAGCCATGTGGTCACGCACATACAATAACAGCACACGACTAATATAGATACCAAAAAATCAAGAATGCAAACTGATAACTTACAACATCTGACGACAGTGTCTTCGTCATCAAGTCGACAAATGTTAGACACAACAGACACACACGCTGTTCGCTTGTGTATGACAAATGACTGAGCAAAATCTGCAGCCAATTAACACAACTCACACACTCACACCTTTTCAGGGGTCTACACTCCCGCAAACATTTTGTTGCAAGGGTCCACAATGTACTGGACCCATGAAAATTTAAGAAAAAGACTGAATACAGAATACAGACTGCATACAGTCCAGTCAATTTTCAGAAAAATCATAAATCATAATATTTGCCAGTGATTATTCAGCAGTGAGTCAATCACTAGTTACATTAATTCTGTTATTCTGCTGCAGTCTGTCACGTATGCCAATAAATATCTGACCTCCTGAACCTGAAGCTTGCAATGGCAGAGAATTTCGCGGGCCAATCAGACATTCTTTGTAAACTGTTTGATTTGTTCAGCTGCCAGCTCATAGATTAACAACGTATCAACTATCAGCAGAGCATTTACTGCAGCTTTTAACATTATATTTTTGTGGTGCATCAATGGTGTGCCAAATGACACTGAGGATTACTAGTACATGCATGACAGAATACCCACTGAAGGTAAACCTCTTTAAATTTCGGAAATTACATCTGATAATATTTCGGAAATGGTGCAAGATAGAGACGTATTTGCAATGATACATTACTAGGAAATCTATGTGGCCTATCGAATGGCACCATTGCCAATGACCTTGAGTGACCATGAAGGTCACTTTGTCTAAAACCTTCGCAACTCCCATGTCTCGGGAAATATAGCACGCATTAACTATGGTATGTTTACACATGAGTAGAAAGTGCACGGATATCTCAAGTTCAAAGAAGTCACGTACACTGTAACTGAAATAGTGCACACACAGATGTTGTTACAAAAGATCACTAACAGGAAGTGATATGTGGCTAATTGAATAGCGACAATTCTTATGACCCCAAGTGAAACAAACTGTTTCACTTACTGCATTTGATGAGGCATAGTGTCACATGACTCAACAGTGGATGGTGATTGGCTGCCTGTGACTGGCTGATGTCACCATTATGCCGATATGACACTTAGTTACAGACGTCGTGAACAATTTGGGGGTGGGGTTCTTGTATGGTATCGAGCATTTAGACCAGAGGAAAGAATCTGAATTGATTCTAACTAAAAATGGTAACTAGACATCCTGTTTGCGCGGATCAGGCCCAATATCTGTGCTCACAGTGCTCCAGATTTCATCCAAATCGGTTCACTTTTGGCGGAGTTATAGCCGAACGCATGAATACCGTTTTTTGGCCCTGTAGAGTATTTCCAGGATTTGTCCAAAGCTATGCTTCGCTTTGGACAAATAATAATATATATTTAACTTATTTAAGAAGTTATAATGGTAAGATTAACGCTTTAATGAGTACATAAACAGACAGGGAAATTCCTGTCCACTGTGTTCACGAAAACAGCGTTCCACACCTTTCGGACCAGTGACACTTCGGACTAGTGAACAGTCACCGAAAAATTCAGCTGCCAATCGTCTGCAGCTTATCTGGGCTCGTAATGGACTTTAAGAGGAATTTGTAGACCATAACAAAGACAGGACCTTGAGATGTTTGTTCAGTTTCACCGGCTGCCAGACAATTGACACAATTGCCTACCCCCACCCCCGGCAGTGACCATCTGTTTACTGAGGGCAGGAGATGGCTAGTGACACGAGTGAAACAACCACAAGAAAGCGGATGCTATGACATCGGGAAATTGTAAACTGGTGCCAGTGTCTTTAGCGACAACATCAATTGATCTCGCCGACGGCCGCATCGTAAAAACGGCTGATGTCCAGCGTGATTACGTAATCACGATGCGACGACGGCCGTCCTATCGGCCAGACGGCCGTCGCGGTTGCGTAAGCACGCCTGCAGTGGTCATCATCTCAATCTGTCTGTTGTATCCAGCACTGTCTCTAATGTTGTGATCACTGGTCTATAATAAATGAAAGTCTGTACTATCGGAGTCTGTTTTAACCGTATTATCATACACTGAATTTAACAGAAACTCAGCCGGGACCAGAAAGTCTGTATTAAGCAAGAGTCCATTATAACAGGGTACGTTCTAATGAAGTTTTAGTGTAAAGTGGGCATTTTCGATCACATGTAAAACTGTGGAATTTTGTGTGAAAGTTCTTGGATTCTGTAATTTTGTTATGATTATTTGTGAAAATTCTTGGAGTGTGCAATGTGTTATTAATTAATCTTGGGCTAACTAACCAGATCTGTAAATATTGGCATTATCTATGTTTTGGAGTGGTTCCCTTTCGACAGTCTGCCTTAAGAGATATCAGGCAATCACCGAACTAAGTAAGATGGCCAACCTTTTGTTGACAACACTGCGAGCAGAAAATGCGACCACATTGTCGACAATGATGTTTTCGGAGAACTGCTCCAAACCGTTCCCCGCAGTGATAGCACACGGTTACATCATCATCGGGGACCCACCTTCATACACAGTAAAATGCATTAAATTGTTATGAAGTATATTTCTAACTACATCATGGCTAGTATATGGGAATGTTGGCAGTCATATTACACTGTCACGAAAATAAGTAAGTAAGTAAGTAAGTTTTTATTAAAACATAACAAACGTATATGCAGCACTGGAATAAATAAATTAGCAACGTACGGGACTGGCGGTTGACTCCTACTTACTGCCAACTTCAAAGTCACGTGATAAATAACTGGGACAAAAGTCAAAAATCCGGCCCCAATACGCTTTAGTTATTGCCCACTAACTGAAGAATCCATGGTCATTTACCAGCCCCCATTATAAATGGGGGAAGAGATAGCCTTTGATAATGGCCGACTTTCCGACTTTCAAGGGCTCGTGACCTTGACCTTGACCTTGGATCGGGTCATACTGCATACCGTCATGCTTCACTCGTCGACCTTTACTTACGTACCAAATGTCATTGCAATCGAAGAAACGTTTCGTGGATGGACGGCCGGCCGGACGGACGGACGAACGGACATTTGAGACCCACTTTATTAGGTCGACTAGCAGGAGTCGACCTAAAAACACAGACAATTAGACATTTATGGGCCACTTCACCATATGAGTGCTGAGTGTACCTGCACGTGACACCAGGTACTGGAATTCAGGTCCCAATATTGACATATTTTTGGAAACAGTTCCACATTGGCACACTCCTATATCCCAGCATTTTCTAACCGCAAAATGGGACAGAAAATGCTAGATAGTTCTGCTCTACCTTTATCGTCAAATTGTTAGATATTTTCATACATGATAGCTATTATTAAAACAAGAAGCTCAGCTACTGCACTATATAGTAAATTCGTGCTAAGTTAAACAAGCTACGAGCGTTATAAAGCTTTCAAAGCACAGTGACCTTCAAGGTCATTCAAGGGTATTGGCTATGGTGCCATTCGATAGGCCACATATGATTTCCTAGTAGTCTTCCATTGCAACTATGTCTCTAACTTGCACCATTTCTGAGATATTATCACTTATTTCTCAAAATTTAAAGAGCAACTCTGAACACATCCCGTTTGGAAGCAATACATCATGCATGCACTCATACTTCTCTGTATCAATCAGTACATGAAGTTTGCGTGATCCTGCATTTATCCGTTTTAGTATAGTGATGGCTTGTGACAGACGGAAGGACGGATGGACACACGACGACAGCACAGCGTCGCGGAATAATTAGATAAAATTAACATTAATCTACTTTGAGACGATCGAACCACAGACTTATTCAGTCAAGCAAGAAATTACTTTAACATTTGGCAGATGGTGCCACAACCCTTTTATAAACTTCCAATACAGTATTTACCATGTTCTTTAACAGTACACACCAACTGTTCTTTGTTCTCCCGTTAATATAAAATACTGTTGCTTATTCGGTAGTTAATAGTATTTATTTATTGTTCTTTGTCTTAATTAAACAAAATCAGGTACTGGCATAAGAAAGCCGGCATAAAGGGAGTAATGCCCCTTGTGTCAGTTCCTGCCATTCCCATTTTCCAATCTGCAGGCAGCTGTCCTAGTGTATGTGAGGTCTCAAATAGAGAACAAGTCTCAGCTGCCACAGACAGACCCGTGTGACGCATTGCCTCACACCCATCACGCTGTACACAAAGGTGGACGCTCAGTGCGATAAACTGGCAATCGACGACTGTCGCCAGTTCACAGGAAGCGTCCACCTAAGCTGAAAATACTTCACATCAAATCACATCACACGCAGACAATGTAAGCAGGCGACAAAGGCCTCTGTATCCAAAAAATAACAACAAAATAGCACATTCTTAACACACATAATACTATACTACATGGTGAGCCAAAAATGGCTTTTTGAGAGTTGATAACTGTATGACAGTTAGTGGTACCAAAAATATATTAGTAGTTAGACAGATATGATATGGTAAAACTTTTCAAATTTTGTCTAGAAAAAAGTATAAAACCTGCACGGCTGTGAATTTTAATTTCTGTGCCTAGTTTGCATAAATCTTCACTACACCTG
>Ga0209780_1003298_pt1 | contig 11967 bp, 9 predicted proteins | sample WorMetexBAHAMAS2_FD_187384 | JGI IMG/M metagenome (GOLD analysis project Ga0209780, IMG submission 187384) | Marine gutless worms symbiont microbial communities from Max Planck institute for Marine Microbiology, Germany - Inanidrilus exumae... | ecosystem: Host-associated > Annelida > Digestive... | reverse complement strand
ATATTAGCTATGGATGGACATTAAGTCACCACCACAAGCACCTGTCTACTTTGTCCTATACACTAATAGTGCATGGCAGTCCAGGGCTGCAGATGATATCCATGAAAATTGAAGCTTCACTTTTTAATTACAGCAACTAGAAGTGATGCACCAGCTTCATTTTTTTCTGTCGTAATTATTTGAAACAAGAGTAGTCTTCAAGGTCATTTAGTCTTCAAGGTCATTTGGTTCGATGCAGACCCACGTTTCTGATGAATAAACAAACTGTGGAAATGGCACAAGGTAGGGACGTTTGCGGTATTAAAACTAACAGCTCATGATTGCGCCATTCCCAGTAACTTTGAGGTCCATGAAGGTCGTTTCAACTGTTTCACACTTTTGTAAATTTAGTTATCTTGAAAAATATAGCATGTATTGGCTAGAATTTGTTAGCTTTTGAATAAGTAATCCTATTTGGGCTATAATTTTATGTCGGTCAAGTTAAATGATCCTTCCTGCTTATTAGCGTTTAAGATCACCTTTTTGGGAAGTAAGATGAACGTGGATTGTGACTTGACACATTCAGTTGTTTCATCTAAAAAATCTAAAAATTGGAGAAATGCACCCGGACTGGAGGAGGTGAATCCTCCATGACTTCAAAGTTTAATAGTTGACTGACTATGAAACACTGTTCTGGCCACCATGAGTCTATTGCTTTACGCCAAATTTTACCCAAATCCGTGCAATGTGTAGCCCACATGGGGCGATAAACATCAAAATTGCCCTCTGAGCAGTTTTCAATTGGCCACTCACCTTGGTTTTCAATTGCGCTTGTAGAACACAGAGATGAAGAGACCATTGCTTCTAGTGGAAGAGCGGGATGTTTGCAAGTCTAGCAAACGGAATGTAGAGTAGAAGTAAAGTTTTTGTGTTACTGAACTGAAATTGTCAGAATTATTTGCATATGAAACTATTAAAATTGGAAATAAAATGATCACATTTTGGCACTGGAAGTGAACTGAAATTGAAATTAATCTGCCTGAACTGAACAAGAAATAAAACAGTAAATTTCTCTATGAATTCACATGTGAGTCCCTGTAGTTCAGCCACACGTTGTTATCGTGGTCTGGGAGTTGGAATGACTAAGTGTCATCTTATTCTTACAGAAGAGAGTTACTGTACGGTGTGTTGCCAAGTACTGCACTGTTGCTACTACACAGGCCTGTACAGCAGACACACACACATGCATGCAGTCTAATTGTAAAGACCTCATTATGAAACGTCGTCGTCGCACGTGGCCACATCAATGAGAACATGAGAGACAGGCAGATGACAGGTCAACGTTTTGCTTGGACGACCTCCCAGTCACAGTTGTAGCATTCAGCAGGCCGTCAATATGGCTGGATCAGATGCTTTCCAACAACAACCTCCGACCTGAGGATCTTTGGAGATGTGCCATGTGTCGAGGTCATTCTTGGGTGACAGCTGATTATGAGTAGTGATGACAGCGATGAGTCATGTTTCTGTAAAGATTCTGCTATGAGGTGATGGTGGTGTGTGTGTGTGTGTGTGTGTGTGTGTCTGTGTGCAGTACGGCGGTATTGCTGACTTGTACCGTATTGTGAGCTGTTGTTGTGAAACTGTCGTAATTACTATCTAGATTTCTTCAGCTTTTAGAATTAAAATTACAAGAATTTTCAAAGGAGTAATATAAATATGGGCAAACAGTATTTAAATCGCCCATAAGTCTATTTTGGGATTTTTTTGCCTCGCATGGGTGACAGGGGATTGCATTGGTGAGGGTAAAATTTGGCATTAAGGAGTTGACTCTTACCGGTGCACGTAGCACGTATTAGACCCAAAAATGGTAAATTTTACCAAATTTGGGAACAAAGCCCTGTAGGGGTGTTTTTCTTAATGTGATTCTTACAAAGTTTTCGGGTTTGAGGATAATTCTCTGATGGCTTTGTGTTTTTAATTTGTTTTTTTTTTGCCTAAATCGTTCAGAGGTTATGGGAGTTTGACCTTTGGGTACATATCCCAAACGTGTTTAGCGTCCCCAACTGGCAAAATTATTGATTGGATCCGGATAAGTTAGGGAACTGCGAAATGGTATGATATGGACCCCCTCTATTTGTTATTTGCGGCTGCACAACTACACCAAACCTTCCCCTGTCATCAAACCTTCCCCTATCAATTGACATAAAAATGGTTTTGATGTCAGTTGATAGTCGAAGGTTTGATGTAGTTGTGCAGCTGCATTAAACTTTGTGCACCACTCGCTAGAATGTTGTATGTTAATTGTTAAGGGTGAAAATTGGTGTGGAACAGCACACATTGGCTTAATATCTGCATGCCAAACATTCCAAATTTTTATCAAATTTGGGGTTTCTGTCCCAGCAAGGGCGACATTATTCATTGACCAATGTGACGTTTGGCTGAGAAAGCGCGCCATAGGTAGGTATAGTGTTGTGTACCAAATTTCTGCCTCATTGGTGAAGTGACGTGTCATCGCAGCCCCAACATTCAAAATTTGGGATGTGTATATAGCCTGCTGGTTTTGCAAGACTTGGCATTGCTTACTATTTCTAGTTTGAAGTTGTACTTATTTTCTTGCATGGATTAAAGTCCTACAATCATTTTATTTTTTTGCGTTATACTATATTTCGGGGGAATAGCTTTTTAAGTTTGCAAAATAGCATTTAAACTGTTAAAAAATAAAGTGTTTATAGCAGACGAGCTGTGTACACTTACTGTGTTAACTGTGATTCATCATGTTTACTTACTTACTGTTTACCTGTGAGCAGCACAGGTCATCAGACGGCGTCCTTGACCTTGAGTAGGAACTTCAAGCCCTGCCGTGCCGCACGCCACCAATGGCTATTGCCGTTTCTTTTGCATCTTGCCCACCAGACTGTCCAGTGTTTACTACTAAGTGTCTAATATTGAGATGATGCAGATATTTTCAGATAACTGTGTCATACCTTTGGTTAATTTTTTTTAAAATCTCGCTATATACTGAATTCCTTGTGCTTATACATTTTAACTGGCCACCCACCTTTCAGTTTTATCAGTTTTGGCAAATTCTGTCATATATTTCTCTGCACTTTTGCTGACTATTCTACCCTTAGCTGAAAATATATGATCTTATATTAGTAGGCTATAAACAAATCTAGGCCATATTATGTTGTCCTTTTGTCTAATGTGGACCTTTAGTTCAACAACAGAATGTCACGGGGTTGGGAAGAACTTATATATTTGAAAGTCAACCTCCTGCAGTTAACTTATTGCTTTCTAGCTGTTTTTACATCTGGGCTTATTATTCAAAAACAAAGGTCACAGGAAGGCCATTATTAGTATACACTTTCATCGTCACACAATTTGCTATGAGGTCAAGATGAAAAGTCAGTTACTACTCTTCACAGAGCTGAACATGAAATTCATTATAATTGAAGAACGATCTTTTAACTTCATGAAAATATTGCTCCAAGAAATGCCGATAGCTGAGAGCACGTACAGTCAAAAGATGAAAGTTCAAGGCCACAAGATTAAAGCAACTAGTTGCTTAGGTTTAGAATTCAAAAGGTCAAAGGTCACAGTTGACGGATCACAACAGATGGGCATACTTTTGAGTTACATCCTGTATCCCATTAAAATGATGAAATTTGGTTATTTTCAGTATCTGCTGTGGTTAAAAGTCTGTTGCAGTGAAATTTGGGGTACAGTACCCTGATACCATTGGCTACCAAGCGCTTGCATAATTACTCATCTCGTCTTAGTTATGTTCCTAGCACCTGAGAACTTATAGTGTCATCCTGTCACAAATATTTCTATGTCAAACCCCCTCAAAAAAGACCCATTTTATAACCACAACTATTTTAAACTTTGGCTAATTTTGAACAGTTTTGCACATAACATTAGTAATCTTCTACTTCAGTTCAGTTTACTCATTTTAATTTGCCGCACAAATTTTCTATAGCAAGAAACTGATGTGTTTGTGATACACGTCACAGTTATGTTGGCATTATGAAAATGACAACAGGCTGTGAAGAGATTGCAAGCTTATGACAATCAGCTTGGAATCTATTCTGTCAGCGTTCTGATAGTGCATATGTCTGCAGCATCATGGATGTTCTCATTTCCAACACAGCTGTAATGTGTCACAGGCATCATTTCTGTTGCGGCTTTGATTTTACAAAGTAAACTCAACAGACTGTGTAAATACAGTATGTAAATTGAAGTGAGGTGGCAAACTACTAAGTATTGTAGTAGTTGAAAGATTGCTAATGTTATGTGTCTAAATCTACCAGTCTGCTGGTGTTTCAGGCTTATGAAGTGGGGCATTTCCTAGACACAGTACTTTCTCCGATGTTGATGCATTTCAGGCACTGTATTGCTGGAACATGACTAGGGTGACGTGAGAAATTGTGCGTGCATTAGTAGCCAGAGGTATCGGGATATATTTGCCAAATTTCTGTACAATAGGTATTTAGGTGGAGAAGGTATTCAAGTTTAAGGTTGCAAAATCAGTCATTTTTGGGGACACCGTATGGGGTATTGTGAGGCGCCTGCGTGTAATTATATCAGCTGCACATGTTGAGTTGATATTTAACTGCAGTGACCAGGTTGTCAGCAATGTACGCCTTTCCACCTGCTGCTTGTACGTTGCTTCGTGATATGTTTTAATGACTGTTTGCATTCTGACCATCTGCATTTGTCTGACTAACAGACCCCTGGCCACCTCAGAAAAATGCGTGGTCTATTCCACCAGACCAGTCGCTGCAGGATTGACCGCACCTGCTGCTATACATGTGGGTAGAACGCCTGGACTAGATGCTTCCAAAGCTGACGACGATAGTGTAGCGGCTGGCGGCACTGATGATGTGACGCTGTCGGCGGCTGTCGCTGAGTTCTACACCGACGAGAAGCATCCAGACTGCTCGGGTGCTGTGAAGGTATTTATTTACCCACTACTCAACTGTCTTACTCGCTCGCTCGCTCGCCCCTCAACGCCACTGCAATGCATGCTACTCCGTACTGTTTGAAATGAAGCCAACACTTTTTTATTTATGTACCTTTCGCATAAGAGTGGATGATCAGCGTCGCATTTAGGGAACACGTATCGTTTGCTTTAAGATACAGGGTGGCCCAAAAACCGCATGTTTTTTCAATAACCACGTAGGGCTGGTTTTTCCACCGCAAATTAAATTAACTTTAATCTCTGATTACGTAATCTCCGATTAATTTAATAGTTGAAGTTAATCGGCGATTAACCAAGTTGCGTTTTTCCACGCATTTTCGATCTCCAATTAGTAAATCAGTGATTGGCTAATGCTGGATTAACTCGTTTATTCTGATTGGCTGTTGGAGTGACCTGAATTGAACATCGCCGCAATGACGTCACCACCCGGTGTGTTCACACAGCTGTCACCAAGGATGCTTCACGGCTTCACAGACTTTGTAATCGCCGAACGACCCCCTTCGTGATATTTGCTGACATGATGTATCTCGTCCAGCAGTTTTGTGAGGGCGAACTTCGACAGTCTGAAGCACTGGCAGAATTTAGCATCATCATATTCCTGAAACGGATTCCTCCGTGGCAAAACAACACGTTTACTTCACTCAAATTAACTTAACTAGCTACATGGAGGACAGAAAGAACAAAAAGACAGACAAAAACATGTAGCTAAGACGGGGAAAAAGCAAAAAAACTGCACATCCGTCCTTGTTAATCGTCCATTAACGCGAATTGGCGAAAAATTGGCAGTTCAGATAGTGGACGATTTAATTGACGATTGACCGTTAACTGGCGGTGGAAAAACGACATTTGAGTTAATCAGCGATTATTTGCCGAATTTAATTGACGATTAAGTTAATGGGAGATTAATTTGCTGTGGAAAAACCGGCCCTTAGATGCAGTTATTCATGATAAAGTGATGTGGTTTTCACCAAAACGTTCACAGAATTCGTAAGACTAAAGATTTAGATGCAGTTTATTATGCCTGTTTCACACTTATAAATTGGCTCAGTCTTATAATGCCAAAAAAACAATCTCTGACAGTTTGTGATAGTTGTGTGAAATTCTTGTTTGCAATAATTATGTGAAATGCGAGATTACTCTTTTTTTGTGTTTTTGAGTATTGTTCAGCGCTTTTGACGCCGTTGTTTGGGTGACAAGAAGACTAACAACGTGTAGGAAACTATGCCACTTACACACAAAGATTCTCTTAAGTACCAAGCCAAGAGTAGAACGTCCAAAATTACCTATTCCGTGTCGAGCGGAACGTAAAACCTTAGCTGAGTCATCTCTTCTGGAATAACGGGAGATAACCCATAGTGAACTGACTACCTGTAGCACAGGTACATCTAGAAAACAACCGTTCAAATGGCAGTAGTGCTGGTGGTGTGATGAATGCTGTGAACATTTTTTTGAAAACCATTTTAACATTATCTTGAACAGTTGCATCAGTGTGATGTATTCCTCAGCTGTACTTTTTGGACCACCCTGTATACTTGTAATACATGTATTAAAAAATAAGTAATACATGGGCTGTGGGTTGCAAGCTATACGCTGCCACACAGTCACACGGGACAGGTGTGCATTTATTTGTGAAACTGCAAATGGATTTTCAGTTTAGACATGTCCAAAAAGCGTCCCCATTGTTAATTTTTAAATAACTCTGTCAAAAACCAATTTCAGTAATTTTTGGTACACAGAATCCTGTCGAAATGTGACTGAAGAAGGTTGTAAATTTGCCGTCTCGCCTGTAAACTGTGAATGCCACATCACTGTGAGAAGTCGTTTGTCAGGTATATACGTGTTTCCGATGAAAACTGCTTACTGCATCCAGTTTGTACTTCACGGTGACGGTCCATTGCCGATGACAGCCAAGAATTCAACACCAGCACTGGCCGTCTTAGATGCAGATGTGACTGTGATGGTCTTGGTCACCAAGTCTGAACCTGTTGTGACAGCCTCGTGGTTGTTGGTTGTTGTGGATATTCAATGAACTACAGTACGACGGAGAGGTGCATGCGGCTGATGCAGGCAACGACCTGCAGCATCTTCCAGCAATACAACGATTGCACCAGCACATCGCGCTTGTGCCGTGAAACACAAGTCTGTCAGAGGATTGACATGGCCTGTCAGCCAATATCCTACTGTACTGGTACGTCTGAGGCACGATGCAAGAGGATTCATACCAAATGTTGTAAAACTAGACTGGATTCGGTTTTTTTTGTTGACCATTTGGCTGTGAGAAAACTACAGTACAAGCCGTGATTTACCAGTCATGGATGTAGCGAGCATGCGGCAGCTGCAGCGGCTTGTTGAGACATTGATTCCAGCACCAGACAGCATGGTGGATGATGCGTGATGCGATTGATGATGCGTGATGAACAAAGACCAGACACGTGGCCTGCCTTACAAGAGATGTCCACTTGGCCAGTTCCTGTTCTCACGCGACACAACAACTGGCTATTTTTGAGATCTACCCACCGATTTGATGGAAACTTGAACTTCCTTTAGACTAATTTAGGTCAATAACTAGATCTACAGTTAACAAGGTAGTGCAGTGACTTTTTTTCAGGTGCAGTGGACAAAATCTCAGTCACTTGTATTGCTTTAGGATTCTGTGTACCAAAATCATTAAAATTGGTTTCAGTTTATACAGAATTATTTTAAAAAGGGAGGACATTCACTAGGTATATGACATAACTATCTAACATACATGAAATATGTTATGTGTACACAAACCAATGTTGGGTTAGTTATATGATGACGTTGAAGCGGGTTAAAAGTACTCTGATTTGAAAAAGGAGTCAATTTTTTTCTATGAATAGCGGTGGCATACGTGGACAAAGTTTGAAAAAAATACTTTTGTATATCTTTGAAATGTGTTAATGTAATGCTACATGATAGATGTGCTCAGCGCTTCACTGCTGAAAGCGATGCCTGGATTGATTTTTCTGCAAAATCACAGGACAGGCTGTTGACTTTATCTGTGAACATTGTGAAAAGTAGTAATAAGCTAGTGGTACATTGGCAGATTCACACGAGGACAAAGATATAGCCTACAGTCACAGGTTTTCTGGTGTTTCATTGCATGTTCCCATGAACCTCTGCTGTGACGTCCTGCCGCTGTCGTCATGATGAAACCTTGGCACATCACCTGTGTGAAAGAACTTGGTCAGCTGAGCTTGAACACGCTGGGACTCCTAGTCTGCCGCCAACTTGGAGATGACACTACTTAGTCGAGCTAGAGCAAGACATTGATGTCAACCACAACACCTCTGGTCACAAGTTTGACTATCTCTGGGTTTCATCAGCTGCCAGTACAGAGTGTGGCTGCAGTAGAGTGATGGACGTGTTGCCAATGACGACCACACTGTACATGGTCATAACCGTCATCATTTGAGATTAGTGATGTGCAGTCACATTATATCATCATCAGTGTCGATTACTTGTCTGCTCTTCACTGGATTTGTGCCTTCACGCCAGCTATATGACATCTCCAATTTTGTGCATGTTAGATTTTGAACAGTGTTTAGATTACTTCAAGCAGATTATGTTCGTGACTTTGCACAATGTTCTGAAATACCCCAAAAAACGAGACTTAACTACCACGCCAGATTTAAGCATGGCTCGTTGTAGTTCTTCATAGCAGTAAACCAATGTGACAGTCAGCATTCATTGCATTGATCGAGTTTGTCATTATATTCAATGTCATATTTATGGGATTCTTGTACCTCAAAAGTTCTGAAATTATTAAGTGAATATTTTGACAAACTCCTATTCCAAAAGTTACGTTCAGTGGACAGACGTGAACTATGACATTTGAGTGAGCTGCCTGTCATTATTGATGGCTGAAACAGCCAACAAGTGCGGGTAATGCCATGTAGGGACCAGTAATCACCAACTGTACTACTGACAGTTGGTACAGTGAGTATGGTACTGCCATGCTGAGTACTAGTTAACTGTACCACGTGACAAGCACCTGTCTGCCATAAACGTCTCCGATTACTTTTAGTGGTAATTCTACCAAACATTTTCAGCCACTGTGACAGCCCAGGCACTGGTAGTAAACTGTTCCAGCTCGTCCTAAAGGCGTATTCACTCGCAGTACAGTACCTGGTCAGTGGTAAGTGTCTACTGCCAGTGACGTAAATGACCGTTTGTGACGTCATGCAGTTGCTTTAAATGCGGCTTACCAAGAAACTGTTGCTGCAGACTTTATAATCTGCGTTCGTCTACATTAATGTTTGAATGTTTTTTTATTTATTTTCATTTTTTCTTTCACCAGGTTGTTTACCTGAATCAGTGGAATATGAATGAGTATGACGCTTAATCAATTTTACTTAAGTTTAGGAAGGGGACACCTCCCTCTTCTTAAAGACAGATGTTATAATTCACTGATGCTCTTTCCGTCAAATGTGACTTCTGAATATGAATTTGTTCAGTTTTCAGTTAGTATTTGAGAACTGCTACAGGGGTTAAATACACAACTTACGTGTACTGTACTCGTAAGGTGAAGCAGAGCGTTGTATTATGCTCTGCTATATGTACACCTCGTTTTTAGAACAGTGAAAAAATTATTTAAATCGGTCAGGGTTTAGTGGAACATTTAAGAAGTAAACTGCTGTGTTACTATGGACGATGGTGCTTGATAGCTGATATACATCTTGTTTGAACAGTTCAGGAGTATAACCGACCAAATCTCAAGATGCTTATGGCTATCAGTGTATGTTACGTGGAGAAGTGCGTGGTTTTCTGCATATATGCATTTAATAATAGTGATATATAGAGCTTTTAATGTGCCATGTGTCGGTCAGTAAAAATGGGAAAAGTTTGCAAGAAGCAAGTTTTACGCATGAATGCACTTTATGTTTTGGAGTATGTAAGTTCTGATTGTAAAATACAACACCATTTCAAGCGGGTCCAGTTCACACTTTGAAGTGATGCGCCGTATCGGTCTTGTCTCCTCCGTCACTGACGCCTCAGTAGGACCTGGTCTCAGCGGCATCTAAGCCTCACTAAGCACTTCTGAGGATAACATCAATAGGAGGGCTATAGTAAAGACCTCAACATCAACATCACCACGAAATTCAGGCTGTAGTCCAGCTGCATCCTTGCAGTTCTTCTTTATGCCTGCGAAACGTGGACGCTAACGAAAGTGGACTGGAAGAGACTGAATCCGTTCATCTTCATTGTCAAAGAAGAATTCTCGGCATCAAGTGGTCCGACTTCATCACGACTGCTGAGGTTTGCATCAGATCAGGTCTACAGAATATCCAGTCGATGGTTCGCTAGCACCGTCTTTCACTGTTTGGATAATGTACCGGCCAAAGCAGTTCTGCACGTGGCATGTGACGTCCTAGACAGAGTTCCACCCTTCACAAACTAGCGCAGACCGTGGGGTCGTCCTCTCATCACCTGTCTGCACCAGATTTGTCAGCTGGAGACGCCCTCAACTGTGCCCAGAATCAGGCCGTGTGGAGAACATATGCTACAGTCTCCTCGGCCTTGCGTTGACGATGACGACGACGACTCCGTGCCATTGACTGGTGTGGACATCTTCCAAATGACACTTGAATTATCTCTCAACTCACTGCAGGCTGCGATTGATAGTCATTGGAATGTGAATGGACCGCGACTTGTTACATATTATACATTAGACAGTTGTTCCTGGAAACACTGGAATTGTATATTACTGTTTATTTTTTTGCCAAAATGTTTCAATCAATATAATTGCAAAAATGGTCTTTGTTCAAATTTATAAACAGTTCACAGAAGGCAAGAAGCTGCAAAATACTCCTAGATCTGACAGTGCTAACTGGCTGCAGATTTCTCAGATGGGACTGTTAAAACGTGGTTGCTTTAGTTGTTGTCATGACGTGATTTGTTTATAAACTTGCACAGCTTTCAGTATGGTGCTGCCCTACTTGAAACTCGGTCCACAGTGTAATATTGCGAGACATTTTACTAACTGTCGAAGCTTTGTTCGTTGCAGGAAGGTGAAAAACTGGCAGATAATAAATCTTCATCTGCCAAGCCATCACAAACGTCATCAGCTACTGGCTGCATCAGTCAGACGAGCAAAGCAGCTACTGCTGGTGGTAAACCAGCGGCTTCATCAGTTGGCACGCAGAAAGAAAGCAAGGAGATGGTGTTGAGTCGGCTGATGAAGCTGGAACCAAAGGAACTGATGAAGGAGATCGTGAGTGGACATGTTCCGTTGAGCATGTTGAACCAGGTGGCTAGCCGGCTGCCTGCCGAGATGCTACAGGAGGCAGTCGATTTTCTCTCCAAGTCTGACAGCAAGACATCTATGGACTCTGAGCCTTCGTCGACCACTCAGCCATGTAAGCTCTCATCTCTACCATTACTACACCGTCTCCGCGCCTCTAACTTTGCCAAATGCTCACCGATTTTCAACATTCTTTCACCAACAATCTTAGCAGTAAATTTGTAGTAAAGCAATAATAAAATATCCCACCACCCTTCAAATGCGTCGCTGCACTACCTTGTGAAATATTAATGTCAGAAAAACAGCAACAACCTGAAACATGTACTGTGATTAACGACAAATTACAAGGTAGTGTCGCAACGTGATTTAGGAATGGTGGCATCTTTTACTAATACTTTGTTACAAATTTACTGCTGAGTCTGCCTTGAAAGAATTTTTTAAAAATCAGTCGATATCTGGCGAAGTTATCGGTAAGAAAGTTGACTGCCTCAAGCGCCATGTTTGCCTGACACTGTCCTGCTGAAAGATGAAGAACTCGCTTGAGATCTAACGCATGACGGCAGTAACTGTTTGTTTCTGTTATAACAGCATCACGTTACGACAGCCGCCCTCAATAACCTTGACTCCATGATGGACAAGTATCAAACTTGTGTTTTCTCGACCACTTGTGACTCGTCGACTGATGTCATCAGTGACTGTCTGAACGTTGATCATGTCCGCAGACGTTTTGTCGTCACGTCTT
>Ga0209780_1003297_pt1 | contig 11970 bp, 4 predicted proteins | sample WorMetexBAHAMAS2_FD_187384 | JGI IMG/M metagenome (GOLD analysis project Ga0209780, IMG submission 187384) | Marine gutless worms symbiont microbial communities from Max Planck institute for Marine Microbiology, Germany - Inanidrilus exumae... | ecosystem: Host-associated > Annelida > Digestive... | reverse complement strand
GTTCAGGGGTTTCGGAGCCCCGGGGGTCAAAATTTGGCCTTTCCCATTACTTTGGCTAGTCGCTTTTACAACAGCTTGTACTACCGTACAAGCCGTGATACGATCTACACGTGACCACACTGTGAACGACTTGTCTCTCAAATTACGAGAAAGGACGCTTAGGCCTACATCTCACTACTGAACCTCTCACGACTCACTACTGTAACCTACACGATGGTGACCACTGACCAGATGGCCTCTTTCCTACTGTTGTTCGATCGACAGCCGAAAAACGTACTTTCGAACTTTACGGTACACGTGATCATCGTTCACCATGGCAGTACGACGTTGGCCCCTCTATAGTTGAGTCGAACGATCGACCCTTGTTCAGAACATAAAACATCGCACACTTATATTAGGCTATTGGGCACGTGAACAGACGTTATAGGCCTAACCAAGCCTACTCAATTCAAACTATTGCGTATGTGGCCGGCCCACCATTTGCATTAAGTTTATATTATACTTCCATACTTATTTCACGATTCGTTTCTTTGGGTTGTGACTGTGTTGATCGAGGAACGTTCGTGTACTACAACGCTGACGTACGAGCTGTCACTCAGCCGACAGAAAGCCCGGCACCTCGTCAGCAGTCTTTCATTTCCATTAGGTTGGATGATCCGACACGGATAGACTTTGGATGACCCGGTCTCGAGGGGGGTAATAACTCGAGCCCAGACCGAAAAATAACTTCTACCGTCACGTTCCTGACTACGCCATCGTCATCCAAGCCACACCTTTTCATACCTTCAGCACTGTGACTTCGTGCACAACAAACCGTGACAGACAGACTGATACTTTGATACTCCACCACTTACACATCTTGGAAATTCCACGTTCAATTCATTCATTGACTGATGTTTACAAAACAGAATGACTCATAAACCGCTAGCCCTCAACAGCTCAGCAGCAGCATCAGCAACAGCAGCGGCAGAGTTCAAAGTCTGTCGAATGCGACAACAGAGTTCATCGACGTCTATTCAGTACTGAGGCGCCACCTAGCGAATGAGTTTAGCTCTGACATCTTTCCATTCATAGATTTGTCACTGTTGTCACTTGCCATATCATATGTTATGTGAAGAGTTATGACAGCTTTCGTGTTCTACAGTCATACTCGGTGTGTTGACTTAGTAGTAGGCCAATATCACATTTATTCACAAATACGATATGTTGAGCGAGAGTTCGACTTGCTTTAGTAGATGCTCGTGGTGCTCACGAGCCACGTACACTTGACTGTCTCATAACGCTCAGAATTTATTGTCACGCAAGACATTTGATGTTCTGCATTGGGACTTGTTACTGGCCCGCCTACACATAGCGTAGAGCCTGGACCAGTATTGTTTTGCTGTCTGTCGTCTGTCATCGTCTGTCGTCGTCTGTCGTCGTCTGTTACACTCCACGGCGCCGACTGTGGGCCTGCAGGCTGCTTCCCCGCGCAGGCCAGGTGATGACGTCATGCCGCCTCCAGTCTAATTATAGCTCCACGGTAACACTGAACGGCGGGCCAGTAGTGTTACGTCCCGTTATGACGACACCTTGTTCAATTTGCTTCAACAGTCACTACTTAATGTCAGCCTATGAAGTCTTTTATTCATTCCTATGGACCTTATGGACTTTGCTAAAGGAAACTTGAATCCATTCCGGATTACTTCATTTACATGACACTTCATTCAACTATAGGTCATCTCTCATCGCATGACTCTTCACAATACTAAATGCATTGTCACACAACACATATATTTATGACATTCATATAACTGACACTTTATATAACAGCAAAAATTCTTTTAGCACGTCAAGGGCCGTGGATATAATACAGTTCTTATTATATCCATGGCCCTTGACGTGCCAAAATAATTTTTGCTGTTTTATATGTCAGTTATGGGCCTTACACGTTGTTATAAAACGACAGTTTTTTTACATTTATATTTGCAGTTTTTCTACTAAATTTATTTTACAGATGCATATTGTTGCACAAGCCTATTTACGGTGTTGCGGTGTTGCAAAAACGAATGGAAGCCATACTGGAATACTACTTCCGGTTCAATTTGGTAATCGTCGTCATTAACATGTCGTTCGCTGACGCTAAGTAACTACTTTTGCTTACTTGTCCCATCCCACTGGAAAATTGCGTCGGAATTCACCAGAAAGATTATGGAGCAAATTCTCACTGTACAATATACTGCATAGTCATACAGCTTAACATGAACAAGTAACACACTGGTATGGCAATGTGTGGCTCAGAAGTCTAGTGGTTAGGGCGTTGGACTTACAATTAACGGTTATGAAATCGAATCCCTGCAATATGGCGATTTTTCGAGATGGCGGCTCCACCATCTTGTATTTTGAAAATTTTACATTTTTAACGGTCGGAGCTGTCAAGACGGTCAAACTGCTTCACTGTGCAGTGAAATCTATCAGTGACAACTGAAACAATAAATGGTAACACATTAACAGGTAAATGATAACTTTTAAGCGATTAGGGGCATAGCCAAAATTTTGTTAAGGAGAGGGCAAAAAGGTGGTCTGGAGGACGGAAGTCTCTCAATGGAGTCCATAGGCAGAGCCCAGGTGGGGGCCTGGGGTCGAAACCCCTAGATGCCAGAGATAACAGTCGAGAATAAGACTGAAAAAATAGATGAAAATACACAAATAATGAAATACTTGTGTATTTTAATACGTTTACGTCATAATAGAGTGTTCAGTCAATGAGCAGTGAACACTGTCCAGGTTCGACTATGACTTGCAAAACATTTTCACATACGACGGGGGAATGCATTTAGGCCTTCCCCCTCGGTAAAGCAATAGCAAATGATCTACCGTGTCAAAAGTAATAAGTGAAGGGAAAGAGAAAAATATGTTCTTTCTTCAGACAAGTGCATATCTACGCCGTCAGCTTTTGATATTTTTTTTACATCCGTACATGAACATTTCCAATTTTGCTTCGCCTTTTGCAGCACCCTCGTCAGAAATGACGCGCCTGTGGGCGCATAATCCTCAGCCGTTCGATTTGCTGTTGGCGATCAACGTGCACAGAAGAAATTAGCTGCAGGTAGGAGGGATCGTGCAGGTAGCCAGCTGTGTGCTGGCATTCATTCCAGCTCGGTCTCCACGATGACTTCTGACGGATTACTCCTCCGCGATCTTCTGCGACGATGTAAGCCGCTTATAGGACGAACAACGGCCACCGGGTTCGCGAGGACACACAGGTCGCGTAGGGGCTATAGAGATGGGACATTCGATTCGAGTAGTTAATTTACAAGTGGATGAGATGCAAGGAAGTAAGTTCAGAGTAACGCAGTGCACGCCAGAAATTCATTTTGCAGGAGTTACGGGTAACAGAAAGAACATATTTTTCTCTTCCCCTTCATTTGTTACTTTTGACACGGTATTGGGTATTGCTTTACCGAGGGGAGGGCCTAGATACTTCTTTTCTTTTTTCACAGTCTTGTGTTGTTTTTCATGTTTACTGTGCTGCTGCGTTCTGACAGCTGTATTTTACACATTAAATTGAGTTGAAATTGAATTGAACGTACCTGCAAATTCGCCACTGTCATTTTCGTACGGCGTACTTAGGCTAGGCCTACAATTTACCATAACGATTTTAGTATAGTCACAGCCTTTTATAACTGTTTGTAATAATTTTAAAAAAACATTTATAACTGTACCACAAATATATCCCACCACAAGTGCCGGCAATTTGCTAAAATGGCGGAAAGCCGACACAAAGACTTTACTAGCATTCATACACGAGCAGTAACTTGCCGATATTATACTCAGAGTTGCACTTGGTGCTTGAACTTAATCAGTTCAGATGCTTCAGATCCGGCGACGAACCGTCTTTTCACAATCGTAAATGTAAACTGAATTATAGAAGCCAGCACTCACAAGAGTGCAAAGACCCACGCCGGCAATGTTTTTGTGCCTCGTGACCTTGAACTTTGACTTTTGACCTCAAAATAAATAGGTATCCAGGACTCATGTTAAGTATGGAGATCCTAGCTGCATCGGTTTTTGAGATATCGTGTGGAAAAAAACAGACAAACAAACAGACAAACAAACAAACAAACACAAATGCCGCTGAAAACCTACCCACGTGACTACACTCGGCGTGCAGCTAATTGCAATTAATCAAGCAACCTGCATAATAACTGTTCCAACTCTGAACTCGTTCGTCGAATGAATCTCCGCCCGTGAAGCGCGGTTCTAGCTGTATTCTACCATGTCGACCGTTTGCAGATAAAATTCATCGCGGCATTTCCATGTTCATGGCAAAATACTATTTAGTATAGATATAGGCCCTATATATTCCCTGATCCTAAAAGCAAAAAACAGTTTATGGTAAAATACCGGAAACAAACCAATACAAGACCTCAGCTGTCACAGACAAAAGGCGTCACGCCTCTGGTAAGTTTATTCGTTATATGTAGCACTGTTATGGTGCAGTTTGTTTCATAATCTATAACAAAGACAGTTAAGTAAGTCATCAGGCTATTATTCAACTGTGGAGTCAATGTAATGTAATGTAAATCGTGGATTTATATAGCGCATAATCTGAAAAACACCTCTAAGCGCTGAATGCGCAAGTACTTTGAGAACAACCATGTCTTTAGCGATCGTCTGAAGCTGCCTAATTAATGACCGGATCCCGGAGCTCGACCGGTAGAGAGTTCCAGACAGACAGGTCAGCGACAGAGAAAGCCCGTCGGCCGTATGTGCTCAGCCGGTGTCGTGGGACGTCAAGATGATGACGACTGGAGGACCGTAAACGTTGTCGAGCAGGAACGTCAGACACTGGCGTGCAGCAGTTCGCTAGGTACTGAGGTGCTTTTCCGTGCTGGCATCCGTACGTCATGACACCAAGCTTCTAAACGATCCACTCAGGAATGTCAAGCCAGTGCAGCTCAGAATGACGGACCGCCGACAAGCCGCGGTCAAATTTCCGTGTGCCGCTGACAACACGAGCAGCAGCGTTGAGGATGCGTTGCAGCTTGTCTGTCATGGTCTTTGGAGTTCCGGCTAACATGACGTTGCAATAGTCAATGCGGGACGTCACGAAGGCGTGCACAAGCGTCGCAGCTGACTCGGAGTCAAGGGAACGTCGGACTAGTCGAAGTCGACGTAAGCTCAGTGTAAGTACAGCTGCACTGATGTTGGTGACGTGCTTCTCGAGACTCAGATCCGATGAGATCGTCACACCGAGGACCGGAACGTCATCACTCGCGGCGACAGTATCGGCACCAAGCTGCAGAGACGGACTACGACTGCCCAGTGAGGCGTGTCTGGTGCCAGCCCAAAGCAGCTCGGTCTTGTCCATATTAAGTTTCAGGCGGTTGGCGGACATCCAGTGCCGTGGCCGAAGTCAGAAATGCAGTGTTCGAGTCGTTTGATGGCTGGAGTCATATCCTCGCGACGGCAGTGTAAGTACAGCTGCGTGTCATCTGCGAAAGCATGCAGTGTTACGTCATGCTCTTCGGCTTTGTCCGCCAAGTCCGCAGCGTATAGGATGAACAGCCGCGGACCCAGTACTGAGCCTTGAGGAACACAGCATGAGATGTGGACTGTGGATGACATGCGACCATCATGGGCGACACGAAATGATCTGCCAGTCAGGTATAATCGAAACCATGGCAGGACGACGCCGCGCAGACCGAACTGAAGCTCGAGCCGCATCAACAACAGATCGTGGTCCACAGTGTCAAAAGCAGCGGTCAGGTCGAGTAAACAGAGAGCTGAGACCTGTCCACCGTCAGCCGCCCAGCAGTAAAAAAATTGACACTGAACTTTGACCTAGGTCGTCTAAATTAACGTAAACACTGTCAGGATGAACCAATATGGTCTCAGATATATAGGTCAAAAGTCATTTAGTTCTAAAATTATTGTTCTGACACACAGGCACACACTGGAGCGACTCCTCTACCTGGACCACTCAAGCGCGGTCGGTAATCAACGGAAACGAGTACATCGAAAACCGATATCGCAGAAGGCTCATCACTAGTAGGCGTGCTCGGCTGGTGGACAAGAAGAATTAGCGGCCAGTTGCAGAGGTCGACGCTCTACGTCGCCGACTCATCGGGCTCCGTCGTAGAAGAACATTCATCCAGCTCACCGACATAGATTCGACGTGATGCCGGGAATCGAGGCACTTGTCGTAAACAGTGACAAATTGAGAATCGGCAGTCATGTAACCAAGACAGGGACGTATGCAGATTTTGCTAAAGGGTCTAGGGGACGGAAGTCCCCCAGTGGGTCCGCGACAAAGCCACAGTAGGGATCTGGGGACGAAATCCCCCAAAAGCTGAAGCACATATAACATTTTTACAGGAAAAAGTGGACCAGATTAGAGCATGCATTTTAACCACGACTTCAGCATGAAACCACATCAGCTGGCAGAGGGGTGTACCCCTACATCAAAACATTTCTCATCAGATTTATGAAAATCTTAAGTCACCCTTATGGTGGCTTGGATGGGGATCCGGACCGCAGGACCCCCTCTGGTCAGCTACGCCCTTGAACTAAAATCGCTTTTATAAGGTCAAGACCAGGCCGACAATCGAACCATCAGACTCAGTATGACTGTAAACTAAAAGCACGTTGCTGACTTCACGCGACTGGTGTACAAATATACATAAGGCGAAGTGACGTCAAACTTCAAAGTAATCTGTGGTCACGATACCATCCACAATTCTACATGTTGTAGGACATGACGTCGTACTGTGCGAAGTTAGCTGGTGAAGATTTGTCACGATATATGTAAATACAATTGAATCAGTAGGTTTAAAAGCTAGCGCCAGATCGGCGATCTGACTATAAATGCTGCAAAAATGTTTACGTATCTTTACCCTGCATCACGGCGACCAGAACAGCTGGCATAGATAGGAATGAAGAAATTGCGTCACTGTTATCGTATTCGTATCTATACTGGTCATACGCGGTTACCGTTTCGACACAACCCTAACATCAATAGATGATCCTTTCACATCGCACCGCGTATATCGCGGCCAGGAAATGGGTGGTCTGGTTGGGCTAGAAGTCGGCTGATTAGAATTCATCTGCGGGCGTCTTCTTAGTGTAGCGCCACTCAACGTCGTCGACCGTCGTAAAGAAGGCACTGACACGCGCAACAGTCGCGTCGCGTCGCAGTCGTAGTCGTAGCCTGTTCACAACACTGAAATTGGGCATACGACTAACGCCGACCGCAGTCTAATGCAAATTCCAGTTTGTCAGAACAAAGAAACGAGTTTTTCGTACGTGATACTCGGACACAAATGTACGCTGACCGCGTCTCCTGCTGCCCCCTGGTGTGTCACGCGCCCCATTAAGATTAGAGAAAAGATGTGACAGACAGACGGACGATGTAACAGTATTAAATCACAATGGTTGATTGTGGACTCTAAACATGAAATGAAGTGGTTAGTCGTCCACCTTTTAGGCTCTTCATCCTACCGTATACTGATAGCTACAACTATCTAAGGCTCTGGCATATGTTATTAATGCAGAACTTAACTAGATGGCTGTATTGTGTGAAATGCCCACAATAAGCCTTCAGTATTCGGCTCAAAGGGCTCGGCTATCTGTGCACAAGCTGTTTACTTCCTGCATTCGACGAAGCCTAGTGTTACGTGACTCAATACTCGATGGTGATTGGCTGCCTGCGACTGAGTGATGTCAACATTATCTGTCGTGTTGTCAACGCGCGTCGGACGTGCAGAAAATTTGGGGAGGTTTCTTGTATGAAGTGTACAGGCTAGGGGAGTGACTTTGAATTGATTCCAACGGTAGAAATTGAAACTAGAAACCCCGTAGAGGGTTATTTTGGTAGTGAATTTCCAACTGTCTGTAATTATTGCTGAGTTATGGCGGCCTGAAGCCTCAAGAGTCAAGACGTTTAAATTTTTAAAGAAACTATTGCGTTTTTTTGGAAAAACGACCCCTTACGGTAAAATTTTAGAAATTCTGTTCTGAAAGTTTTCATCGTGACACTGATCCGTACGTGTTATTCTCAAATTTCGTGAAATTTGGCCGACAGGAAATCGATGAAATCGTGCGATGCATACCTGACAAAAAATTCGCCTGACTCTCCAGCTGACTGCGGGATCGCACCCAAAAATCTGCCAGGGCCAGCCCCCGACAATGTACTGAGAGTGCTCCAGATCTCATCCAAGTCGGTTCACTTTCAGCGCAGTTATCGCAGAACGCGTGAACACCGCCAAAACACCGCTAAATGGTATTAAGTAAAGTGAATCCAGTATTCGGCTGAAGTTTAGCTTTGACCCTGACATTATGTAACAAACTAGATCCCTATATGCTCGAGCTAATATGATTATTCGCAGATTTTCTAATGCTTCGTTAGGCACTAAAGTGGTGTTATTTAATGCATACTATACTCAAATTTATGGTTGACCCTTATGGAGTGCAATATTTCTCGTATAGCAAACTAAGTGTTGCAATGATACATCAAGACTTCTGCGTAAAGAACCAATAAGATGAGGTAGTGCACCGAAATGTTTTGTATTACACAATGTTACGTCGTTTGATGCAATGATTTGTAAATTGATGTATTCTTTTTGGACTAGTCTCCGTTGCTGTGATAACGCTGTCATTCATTCCTTTGTTGATAGTGATGTTCGCAATTATTGTTCACAGATTGTTAGGAGATGGTATGCTATTCTTTTTATTTTTTATTTTTAATAGTGTTTATATTACTGTATGCATCATGAGCCATGAGCATGTTATTGAAGTACAATGAATGAAATAAATGAAATTAGTTTGCGTAAAAATGGTATTAATTTATGGCGACCTGCGCCTCCGGAGAAAATTTCAAGAAGCGACCGGTCTATACGCCGTGGGCGGGTATAAACGGTCGCTGAAAACGATGCAGGCGTATGGAACCTTGTTGACTAAATAGCCTACGTCACTGCTGTGGCAAATAGATGTTGTTAGTGTTTTATTTTAAAACTTTTGAGAGAAAATGTAGTGTTTAATACTAACCTTGTAATTCACCAATAAAGGTAACAGTATAATAAAAAACTTAACTAATTAACTTAACTAAATATCGGCTAACAATGTTGGCAGTTCTTTCTTAGTACAATCATTAAATATCTTACACAATTCATTATTAGATACAAAATTTTTTACAAAAAAAACCTTTTGCGAATTGTAATAGCCTTCTCTGCAGGTAGACAATTAAACATGTTTAAGCAACGTGTGACAATATAGACATTATTTGTTTTTTTTCTTTTTTTTCTTTATATTTATTGTATTTATTCTTTTCTTGTTTGCTGCCAATTAACTTGGTGAATAAAGTTGACTATATATCAACAACCTCTTGTGATCTCGTGTTGAAAATTTTCTTGAATGTACTGTTAAAGACATAGTTAATAGAATATTATATTGTGACTTTCACAGACGGCAGGCTTCCAAAGCGTAATATAGAACTGAAAAACATTTGGACTTAATTAGCATAAACACGTAATGAATATATTTCAAAGGAATTAAATCCTATGATTATATAGCTCGTATCATTACCATTGACGATCTGATCTCAGAATCTACCCACGACCTTTTCAACAAGACGTGTATCCCGTCGCACTGTTTGTATCATATTTGCCTGACTATCGTGTGTGTGATTTGCAGATGCATGTGGTCGTGGGTTTCAACTGCAAACTCATAGTATTGTTTTACATAGGAATTCATTTGTAACTCGATCATTGTACATGTATGTTAAATAGTTTTATGTGCGTTTGTTGCATCTTTTTCAATAAAAGGTTGCTGGAGTAACCTCATTATTAATTAATTAATTAATTAATTTATTTATTTATTTATTTATTTACTTACTTACTTGCTCACTCACTCACTCACTCACTCACTCACTCACTCACTCACTCACTCACTCACTCACTCACTCACTCATTTATTTATTTATTTATTTATTTAAGTAACCTCATGTGATACAATTCAACCATTTTTTTCCAAAAACGGCATTCAGTGACCGAGCATTTAGCAGTAAACGTAGTATCTAGAGAACATTTTAAAAGAGAACGATGATTCCAAGGCATCGTTCATTAATAACTCGTCGATTTTTGAAAGTGAAGTGTTGCATTAGATCGTGACCGGGTGTTGAGCGCTGATGAGTTGTGACGAAGGTGCGATATCGGCAGTGACCTAAGGCACACGTTATCACCCGGCGGTCGGGTGACATGCGGTGATGTTGCCCGTGTGACATTATGTCATCGGCGTGAACACAGAGCACGCCCAGCAGACCGTGAAATGCGCCTCAAGGCTCCGCTCGTGTGTTGTCGAAGGTGAGTGAAGTTGAAAGCGGCCACGTGAAGACGTGCCGGACGGACATTGCGTCGACCGACTCCCGGTGATGATACAAAAACATCCTTAACCCTCTGGAGACTTCAGTGCAGTGGCTATGTATTTTGGAATGCCACTTTTAAAAAGTTCAGAAAAATTAATAACTAAACATCGATAAATTTATTAACCACGCCGAAGGTAGTCGCGAGGTTAGAGTTTGCAGCTGCGTTTGTTTGTCTGTCTGTTTTTCCGCACGATATCTCAAAAACGGATGCAGCTAGGATCACCAAACTTGACACAGAAATGTTTCACGACGAGACCTGCAAATCCATTTATTTTGGGGTGAAAAGGTCAAAGATCAAGGTCACAAGGCACAACAACAGTGCCAGCGTGGGTTTTTGCACTCTTGTGAGTGCTGGCTTCTTCTCGCATTAAGTAGCGTTCTCACTGCGGCAGTAGAACTCCGTCGACGGCATGCTACGGCCGCAGTGAGAACGCTACTTTAAACTTCACGTAACCTCGCTGTAGTAAAAGTCACCACACGTCATCAAGGTTTAACAGTCAATGCATTAATTTCGATATGGGACTGCACCTAATATACTCATATCTAGTGTTCGAGAATATATGTAATTTACGTTTTTTTAGATTTCAAAACATTCGCTTTTACTCTTTTGAACTGACATTCGTTACCAAAAGTTGTCCTCAGTCCTTCGAAATGAGTTCACAACTTCGCTGAGTGATCAGAACAACTAACGTCGAGCCCAGTAGTAATTCTGTTCCAAGCTCTCGAGCATGACCCGACCATTGCCGGACGCGAAAGTTGTTTAGGCTTTTTGTACGGTCTGTCTGCTTGGTTGGGTTGACAGCAGCGAAGATGAACAATGAACAGCCACAGTATTATAATTGTTGACGAAAGGCCGCAATGATTGAACGGTCTCTAACACTGGAGTACGTTATTACGTTTTTTAACGTTTTTTTAAATACAAAACACGTGACTTTTTAAGTTTTAGAGTTGCTGCACACGTTTTTCTTGAACACTGCTGTTACCCGAAATTTTGCAGGACGCTATTCTATTTTCGAAATGCTTTCATTATCGCAATCAGCAGTAAATTTTTGATAACGCCGTCGCTAAAGATCCCACCTCACCTGAAATGTGTCGTCGCACTACCTTGTGAAATATACGGCACCTTTATGACTCAAGGTGACCAATAACTCAGTTTTTCGCGCCATTGTGTATAATTGCCGTATGATGAAAAGGGTTAAAAGTTGGCCGGTGCGACGACAGCGGACACTGCCGGCGACTCCTTGCTGTTGCGTCATCGTCACGTGACACGTGGATCCCGAGGACCACACACGAAGTTGTGCAGACTTCGAACACATCCGCATCACCAAGAACTTGAATATCCGCAGAGACGGTGCATGAACTGCATGTGAATGTGACACCAAACAGTCTGGAGCATTGCACGCAGCTGCCGCAGTCCCGCCCGTCGCCGATAATTTTTTTTTGCTGCGTAAAGCCTCGTCGAAACAGGCAACAATGTTGAAGTTCGACAAAGAAAGTCAAAGGTTGCTTCGACAAAGTCGAACGTTGCTTGAATTGCTTCGACATTGTTGCCAAAAACGGCAACAATA
>Ga0209780_1003296_pt1 | contig 11972 bp, 6 predicted proteins | sample WorMetexBAHAMAS2_FD_187384 | JGI IMG/M metagenome (GOLD analysis project Ga0209780, IMG submission 187384) | Marine gutless worms symbiont microbial communities from Max Planck institute for Marine Microbiology, Germany - Inanidrilus exumae... | ecosystem: Host-associated > Annelida > Digestive... | reverse complement strand
ATGTGATTGCTTGCCATACACTAATAAATTATTTCGTATTTTGTATAACGTTGTTTTCAATTTTTTGAAGTCCTTCGCCTTGTGGAATGTCGACGCATTTTGCGTTGCGGCTGTGCACGAAATTGGCGAAAATCGTTTTTGTTCCTCATTTATTGTAGGATTAACTTCAGGAAAGCAGCACAGCAGCTTTTCTCTTGGAGCTAAAGCCGCAATTATGAACGTGAGAAAGTTTTAAGAATGTTGGCTGGCAGACTTCAGATAAATACAAAGTAAGCTACTACTTCAAGTTTGGTCGCTAATCGCTATATGTCTGAAGAAAGACATAGAATGCATGGAGGAAGTGCAAATAAAGCCAGAAAATTGGTAAAGGGACATAAAAAACAAATCCCATATAGAGAGATTGGCAATACGCAACGTCACTGGAGAGAATAAGAATTAAAGATGATTTCATATTTTTAATATAAGTTATCCATGTACCGTATTGAATAATTTTGATAACGTGAATAAGAAACAATTCTTCGAATTGGATGATGGCAGCGGATATTGCCTCCGAGGTCATGGTTTTCGTGAAAGTGAAAGTTCAAAGAAGTCGTTTGCAACTCAGATAGTGTTTCTTCAGCCACAGAATATTTGTCAAACTGTGGAACAAGCTACCGTCGTCAGTTGTGGGAGCATTCTCTCAACCTGTTCAAGAAGCGACTGGTTGACTGGAGCACAGGATGTGGAGTTTTGTTTAGTGCGTCAGCTTCTTTTCTACAAAAACTACAAGTTACGAGTAATAAAGAAATAAAGTAACGAGCGTAAAATACAACGATCTCACGCTCTCCCTACAACGAGGGTGGGCAACCGTAATAATGCCAACGAATATTTTTGCGGAGATTCAACTACAGAAGTCAACGATATTTTTAATTTTAATTATTTGCAAACAACCAATAGGCCTGTCACCAAGAAGTATAATTTGGTACCGGCCGATGGCGGTGACGCTTTTCGGCTGGGAAGGTAACCGCAGGCCTGGGCCGCCTGGTGGAAAGTAATGGCAGCCTACCGCCGGGTGGATGTCTTCGAGTGACCTGCGGGCTGACTGCCTGTACACCGAGATCAGCTCCGGGCCCAACGCTCGGTAACGAGTATGGGAGAACTTTACCTTTACCTAATAGATCTATCAAGACTCGAGAGGTGGAAGAGGATAAGCGAGAGTTATTAACGACATCCAGCAGTGTACCTATATCGACGTGCACAAGAAAAAACGCTTTGCTGCCGCAGCATCCATACGTGCGAAAGAAACGTCGGTATATGCAGCAAATGTGATCGATGGGCGAAGGTGATCGGCCGACATAGAATAAATCCGTCTGTGTGTTTCCACGGCGGGCGCATTTGTCATCCAGCTGTCCGTCTTCCGCGTTATACTGACCACGTAATCACACCGAATCATAACCACAGTCATCATCGTAACTGCCAACTGCTGTCAGCTAATTCACGTCGTCATTTAATTATTTCTCGTCAAAATGCGCGGTGCTTTGCGGCTTATGCTAAACGCCTGAAACGAAGCGTTACCGTAGCCATAGCGTATCTGTGCTTTAAAGAGGCCAGTTATCACAAGTACACACTGAATTTCTTCACAGTAGTTTTCTCATCAACTGTCCTCCATGACAGCACCGACTGTGCTGTATCTAGGATGAGGATAAAGTTTGGAGAGAGCATTCGATGTAATCCTTACTATGGAAGTCTCTACCACGGAACTGGAGACAAACAGGTCAACAGTGACATTTAAACGCTGTCTCAGATCTCACTGATAGATTACCGGTAGGCCACTGTTAAGGCTGAATGTAATTATAATGAGACAATGTATTCGTTGTCGTTAGCAGGCCACATAAGCCGCTGTTGCAAGTCAACAGCTACGCGATTTTTCACTAGCGCCGCGGCGCGCCGAGAAAATTACGGCGGCGGCGGCGTCCATAAATTTCGGCTGGCCCGGCGGCGCGTCGAATTTTTTTCCGGCAGCGGCGGCACGGCACGCTTCAGGCTGGCGGCGGCGGCGGAATTCGGCGGCTGAGCGTCTACTAGAGCGTATCGTAGCTTAGCTCGCATTTTAGCCCGCGCGGCATGCATGCCCCGCGGGATATAATGTTTTGCGTGCTTAAATTTCTTTCTTTTTTAAAATAACCCTTGCAGCGAAAAGAACTCAGAACGTTTCGCAATTACGCCACCACAGTTCAAATATTGTGCTGTTCTTGACCGATTCCACCGAGAGTTATCAAAAAAGTCGCACGAAGCCATGTTGATTTAGGGCGATGCCAAACCCAGCAACCTTCCCATGGGGACCTAAACAGGCATTTTCAAACCGAACTCTTAAAACACTACGAGGCACATACTGTCGAAGTAACTACGTCGATTACAACTGAATTTTGCACAACGACAAATGCCCACCAGATACTCCTTTCTGATAATCGACATAGTTTCATAGTTTCTGAGAGTACAAGTACGGCAATCGTACCATACTCGTGTCGTACCACTCTTAACCGATAACAACAGAAACTAGGACAAAGTGAAGGCGCAAGACAATCGTAAAACAGATTTATCGCCGGAACAGCTAATTTGCATGCGGATCAGCATCTCATCGTCGCTCGCCGTAGAGACGAGAGGGCGTGCCGCTTAGACAGCTTGTCGCCCGCGCTGTCGATTTCGTTATTGAATTAGTTGTCTGTGTACGCGGCAAATTAATGAAAATCTGCGTAGATCACGCGGCTGTGGTCCGACAAGCTGCACTCCACGTAACGTGCGACTAGCCAGCACCAGCTAGCCTACTTCAGCGCCTTCTCGCCGTCATCAGCGGCAAAATATAGCCCCGCAATTACATTCATTTATCGCAGCGGCCTGAAAGAGAGAGAATAAAGCCGAAGAGCGGCAGATAGACAACGTCGTGCTATCTATCCTATGCTGTCGACGTGGCTGATGTCACTGAATGATGCGGTCGTACGGTCGTAGTGTCTGCAGCAGGAGCAGTGAAGCTGGCCAGTTTTATTGTTATGGAATCATTGCGTCCGTCACGCGGTATTGCCGTCGGTGAATGACTGCAGCCCGGGCGACTGGCACTGCCCGCCGTGCGTTCACGCGCCCTCATCATTCTACTGACCGCCGGCGACACGTACACGACCAGCGTTCACATCGTACCGCCCTGAGCTAGTTCCATTGTCTTTGCATAAGCTACATGTAGATATCGAAAGCAATATTTTGCAGTTTGCTGTTAAACTACGAAATCGATATGACAGTATACTGATAGTACTGATACCGATACTTTATTAGAATCAAGCAACAAACGTGCGAGATTGTACTACGAAACAGAATGCCACATAGTGTAACTGTAAATGAACAAACAGTAACATATAACATCAAGGAGATGTCTAAAACAACTAATATATCTATTAAGCATGGTTTATGGCATGAGATCACGGAATAAACACCAGTTAATAAAGGATCCTTTGAACAGATTATTATCCCCGCGAAACAGAGGGAATATTTTTTCACCGGCATTGGTTTGTGTGTCTGTGTGTCTATCTGTGACCACGATAACTAAAACGATTGTGGACGGATTTGTACATTTTATGGGAAGGTTCCCAGGGAAAAAGGAAAGACCAAGTTCGTGTTTCGTTACGATCGGTAGAGCGATGTGGAAGTAACGGTCAAAAAACCCCGTAAACCGGCGATTGTTCACATTTTAATAATAATAATAATAATACAACATTTGTATAGCGCCATAGTGTCCTATGCGGGATGCAGAGGCGCTTACACTTGCACGCTGAATCATATCGGCGAACGGTAACGTAACGTAACCTAACGGTCAAAAAATCGGCGATTATGGTTGAGAGAAAAGCAGTGCAAACAAACTGAGCACAGAGCTTAAAGCAGTATAACACATCGCCAACTGCTGCGAACGCTTACATCATTTATAAGACTGTTTAGAGCGATTTTCTTCAAGAGAGAGTTGTCGAATTAACCGTCACGCGCGTGAGAGTGTTATTGTTTATGACGATGCCGTGTGTTTGTGGTGAGAAATGCGTGAAGCGATAACATAGCGCGGCTGAGCGTTGCACGTCGTAGCGACATACGCGGCACTCGCAGGCATTGAAGAACGCGCCGACACCTGCACCGCGCACGGAAGACAAACACCCGAGAATTCGACGAAGTCGGGACTACAGTCTCTCTTGCATTGTGACGACTCAACAGTAGGCTTTGCCATCGTAAAGTAAAGTAAAGTAAAGTAAACAGTGTATAGCAGTTTAGCATCAACTTAGCTCTTTACCGCTACGGGAAACTCACATGCCACATGGGATCACACAGTGTTATCTGCCACCCGACAGAGGTGAGAATCCCGCCTTTACACCCAGCCGAAGCAGGTACTATTATTATTACGCATTTACTGTATATTATTTATTTATTATCATCATCATTAACTTTTAACACTAACAATATGCAAATTATAGAATTTTGTTGTGAACAATTCAACTTCATTCTCTCTAGCCGTCAGATAGCCAACCGACGTGATAAATTTATTAAATCTGAAGGCAACGCACAAACTTGCTAACTTTCATTAACATGTAGGCTAAGTACATGCCATTTCTTTGTGTGTTTTTGTGTGTTTTTTCTTTTTTCTTTTTTTTCTTAGTTAAGTCATTTTCAATTGCGTATTTTGTTGTATATTGTTACTACCATTTGTGGCGATAAAGCTCATCAATATATTATGTTGCAGTGGTCAGAAGTGAACAGAATGTATCCTGTCACTGTCAGTGCAGTAGGATTTATAGTTTGGCCCTTTATTATTATTAGGCCGCATCGCCTGCACGCAATGCATAGATGCGGCCTATTGCTACAGATATCGCACGTAGCGTGGTTTGTGTGTCTGTGTATTGGGCACACGGGTGAGCTGGGCAAAAAAAACGGTTGAACCGATCGAGATGCCGTTTGGGGAAGACTCGTGTGAGCCCAAGGTACCATGTATTAGACAGGGTCAAGATTGGACGAATCCATTTGCCGCCGACAGGGGTGACAAGACAGCGATGCGGCCTCTTGCCATGTTACTTTTGACACTTGTCATTATTATTATGATTATTATCATCATGGTCCAAAAGTAATAAGCTAAAACAAATACTGTGGTGTCTTCACTCTTCATATACAAAACTGAAAGATTCATGTATAACGACAGAGCTGAATCAATCAATCAATCAATCATTAATTTTTAGAGTGGCCTAAGTGGCGTAGCCACTGCAAGGACCAGTGATGACTTCGTCCGCGCGAGCGGTTGCGAAGTATTGTAATGAACATGTCTGTCTGTCTGTCTGTCCGCGAGGATATCTCTGGAACCACACGCGCAATCTTTACCAATTTTTGTGCATGTTGCCTACGGCCGTGACTCGGTCCTTCTACGGCAGGGTGACAAAATCCCAAGGGAAAGGAGCAATGCATCTTACAGCATAGAATTTAGGACCCATACAAAACGGCTGAACCGATCGAGATGCCATTTGGAATGATGAATGGGTTTGGCCCGAGGAACAGTGTTTTACTTGGGGATGACGATCCCCGAAAGGGAAGGGGCAGTTTGGGGGAAAACATGTGCCTGACAAGCCTAACACCCAGATGAATTGCGAATTGGACTGGTCACATGATAGGGGCAGATGCTTGATTGCAAGCATTGGACGAGTCTATTATCGGCCGCGTAGGGGGTGGGATTGCACACCGCGGGTGACGTCTGATATCTACGATTGCGTTGTTGAGAATGTCAACGGATAATGTCCGGATATGATTGTTGAAATAAAAAAATGTTTTAACAGTCGCGGGATAGTCAGCAGTGAATTGGCAGAAGTTACGTTAGTAGGTAGACGATTCCATATGAGTGGAGCAGCAAACACGAAAGCTCGGCTGCCGACAGTTGAGAGTTTGACTGGTGGTTCCACACGGCGGAGTTCGTCTACCGAGGTATGAATGAATGAATGAATGAAAATGCGAGGATTTTAAGTGCGTTTGAAAACCGACTGAGAGCCGGCTTTGTCTAACACACTATGTAAACAAATCAAGCCGTTAAGGTAGGCCTATGTCCGTGTCTCCGTGACGCACTTTATACATCAGCACAGTCAGTTTGTATTCTGTTCTTTGCGGAACCCGCAATCAGTGAAGACTGATGAGTGCATCATTTATATGGTCGCAGGTTCGCAGAGGCGAGGGTAGATAAGCGGAGCCGCCGCATTCAGGACCGACTGGAGTTGGCGCATCAAGTAAGCCGGAAGGCTGACCAGCAAGCCAATCCCATAATCCAGCCGGGAATGCACCAGTGCGACCACAACATCTGAAGAGTGGTCGACGGTACAGAGCGACGGATCTGGCGTAGCTGACGAAGCGCTACGAAGCATCGCGATACTGTACGTTGTAACTCGTGCGTGCGTCCGCTCTGAATCAAGATTGAGAGACGCTGAAACAAGACACTGGTCTCGCGTGGGTCATCGGATGCCACAATTAAACGTTGGCTGACCTCACGCATAGTGTCGAAACCAGATAAATTAAATGGTCTAAGGGACTCAAATGCGACGCAAACATGTGCTGTTACATCACACGTGGGGGATTTGCCGCCTTTTCATGATATTAACGTGAAGCGGTCAGGCCGCTTGCCATCAAGTCTTGTAAGACCGATAGGCTCCTTAGTTACAGGAATGCATGAGGATACCATTGCAAAAGAAATGGTATCCTTGATACTTTTGATAGCCTGATGCCTGCCAATTCTGGCATGCTTACATACCAAGCCATGTAACACAGCTTCTTGAGGTACTCGGTTTTTTATTTTTATTTTTTCATTATTTTTCGTTTCTAGGCCGTTTCTAGATTAAGCTGGCCATCTCGTCAGCTCGTATCGTATCGTATCGTAGCCGACGACAGTGCAGAAATGACGTCGACATACAAGGTGCGCCAATAAAAAGCAATCCCTTAGGAAAGATTTTATATTTCTATAACTGTAGCAAATATTTACTAAATTTTTATTTTTACAGAGGAGGATTCAGGCCATATATGCAGCAAATTTCGGTACAATATTTGCTTTTATTTAAAAATTACAATTATTTGAACTTAATATTACATTTGTCTAAGCGAACTAGTAGCGTACAATTTTTGGCATTTGTTAATGTTTTTATGATGGGCAACGTGAGTAATAAAGACAAATGCTTATTCAGATGCTTCACGAGCAAGGATTTGGGGCTAAAGTGATAAGAGGAAGTTATCCTGACAAAACTGGAGCATGAGCTCGTTGCAGACAATTTGCCGTCTGGTCGATGAGACGGGTTCAGCTGTGACGCAGCGCAGGTAGCGGTAAGCGGTAGCAAACTCCAATACAAGTCTTATAATACTCAAATATATAAAAACTCTTATACTGTTTTGATAACTGGAAATTTCGGGATTTTTTAAACTCTACCGAGGGAGAATATTTAACTTTCACAAACGGGAATTCCAAATGGCCCTGTGCAGTAACAAAAGTAGGGCAGTCCATTGCACAATTGCACATCAGTATCGGTTGTTTTGGCGCCAAGTCACGGTTCCGCACGCTATAGAACCTATACCGTCACATCATTGATATTAACGCTAGCTCCCCAGTATATATCAGATTAGCAGGCGTCGTCGCCGAAAATAAACTTAACACTACGGCCGTGCAGGAAATGAGTTTGCTGGCCTGTCATGTTGGTAACAAACGGACCGGCCAGTCATAACGTCACACGCGCAGCTGCTGGAAGAATTGAGTCTTTCAGTCACCCAACGGCGATCAACAATGTCTTTCTGGTCTTCACCTGTTAATAAATTATAAGTCGAAACCCTGTTTCCTTCACGCTATAGATAAGTAAAAATTTGTGACACTGCAACGCGACCAAAACACGCATTTTAGGACGCGTCGCTTGCGTAGCATAGATTCGGCCTATTGCGACAGACGTCATACGTTTGTGTCTATCACTGTTGTTGGTTACACTAATGTACTATACAACAAGACGCTCAGCTACCGCAGAGGGACCGCGCGATGCGCGCTGTTTGCTTGGTAATATCGACAGCGATACTTTTGTGCCCGAAATGTCAAAACAGGCGTCTGTTTTTCAGTACAGTCAAAATACGTCGGCGTTTAAGTGCAATAAATCGTTCCGTAGTCAATTGTTGACGCACTTTATTATTTACAATAGTAACCGATCTTTCACGTTACCGGTGATTAATACGCCCGTTAGTCCATCACTGCATCCTAGTAGGCCTATATGGATGCACACAGTCATTCCAATTAAACCCCTATTACTATAGCACCTAGTGGCAGGCTAATCAATAGTATCGGTATCGGTATAAGCGATACTTTTTAACTACGCATGCCGATAGGCAAGATGTGGATATATCGTTTACTGTTTGTTTGTTTGTTTGTTTTAATTGTCTTTTGTTTGTTTGTTTCTGTGATTGCATGGTTACGGATTTCTCCTGCGTCAAATTGTGCTCGGCCGTTCATCGGCGTCCAAGGCAGGGAATCACAAATTTTTGAGAACTTTGCTCCCCAAAAAGCCCAAAATCGGCCGGCGAATCGGCCAGCTCGCGCACTGAACTATATAATAGAACTGGGGGGAGTTTTGCCTTGCCTAGCCTGCAGGCCTACGCTGACTGAAGTCAAAGTGACGTTCTATTTATAGCACCGTAGAGATGCGCCGACGTAAACGTCACGCTGGAGATGCGTGCGGCGTGTGGACGTAGGATCGGCATGTGTGGATATTATGTCAGTCCTACTGACGTACTTGTTAAAAGTATCGTTAACAAGCCTATTGGTATAGTACAACTGGAGCACGCAATGCAGTTAGGCTACGCAGCATTTCATCAACGGCATCAACCGTCATAATTCACCGTTCGATTGTCAGCGAGTGACAGTTGCAGCGCCTGGTGGACCGCGGTGAAGCGGTCCCTTGGCGGTTCTGACCGTGTCGGGGATCACGTCCGCGCGCCTTGGCGCACGTCGGCCGCCGGTCTTAACAGAGCTGTGAAAACAAGCTGCGGGAACCGAGAAGCCGGCGTGGCGCCGTGACAGGTTGTCCCGCCAGTACAGCGAATAGAGATGGATTATCGTCCACGTGAATCGAGCCACCTAATCTGCCCGTTTTATTCCCATTCTGATCCGCGCGTCGCGACCGGCGCCGCTTCACGCCGACTCCCCGGTGCCTCAACTCGACCGGCGTAGAATATTAATATCGCTCGTCACCTCTACGGAGACTTGCACAGTCGATTGACACTAGACAAGATGTCATATACGTTCCGTAGACAACTAGGCCTAGGCCTACTGCCATGGCGATCTCGATAAAACCGTTTGACATAATTATTATGTTGGAGTGGTCAGAAGTGGACAGAATGTATCTTGTCAGTGCAGTAGGATTTATAGTTTGGCCCTTTATTATTACGTCAGGATAATGACGGTTATATTTTATAAGTTACCGAGTTGGTTGGTTGTACGGCACAGCGGTAGATCGTCGGTCTTTGGCCGGCGAACTATCCCTGTCCTACGCTCGACCTGTAGCTGACGGGTGACCATTTATGTGGGTAAACTGTCCGCTATAGGTCAACCAATCAGGCCAACTCAGACTTTCATCCCTTCGGGGTCGATAAATGAGTAGTAAGCTGCAATTGGATGTCTGCTATCTCAGTTAGGGGTGGCGCCATCTGGTTAACGCTTACGAAGGAAATGTGTGATCCATGTCTGAGCGCTTTGAGACTATGCGTAGTATAAATGGCGCTATATAAATATTCTTCTTTTCTTTTTTCCTTATATATTTTGCCCTAAGTAGTAAGTACACAGCAGTATTGGGGGACATTTTGCAAAGGCGTGTAGTACCGATAGTCTGTGTCTATACATAGGGAACACGACGTGCAACTTCACTCAATCTTGAGTCACTTTGCCAACAGTATTGAATTGATTGCATACCAGAATTACACGTGTTATTTTTATGTTTTGTTTAAGGCACTTGTATTGTGCTAATATTTTGTCCTTTTCTCCTCTGTAACGTTTGCAGTAACTTGGTCTTAATGTTTTACTGTTTCTGTCCGTTGTGATGTTCTAGAAATAAATGACTGATGATCGGGTTGGAGTTAGGTTTAGTAGTAGAAGTAGAGTTAGGGTTAGGATTTCCCAACGTGGATCGAGTGAAATCGCACACCTGGTTCCAGACGCGAAAGCACAGTGTACACGATAAAACACAATGAACACGATGGGATATAGGACACAAAACCAGACTGAGATCCAACTTAAGCTACCCCACGAAACGAAAACCTGAAAACGAGGAAATGAATTACAACAGAAAACGATGTATCGCCGCATATATCCGGGTTATAGATCAGTAAGCCAACTTAGCCATAAACTTCGTCCGACTTAGCAGGAATTTTGCTCACAACTTCGGAGACTGGAAAGTTTGCAGAACGCCTACGTTCCTAAAAACGATCTGTGATTATTCAGTGGACTGTGACTAACGTTTGTTTTTGTTTGTGTTTGTGTTTTTTGTGTTTCGCATACTTATTATATCGAACTTACAAAATTGTCAACTTTGCTTCTCCAAGGTCGGCTATATCTCCGCACTTGCTGAGCTCTTGTCTGATATGTTGGTCGTGTACTACTCATGGAATATACGTGTCAAAAAAGTGATGACTGCAGTGGTCTATTACGCTGACTTGCAGCATCAGCTACACATGACCATTAACCCAGGCACTTTGTCACGCTGGCCGCGTCTAGCGGTAAGCGTAATGCATCGATCTGACGTCCGTCCCTCCGTCCATCTGTCTGTCCGTTTGTGCCATCTTTTTTCCAACCTTAATAGGGTGCGCGGCGCATACTCAACGTGACTCACCAGGGGGCATCACGCGACGCAGCCAGCGCACATTCCGTCCGAGTATTGCGAGAACGGATATACTTGTTTTGTCTTTTAGTGACAATGCACTGAGACAATTCGCTGACGCACTGGACAAGCTGCTGCACCTGAATGTGGATTTGAGGAAATGCAGCTTCATCCACGGCATTCTGCCGATGTGGCGCCCAGTGATTTCAACCTCTTTCCGACTGTGAAAAAAAGTACCTGAGCCATGCTGCGCTGACTGATTTTAAACCGATGATGAACTGTCTGCGACAGAACAGTGTTCGAGAGAAGAGCCAGAAACAGTCTACTTGGCCGAGTTTGAAAAGCACAGAGATCGTTAAAAACGATGCACTGATAAATACTAAAGTCAATGCGTGCTCGTTGATCTGCCTGTTATATTTGTTAAAGAGTTCGGGTTCAAAACTTAATCTATGCCCTTTGTTGGTTCGTTGAGTGGGCCGCTGATCGTCATCAGGGCCTTTTGTGATGTATGTCGTTAGCAATGCAATGTGGATTTCTGAAAGACGTCCATAAAGATAAACGGAAAATGACGAGAAGCGGACGCTTGAGCAACGCTTAACGAGTCATTGAGTCGAGCACGCGCCGAGCAGGATGGACGTCGATTAAACGATGCCACAATGCTGCTACATGCTGGCATGCTGCTGGTGGTGCCGACTGCTGAGCAATAACCAGACCGTCACGGTCACCCGGACAGCGGGTCATAGGGCCGGGCCCGGCACGGTCGTCGCGTAGCTGACGATGCCACGCCGATCAACGCATTAATAGCACGTCGACTGCGCGCAAGTTCAGTTGACTGCGGCTCCGAACGCCAGCTGTTCGTCGTTACTCTCGCGTGGTTTTCAGTTTTTTTGTGACCCCAATTTTTGCTCACGTCCCGAGACTAAACTGCCGAAGCGATTTTGACGCTGTTTAACCCTTTCACTACTAGACCCTTCGGTCCGAAAGGTTCCGAAACCCTGGCGCCGTACGTGACCCGTCGGGCTGTCGGGTGGTAATACAGGCAGATGCAGTATGTGTCAGTGGTGTATAGTGCATACTGGGCGATGGTGGGTGAGGTGCGTTACG
>Ga0209780_1003295_pt1 | contig 11973 bp, 11 predicted proteins | sample WorMetexBAHAMAS2_FD_187384 | JGI IMG/M metagenome (GOLD analysis project Ga0209780, IMG submission 187384) | Marine gutless worms symbiont microbial communities from Max Planck institute for Marine Microbiology, Germany - Inanidrilus exumae... | ecosystem: Host-associated > Annelida > Digestive... | reverse complement strand
ATATCTCGGCAACGGTTTGAACAACCTAGTGACTTTTCAGTATTCACTTAATATTTTTAAGCAATAGATGTACATCACGACATCAGCAGAATAGAGGATACGGTATTCTGTTACTATGCGCACAGTGCAGTCATGGACTTGTGAGCTCGGCTATGGGGCAGATACCATGTTCCACAGAACGTATTTCTTGTTATTTTATATCTTTGAAACCGCTGATCACTCACTAAATGACAAATGTTATGATAGATGTCGTGTTCGCCCATTGTGAGATATATTCGCTTACAATAGGGCCTATATTTGCGAGGACTAACATTTCCCATCGAGTTTTTAGTGCAATACGTTGACTTCTCACAACTTGTACCTGATTTTGAATTTAAAAGATTTCTTCGTAAGTTTATATTATAATCTACGCCAATGATACGCGTTAAAATAATTATAGCTGCTACACAGCTAGTTACTGTTGCTATCTGCGAATACTCGTTGGGCGAATTGTGCTCAGCAGTAACGTCGTTATCATGCGTTGTTTGTTCAGATTATGAATGTATATTTGTTAGCTTATTGTGTTTGTTATTTCTCTCTATTTCCTGTGTTACTGTTCTTGTGGTTTACGCCTGAAATAAAACATTGATTGATTGATTGGCTCCAGAGAGATGAAACAGTTTTATTTCACGATTTTCTTATTTTCATTTTGACTGCGCAGTCTCCGCGTTTCTAGAGTATTCGATGCGACTTCTTGTACATATTGCCCGAAGTACGATGTGTCTCGAAAAAGTTCACACATTCGGCTTGCTATAACTTCGACATACGTGAACCAATTGTGATGATTTTTAACAGGAATGTTACTGAGGAAGTAAGCAATGAAGTGGATGAATGAATGAAACGGGCGACTACGGTGTCTGAGATGACTAGTCAGTGTATAAATTCACAGGAAGTAAAATGCGTAGGCCAGTCTAAGCCTTCAAACGTGCTCTGAAGACTGGTACGGAGCATGATGAGGTGATGGACCGAGACAAAGGATTCTGCAACCGGAAACGCCCGGCGACCGATGGTGGAAAGGCGCGTGTGACGAACAGCCAGTGATGTGGTGGCCCATAGCGACCAATGTAGGTTCGCTTGTCGGCGAACTTTACTGACAGCCGCAGATAACAAAGGTCGTGAAACTGTGGCATCAGAGTACCAGGAGCGCCGCATGCTGGTCACGATCTCCAGGATCTTAACCCACTTTAGCTCATTGTTCCCAAAATAGCTGCACTGTAACTTAGGGATTCGACCCCAGGCTGGCAAAAATGGGTTAAACCGGTATGCCGCTGAGTCTCACTTCTGTGGCTATACTGGTTGTCTGTCACTCAGTCAGATGTATAGGAGAAAGTTCGAGAGACTGTTATCCAACACTGCAGTGTCCAGAACAAACAAGAAGCTCAGCTATCACCGAGAGAGCCGCGCGACACTCTGTATCAATTTTTGCAATGTTGTCCTATACTCTTGTACGAGTAACGCAGACAGATCGCACGGAGAAGACCCCAAAAACAACTTTTAGGGGTCGATTTCAACCCAATAGATGTTGCAACAGATGAGAAAAGTGTAAGCCTACAAATATTCTTGTGCCAAATCACAGCTTAAGTTTATTCATATAAATCTACCCTTCCTATCAATGTATGGTTAGTGTTACTCAGAATGCATCAAATCGCACCACTTCAAAATAATAATTCCTTTTTGGGAGGAGTATATAGGCTACAGCTCCCATCCAGACCTCACACCTAGCGGGGACGACAGATCATCCCCATCCACCCCTCGACGACGCATATCGTCTCCCCATGTTACACGCAGATGTCGACGGTCAGTGTGATAAACTGGTGACCGAGACCGTCACCAGTTTGTTTATTACACTGACCGTCCACCTAAGTTGACAGCACCTGAGACGATCAGCCATTCAAGAGATATGGTTGGTGCCCACCAAAATTTAAATAGTTCACGTGACCTAACCACGCCCCTTTCAGGGATGGCTTATCAGACGTGAGCTAGCACTTGCTAACTTCAACCTACCTACCAAATTTTAAGTCTGTATTTCACTCACTACGAAGACATGAAAGGCGATACGAAATATCGAAAATGGGATGGTTTGGGATAATTAGGGTCACTTAAGGTCACTGGAAATAGCACCATTCGATATATCGCATACAAGTTCCTATTAGCGTTCCATAGTAACTATGTCGCTATCTTGCACCGTTTCTGAGATATAGTGATATATAGGCCTAAATCGAAAATCGCCAATTTTAACCTTCCCCAACTCTATTTGGCGCCCCATTGGGGGTGATCTCGTCGGAATTTCGCCGAGATCTTCGGAATGAGTAAACTATAGAGTCCCGGGTTGTCGTATGGTGTTGTTGCGTGATTCTAGGTTTAGCCATCTTCGTAGAACACCGACTTGTGACAGACGGACGGACAGACAGACGGAGAGACACACGATGACAGCATATACCTCGCTAGCATAACGTCGCGCGGTAAAAACCAAATGTGCTTGTTTTCGTAATCGAAAAATGTTATCACTAACCTTAATGGGCAGGAAGTACAAATTCCACTGCCCACTGTGGCATGTCGGCCATACTCAGGGGCGTCGCCGGAATTTTGTAATGGGAGCGTAATCGAACAAGGTGCAGGATCTCGGGGTTTCTGAGACTGACCAAACCAAATCTAAAAAGCATATATTGGCATTAAATCGAGCACAAAAACAGTTATAGCCTACTGCAAGGAAAACACGATAAGGTGTCTAAATTCATCCCGCCTCGGAATATTTCCAGAAATTGTCTGGTAAGATCGGGGTTTGGACCCCGGAGTCCCTATGGCTGTAGAAGCTAGTGTGTATTCGTGGTTAACAACAGATGAACGAGACAGCTAAGGATGCAGCCGGGCTAGCCTACTGCCGTGAACTTGGTGTGCCGTATCCATCCATATCCATGGATCTACCGGAAGTCAGCAGCTGCAGCCTGCTGACAGCGAGCATCTTAGCCGGACTGCCGGCGTCCGCTGTGGCGAGGAATGTACAGTGGTACGGCAGCTGCACTGTCCGCCGGTCGGTCGGCAGCATCCCGCCGTCGCGTGCCAGCCTCATCGTCGTAACACGGCCAGCGTACAACGGCAGGTAAGTCCATGCCGACAGCGATATACTACGGACGACTTTCTAAGTTTCTGTTATAAGCTATCACAATGATCGCTTAAATGGCTAACATCTTCTTCATGTAAACTTGCTATTTTAAGTAGTACTTTTTACTTTACTTTACGCAAATTTTTTTTTACAGATTTGCTGCCGAACGTCGTTACGCTGCCGCCTCCATAGCGGAAAGCGTAATGTAACGGTTTGGCGTCTGTCTGTCCGTCTGTCCCGTCGACATACTCACCGTGACTGAACAGGTGGCAGCATATGCGACACAGCCAGCGTACATATCGGCCCGACAATAAAGAGGACCTATTGTACATACTCGTTTGTAATGGAACGAATCGGCAATTCACGGGCAGTGTGGACGGGCGCTCCTGATCACGGTCCGTGAACACACGGGTGTCCAAACTCACTCCCGTGTTGACGGGCCGTATTCACATACGTGGGCTTCAGAATTCAGATTACATTACATTACATTACATTACATTACATTATAGTGATAAATGTTTCAAAAAAACATCAATCGCTTTACAGAATTGGCAGTTATAAGCGTTGTCATACAGATGAGTTTTCAGCCGGCGTCGAAAAGCAGATAGTGGTGTGAGAGATCTGCTGTCCTGGGGAAGCTTGTTCCAAACAGAGGCGGCCGCGACGACGAAGGCGCGGTCGCCAATTGAAGAACGTCGCGTAGTTGGGATGGCTATTAAGGAAGATGCTGCTGAGAGTCAGTGTTTTCGACCAGGTAAATCGGCAACACGTCTCACGTCGGATGACAGGTGTACCGTATCCAAAGGCAGTCCCGTTGACACACTGGAACATCAGTGTCGCCATTTTAAAAGTAATCCGATCTGGGACATGAAGCCAGTGGAGTTGAAGTAAAAGCGGTGTAACGTGCTTGCGTCTGTCGACGTTCGATAGCAGACGATTTCCTGCGTTTATTACAACCTGCAACTGACTGAGCAGGTAGGCTGGTATGCCAGCTGAAGTGGCGTCTTCATAATCAAGTCGAGACAGGACCAGTGACACCACGAGTCCTTGAAAGGTATCAACTGGTTGTTGGCAGTTGACGAAGCGCGCCGAAGCATCTGGACGCGGTCCGGATAACATGGGTCCACATACTGACGTCAGAATCCGGGTAAATACGGAGATCGTGGACTGATGACGACGGTGCGACGCAATCAGAGCCGAGTCGTATCGGATCTGATGGCAGTAAATGTTGGCATCAGTTTGAAGTGCACCACAGAACTTCGGTATATACGATAAGATAAGAATGATTTCATAAAACTCGCATCTCCGGCAATACAAATTCTGCCGTCGTCGCTACCAGGGGTCGTTACCAATCTTCGGCCGACGACGCAGGTGCAAAGCCATCAATAGATCGTAATGGGCGAACACCGCGCACCGTGCGTGTGTGGTATTGTGTGGAGCCACGTGTGCTGTACTTCACAATCACACTGCTGGGCGGTCGAAGATTGAACGTGCGCCACATGATGTGGGCATTGTAATAAATTCATTAGAATTCGGCTAGCGCCACGAAGTGTTATTGTTGGTGATGACATGATACTGCCGGAGAGCCCAGTGGCGGCGGCGGCAGCTGGCGCATCAGTTTGCTGAGGTCAGACGAGTTTGAGCACGCTGACGGCAGACAGACTTACGATGAACCGGGAAATAGCTTGATACTTGCAGCGTGACGATTTAGTGCAAGTGTGTGGGAGGAAGTAGCTCGCGTAGGAGGATTCTTGTACTGTTGTAATCACCCGTCTGCTGGAATCGTAGATCAACGTTAGCACTGATCACTCTAGTGGTCAAGGTAAAGCAATCGATTTGACATGTGTGTCTGTCCAAGTGTCCGGACAATAATCTTTGAACTAAATGACAAAGTCTCAAACTGCGAATTACACTATTTATGTCGAACACGTTTTTAGTCTATTTGTATTGAAGTGCAAAAGTGTTTTAAATGTATTTTAAATTCCAGAAATTTCCGCTGCCGCTGACACACCCACGCGACGCAGTACCTCAGACCCACCAACCGTGTTGTATACAGATGTCGACGGTCAGTGTCATAAAACAGCACCAGTCGATAGAGCACACACGAGTTCCTATTTAGCGTTCCATGTCTCTATCTTGCATCGTTTCTGCTATAGCGAAATATTGGTCAAAAATTGCCGTTTGAACCTACCCCACCTCTATTTGACGCCCCCGTTAAGGGTGACGCCGTTGTAATTTCACCTAGGTCTTCGGCGTCAGAAAACTAGAGTCGCTGGGCTATCGTATGACGATGTTTGCATGATCCTAGGTTTAAGTGTTTTGGTGCAATACCGGCGTGTGACAGACGGACGGACAGATGCACAGACACACATACAGACACACAACGATGACAGATAACGCGCTAATATGGCGTCGCGCGGTAAAAAATCCATGTTTAACAACCATTTGTCCACTTGCCCTTATGGTAGCTCCAGCGTGCCGTTAACATCAAAGTCATTCGTCGCAATGCGGAGTAACGCAGTTCAAAAGTCCCTGTAATTTTCATGACATTTTGGAAAGAGACAAGCAACGTACAATCAATCTGATTTCAGGGGGAAGGTCTGAAACCCCGGATGAGATAGGCGATAAGATAAAGCCCCCATTTCATCACGCAACGGACGCGGCGGCGAGTTGGTTGCGGCGAGTTTGCGGAAGATTTGTGCGACGTACGTGCCACGGCGAAGCGTCAGCAGAGAGGCGTCGATGGAGCGTGCGTAGTGCGCTCAGTCGACGACCCAGCCCGCGCGCGCGGTTCGACGGCGCCGACGGAAGGCCTGCGCATCACTGTTCCCAATTTAGAGATGCGTTTCTGTCCCAGTTGCTGCTGCTGGCGCTGCTGCCGATGCGCCGCTCGCGCGGCTTCTTGCGGCGCGGCATCTTTCCTGCCCACGTGCGCGTGTGCGCCCTCTTTCGACCTAATAGGTCCACCTCGACGTGTAGTAAATGATTCATCACTATGCCGCGCTCCATGCTCAAATCCAGATCCGCTGTCGTACATGCATGTGGCCGACAAACAGTTGATCAAATGGCTAATCGTCAACTTTTCACTAGCACGACATGACTTGACTAACGTGCGCACGCATCGTACGACACGATACGGTAAACGTAAACTTATTACTGGCCCGACTACACATAGTGTAGGGGACCAGACTAGTAACGGTAGCTGGCGTCTGTCGTCGTCTGTCGTCGTCATTTTTAACTCTCGCATATGCAACGTAACTCACCAGGGGCAGCACGCGGTGGGCCAGTAGTGTTACGTTCCGTTAACTTACGGTGACACCTTGTTTAATGTGCGACAAACAGCAGACCGGTTGCCAGTTTAGTCTACCGAGCGTCGACAACGCGTTCGGTGCAAAGTCGAAATTATGTCGAAAATACGAACGTATGGGCGGCGATATGGAAGTATAGACATAGGCAGACTCCGTAGGCGCCGATAAGTGGGGGCGTGTGTGGAGTGTGGGGAAATAGTCTATTTTCGCATCCCTTTACAATCGTCTTCCATGTGAAAAAAATCACGGATAATTCTGACATTATTCACTAAAAACGGTGCGGCAAATAGCAACCTTGTATCGTGCGACAGTTATTGTACCCTCCGTTCCGGTGGCTACGCTAGTGTGTAAGACCCTTTTTGCAAGTCCAAAACGAGCGGAATGCACCGTTTAATTACTTCCAGTTGTCGGAGATAGTCCAAGTTGCGTTCGAGAGACGTTGTAAAACGTGTTTTACACGACACGTATCGTGGAGACGAACCGTACCGTGTTTTGTGACTTATAATGACACACACATCATCATGCAAGCACTTCTACCGCACTTATTACAAACTGAACATACGTGCATTCCAAAAGTCAACAAGGTGTCGCCCTAACGGGACGTAACCGCACTGGACCGCCGTGCAGTGTCGGCCACGAGACAGCCCACACGCTTGGCGGCCGGCCCGCCCGCCGGCAGCGTTACAAACGACAGACGACGACGACAGACATCGACGACAGACGTCGACAGACGCCAGCGAGCAAAACAGTACTGGCCCGTTGGGCGGGCCAGTAATAAGACAGGATATAGAAACTGGGCCACATTGAGTTTTATAAATAGGTTTAAAACAGTCAACGAATACTAAAAGCGAGAAATAAAATACTGATTGTTGCAGGGTCAGTCACGAAGCGTCACTGTGCGTATCCCACTGAATCAGGCTTGCGGTCCCAAGCTCTGCAGTACAAAACGTGGTCGTCACTTGAAGTACTACATGTCGCTTGCGGTTCTTCGGAAGCTCTGACCCCGGCAACTGCGGGTGCTACGGGGCCGTAAACAGACCTGGAGCAAATGGGAACTCTGTCGAACTCTTCAGCAACGCGACGCCTTTTGCGATATAAGCTTCAAGCTATGTGACATGTGCTCTGCGAAAAATGCGACGAAACGAAAAATGTTGCGTCACTCCGAATTTCAACCATGATTCCGGGGACACCAAAATGTTACAAGTTGTCACCCATTCCAGTCACAAAATCTGGATGCCTCTCAATATTACGCTCTTTAAAGACCTGGTAAGATATTTCAAACACGTGCCCTTGTCATCCATGGCAAGTAATATGACATTAATAAAATCACGAATAATAATAATAATTATTATTATTATTATAACGTTCACAATTTTAAACACATTTTGTGACTGTTGGCTATAAACTACTGACAACCAGAAAGAGATTCTGTATGACCACACTTTAGTCGGATTAATAACATACGTAGAGTTTTTCTGCTGATTTTTCTGCAGAGTTCGTTCTGCAAAAAATATCGACTGATTCATTTATAGCGCTGCACATCTTCTGTTTTGTTATTTTTAGTCATCCTTTTGTTTTTACCATCAGAATGCAATACGACGCTTTTATCATCTGGCTTGTAAGCAGTATCACATGTTGTAACTCCATTAAAATGTCGATAAACAGTTACTTTGATATTATTCCTTAGTTAACAAAAATGTTCGTCCTCCTTATTGTCAGGCCGAAATGTACGCTGGTCGCGTCACATGCTGCCCCCTGGTGAGTGTGCCGTGAGTATGCCAACGGGACAGACAGACAGACGGACGGACGCCAGAAAGTTGTTTTTACGCGTTCCGCTAGACGCGACCAGCGTAAAAACGGCAACGCAGTACCAGTGTGTTGTGTGGGTGGCCTTAGTAGCAGTTACGTCGCGCCATTTATCGGTGGCGTTTGCGTTCGGCCTTGCAAGTTGAGACGGCTGTAGGCCTATAGCAACGGCAGTAACGATGTTGCGTAAGTCTATTACGAAGTGCGCTAACGTAGAGAAATAGAACAACACTCGTGGCGTGTGCAATCTCCCGCCTGCTACCTGCGGTTGCTGCTGCTGCTGTTAACGTTTTCACTGGCAGCTGGTCCCACCGCTAGTCCGTTATTCACCGATAACTCCCGCAGAGCATCATCGTAAATATCTAGCATTCCTTCACCGCACGTGGTCTCAAGAATAGAATAGGCTACCTGCGTCTAGGAAGATAAGCTGCAGATACGCGCGTGACGATTAATTGGCTCTGTACACTGCACGCGGGCATGTGGCATTTATCTGTAACTTTCATCTCTCGATCAGTCTACCTTCCGAAGTTCAGATATTCGCGCTTGCTGTATCAAACGACACCTCAAAACCTACTTGTTCAGACAGTCTTAAAAGCTGAGGCCACCAGCGCCTCTGCATTATCGGTCTTCTGAGTGCTGTACAAATGTATTATTACTGGCCCGCGGCCCGCGTAATGGGCCAGTATTGTTTTGCATGCTGTTGTCTGTCGGCGTCGTCTGCCGTCTGTCGTCGTCTGTAACGCGCGTGGGCGGTCGGCCGCCGCCGGGCCGGGCGCGTGGCCGACACTGAACGGCGTGATAGTACGGTACGTCCCGTTAGGGCGACACCTTGTTGTTAATGTTATTATTATTATTATTATTATTATTAATTTTATTATTGATCAGTCTAGCAATTTCGTGTGACAGTTATCGCCATCTTGCGGCCTTGTTTATTCAAACGACGAGTCTTTGCCGATCGTTAACACCGAGGTATAGCCTGCAAGCATTCAGGTGCTATCTGTACGCGAAACATTTCTCTACATGAGTTAGTCTATTAATTCTGTTGATAGATTGTGATAACTTGAGCTGCACCTGTCACTAAAGCTGATGTTTGTTCGTGATGTAACAGTGCTAGACGATCCGTTGTCGTAAGCTGTTGTCGGAGTCATGGTTGTCATAAAGAGATCCGTCAGAGCCACTTCCGTTCCCGTCGGTAAGCTAGCAACTTGTTGCCCGGGTAATGAGTACTACTTTGGTGCTTAAAGTTCTATTTTGCAACCTGTAGCCCACGTTTTTACATAAAAACTAGAAACGCGTGCAGAGCGGTGGACCAAAGTTCGCTAAATTTGCACATAAAGTAGCCAGATCATTACAGATAAACCTTTCAAAATCAGAGTGGTGATCTTGCTACATTGTGTGCAAATTTGGTGCACTTTGGTTCAGTAACTTCGGAGTTTAAAATAGGCAAAGATGTACATCTCTCATTTCTTTCTTCACAAAACCTTACAGACAAATTCTCAGGATCCACTGGACCGATTTTCACAAAATTTTCGCTGTGTGGTCGATAGTAGATTACTCAAGGGACGTTGCCGTGGCAACCACTATTAGGGTTAAAATGGGCGAAAGTTTCATTCGCCGCCTTGGCATTCTTAATCGGAATGGAATATCGCAATTCCGATTTCAATCTTTCACCTGCGATGATTTGCCTGCATTGTGTAAAAATTTGGTGAACTTCGGTCCAGTAACTCCGCTCTTCGATCAGCGGTTTGGCTACGCGGCGCCACTGCTAGCTTGCGGAGATCAGTACTAAGTTTTCTAGGGCGGTCACTATTCAGTTTTGTTTCACCTGTATGCTATAGGGCGTCACTGCTATGCCGCGCTGGCTACACGCTAGGCTCTGCCACGCATTACTAGTTTTAAAAAAGGAAAAAATAACGTAAGGAGAACACAGCCCGCGGGGTATTCATGCCGTGCGGGTTAAATATGTAAATTCCTAATCTGTCACCAGATTAATTTTTAAATCCCACATCTGTCACCAGAGCTTGTTACAATTTTACTTGTCCATCGATAATGTTGGTAGCACTTGTCCGATGTATAAATCTTTTTGTAAGAATCCATAAAAGTAATGTCCCATGGGACGGAGACATTAATAATATCAACATCGCAAGAAGTCACAGTGGCGAAAGTCGCTGTAAAAACGCAGAGGCTGATAGTAAGACTCGTGGATTGTGAAATGTGACTAATAATTCTGATGTTCTAAGATAACGTTTCGTGCCGCGATTGTTGATACGAAATAACACGAAGTATGTAACTTGAGTGACTAGCATGAAATGAATCGTTTGACACATTGCGATGAAACTCCCATCCCGGACTGCCTGTTTTAATTTGGGTCGCCAGTCAGACGTATCTTTGTGAGTTCTACGTGGCATCAGGAAGAATATTCGGCCAACAATAATTGCTTTACGGCTCCGGCAGCAGTCCAGCTCTACAGAATACAGACGGACACGATCTTTACAGCTAGAGTCCCGAGTCAACAAACTGGAGGAGTATTTTTGACGCTTGATACTTCATTCTGTCGAGCTTTGACTGCACGCCGGTGTTGATGCAGGTCGTGTGAGCAGCCGACCGGCACCGGACGAGTCGTACCTGATGGACATCGACAGCGCCGCGGCGGCTCGACGAATCACGACCGCCGCTTTCGACGACACCGACGCAATGCTGGCCGCGTCGAGGCGTCACGACCAACAACTGCTCGACGACATCAACGCCAAACTGGTACGACCGACAGTGACTTACAGTAGTCTACGAGACAACTCAAGCATCAATCGTTCACTTTTCAAGAAAGCATTAAATTCTGAACAGTTTTAGTATTGACCCACATGATTAATTTCTGAAATGAATCCCAAAATCCGAGCGCCTGATGTCGGCTATCTTGAATTGCAAAATGGTGGCCATGCTGCACCTGTTTTCTTCAGCGTCTACCCGTCAAAAATTGATTCATATCTATAGACAGGGTGAAATGACGTCACAGTAATCTATGGTCACGATACGATGTCCATGTTGTAGGTCATGATGCCATACTGTGCGAAGTTAACTGGTGAAGATTTGTCACATTAGTTAAATACAATTGAATCAGTAGGTTTAAGAAAAGCTGCTTAGTGTTAGCGCCAGATCGGCAATCTGACTGTAAATTGTGCAAAATGTTTACATTTCCTTGCCCTACAACATGGCAGCCAGAACAGCTGGCATAGATGGTAATGTTGAACTTGCGTCACTGTCATCCTATAAATAGCAAAACCATGCAAACGTTTTGGTGCATTCTTGAAAAGTGAACGACGGACCTGATGTTTCGGTCTTACGTTTATTTATTTATTTGCTGAATAGTAGCAAAATGAGGAAATAGTGCATCATAAAAATACATTACAGACAGCAGAGCAGCAAGGCTCAGTAGAGAAAAAAAACTAACATCTGCACTTGAAACTAGGTGTCGCCCTAACGGGACATAACCGTACTGGCCCGCCATGCAGTGTCGGCCAACCGACCGCCCACGTGACGGCGGCCAGCCCGCCCGCCTGCCGGCAGCGTTACAGACGATAAGCGACGACGCCGACAGACGACGACGACAGACGACAGACGCCAGCGAGCAAAACAATACTGGCCCATTAGGCGGGCCAGTAATAAATGAGCCGGATTTTTGACCGGAGATGTTGGTTGTCGGTTGTCAAGCCAAATCACGAC
>Ga0209780_1003294_pt1 | contig 11974 bp, 8 predicted proteins | sample WorMetexBAHAMAS2_FD_187384 | JGI IMG/M metagenome (GOLD analysis project Ga0209780, IMG submission 187384) | Marine gutless worms symbiont microbial communities from Max Planck institute for Marine Microbiology, Germany - Inanidrilus exumae... | ecosystem: Host-associated > Annelida > Digestive... | reverse complement strand
ACTGTTTGAAAAGTCTATGAAAGTGTTGAAATATTTTCCTCAATTTTTAAAAACTTATAAACTTTTATAAACTGATTTCATGTAGTTTTGCGTGCATAAACTAATATTTGTAATCAATGAACAAAAATGCATGAAACAGCACCCGTAGGACCTGGAAAGTCTGTACAGTATTTAGCGGGAATGGTTCCAGAGGATATGACATAGATCATTCACCAGTCTTCTCTTAGTGTTTCTGTTTCTTGCTTTCTTTCAAACTAATCGTTAAAAAACGTCCTAGAGAATATGCTTCAGTACCTGTCGTCGAACTAAGAAAAAAGCAGTGGGGGACGACACCGAGGCGACGAAAGCGCCGAGACTTCGACGCTGTGTATTACATGGAGTCCACAACCGCAGTGAAGGATAGTCCCTTCCCCGACCTCCCCCCAATAATTCGAGCACTGTTCCGGACTCTTCGATCGACGGTCGCATAGACACGTTGGGCATCTTTCACCAGCAAATCCTGAATCCGTCCGTTGGTTGACAGAATGGAAATCACGAACCGCTGTATCGTCCTGTACCCCAGAAGACCTTCGTGTGTTGTCTACAATGTTGACAGGTTCCAACGTCGACGATGGTAGCGCTGGCAGGTTCAGCGAAGAAGCTGGTAGTAAAGACAAAACGTGGTGGACATCGTGGTCCAGTCACTGTCCGGTTCGCAGTTCTTCAGGCCTGTCAGCCGGGCTGGACCCTCGACAAGTTCCAACTCGTCGTTCAAGGCGTCGAAGATTTTCAGTTTGTCGTCGGAGACTTCACAACCAAACGACAGTCGGTCAGTCAACTCTCGTCAACGAAAACGTTATTTTCAATTGAGTTTCTGTTTCGCAAACAGTCTGGTTTTTCTGTACCCTAGTATTTTATTATTCTGATTATTCGGTTCTATTTACTTCCATCATATTGTCATTTGTACTGCAAAACGGACGGAGTTTTTGGTATTTTTTTTTGAAAATACACAGGGTACTTTTAACACAATTCGTGGTCTTTAGCGCGAGCCAGATGTCATCGAATTCGATACACGCCGTGTCTCAGTTAAATTGACGCCAAAATTTAACTCAATTTCAATACAACTTAACAATTGCATACAGTATTTCATTTCATCGACACTAATTATTATTCATTCAACCTACACTGTATATGTTTCGACAAAATATGCATCCTTGATTCTTCGATATTTAAGGTCTGAAGTCCAATTTGGATTTCTTTATGTAGAGGAAAGTAGAAACTAGGCTGTGTAGGCCTAGTTTGTTGAGTTGTGCTGTATTTAACTGTTAATTTTGGTGTCACTTCAGTTAAGGTACTGTAATGCAATATGAATATTCAGCAGGTCTGTGAGTCATCACATAGACCCACAACATAGTGGCGCAACTGGTTGGGCGCTGGACTTTTGTTCATGAGGTGGCAGCCTCACAGGTTCAACTCCAGGTCACGGCACGGATGCGTAACGACTGTGCAGGAAAGTCGCTCACACCCTTATGCTTCTGTTACCAAGAAGTATAATTTGGTCCCATGTCAGTGGGCGGTGACGCTCTGCGGCTGGGAAGGTAGACGTAGGTCTACATGGCATCGCACTGGCCATGCGTTAGAGACTTTAGTGAAGAAGAAGAAGAAAAAAAGAAAAAGGAAAAGAACAAAAATAAGAAGAAAAAGAAAAAGTTGAAGACATGCCATTTGTATGGTCGCCATTTCGTGAGAACTCACCTCTGAAGCGCTCGGAGTGGCACGTGTTAATGAGGGATCGCTCAGTTTTACCTGCCACCTACACTTATATCCACAAATGGAATGAGCCATCCTGCCTTTACTCCCCAGCCGCAGCGCATGACCGCACTTTGACCGGTATTCATTTCCCGTCAGATAAAGGGTAGGAGGCTGAGTTGGCCTGTGTGGCTCGTTACATACCGAGATGATATGCACGCCCGAAAACGGTCACTCATCCCAGTATCAACCGACCGATAGTGCGGCGGCCGGGATAGAACTCACGACCATTGAGTCTCAAGTCCGACGTCCTAACCACTAGACTAGCGAGCCGTCAGTGGTCTAACCATTTGCGGGATCACGGCCCAAGGAAATGTAGATGAGCACCCCACCCCGCTTACGCTCACGTTGTTCCCATTATTTTTTCGTTTCTGTGCCGTGCGCTAGATTAAGCTGGCCATCTCGTCAGCTTTTGAGCGCACGTTAATCGTATCGTATCGTATGGCGCCCTTTACCTGTTTAACATATGACGGGAAATGAGTACCGGTCATAGTTGCGTGGTGGCTCAGCTGTAGGGCGTTGGACTTGCGATTTTTCAGGTCGCGGGTTCAATTCCCGGCCGGTCTGCTTTCACGTAACATAGGTCAACTCAGCCTTCATCCCTCTGGGGTCGCTTAATCGAGTACCTGCTTCGGCTGGGGTAAAGGTGGTATTCTCACCTCTGTCGGATGGCAGGTAACACTGTCTGATCCCACATGGCGTGTTGAGTTTCCCGTAGCGGTGAAGAGCTAAGTTGATGCTAAACTGCTATACGCTGTTTACTTTACTTTACGTAACCTATAAGTGACTGAGTCACGTGACCACTGGTCGTGGTGCAGTATGGGTAGGGCGTGTGTAGGTGAAGCGTGCGGGCTTCACGACGACTATTGAGGCTGCCGATGAAATACTGCTGAAGTTTAAAGACGAACTCAAGCTAATACTGATACCGACAGTCTCTGCTAGACGTGTTTATATCTACGACGTCAAGGCACTTCTGTGCTGTCTGCCACAGGGTAAGCCACAGTTTAGCCAATAGGTAGGGTGAAGTGGCGGCACAGTACTCTACGGTCTCGATACGATACCCATGTTGTAGGGCAAAATGTCGTACTGTGCGAAGTTAACTGGTGAAGATTTGTCGAGTTATTTAAATAAAATTGAATCGGTTGGTTTGCGGTATAAAAATGCAAAAAAAAACCTTCGTTGGCGGGGGCATAGCCCAAACTGGGAAGATTACGGTATTTCACGGTCCATTGGCTGGTGGGAACAAGACCAGTCTCCGGATACCTTTTTAAAACAGCATCAGCTACATTTTGTAGTGTTTTATATTAAATAATAAAAAGCGATAAAAAGATGTGGAACGCTGTAGGAGAATTATTATCTTGAAGCTACCGTAAGCGCCCATTAATGGCCTGGTTGTTACTATGTTTTTATACGCGTTTTATCTTGTCTTGATATGTTCGATTTTGAAATAAATCAGTTAAATCATTTGTACATTTATATAGCGCCCTTAAAACATATTTCTCAGTGCGCTTCCTAGATAAGCACGTTCAAGGAGCCAAGTCTTAAGGCCGTTTCACATAGACCCGAATTATTCGTGCGAACTGTTCGCGCGAATAATAATACGCTTCAGTGTGAAACGGCCCTTAAGACTCGACTTAAACTGTTCGCTAGCGTCCGTGTTTCTGACAGTCAAGTTCCATACGTTCAGTGCAGCTGATCGCAAACACGCTCGGTAAATAAACGTTAATGAATGAATATTTGAATGAATGAATGAATGAACGAACGAACGAACGAACGAACGAACGAACGAACGAACGAACGAACGAACGAACGAACGAATTTGAATGAATGAATGAATGAATGAATGAATTTGAATGAATGAATGAATTTGAATGAATGAATGAATGAATGAATGAATGAATGAATGAATGAATGAATGAATGAATGAATGAATTTGAATGAATGAATGAATGAATGAATGAATGAATGAATGAATGAATTAGCATCACGTGTTGAAATATCCGATATCTCAACACAGCTCATAAGGTGACAAAAATGATGGTCACGGTACAGTTATACAGTGTATTTTAATGATTATATTATGTAGTTGATTACTGTAATGCACAATGTAAACGCGGTTTTCGTTTTGTGTCTATGAACTGTCAGGCGTGGCGTATGAGACAACTACTGTACCGTATTTCACGTGTGAGTATGCCTTTGTCCCACATGTTTTAAAAACTCGGATATATTCAATGAAGATAATGCCATTTATGTCTATTTATTACATTGTGGCTGATGAACATTTTAAAGCCTTTTGATCACCGTGAATTATTGAGGAAAATGCAGAGTCTTCGAGTAATAAGTTGGACTTCAAAAAATATGCACGAAAGAGTTCCATTTTTTATTTTGCTTCATATACTCAGAAAAATCTAAAATGTAATTGGAGAGTTTTTTTGTAATTACAGGCCTGAAATTCTGAAATAATGTAAAAAACGTTTTTAAAGTTTGCTTTTTGGTTTGTATATCGCTTAGTATGAAAATGTGCGCGCTGATACGGCGATTGCTTTGTCGCTTAAGCCTATCACTCTTCTGTCTTTTTACTGAGATCAAGTTGCCCAAGTTGTGTCGTTTTATAGTGACGTAGGGCGACATAAACTAAAGAAAGACGTCACAACATAGAGTGACGTATTGGAGAATGGTGACATGTAAAAGATCAACGTAGCAGGTTATAATAATAAGCGATTGTATAGCGGTCTTTGAACCGAGTGACCGTTTGACCTTTTTGGCTTAGTTACTGCTTTAGTTTCATCGACATATTTACTCTACATCGAGTCCGGTTAGTGCTGAGATGGGTCAGCGTTCGAGAGTATAGTGTTTTGGTATGTAACCAGCCACTTAGGCAAACTCAGCCTTTTACCCTCAGCTGACGGGAAATGAGTACCGACCATGGAGCAGTGGCAGTGATGTGCGGCTGGGAAGGCAACCGTAGGTCTGGCGTCGCACCTGCCAAGCGTTACAGACTCTGTGATATATCTACTTACAGGCTGAGTGGCTTAAGGAAGGAAGCCTAGCGTCCTGCCTACATTCCTGAACACCTTTGTTTACCGTTATACCTATTGTAATTAATTACTTAACGGTGAAAACAATAGCATCTCTGTGTCTGATCTTAATTGTTTAGTATGGTCCATACCAACTTTTACCAGTAAATATTGCATATTTTTATACAAAACTAGAAATGCGTGGCAGATCCTAGCATGTAGCCCGCGCCCATAGCAGTGACGCCCTCTAGCGTATAGGTAAAACAAAACTGAGTAGTGATCGCCCAGAAAACTCAGTACTGATCCCGCACGGTCTAGCAGTAAAGCGAACGTAGCCAAACTGCTGATCGCCGAGGGGTATACACCTTTCCCTCTCTTAAACTCTTGAGTTACTGAACCGAAGTTCATCAAATGTTTACACGATGTAGCCATGTCATCGTAGGTAAAGTTTTGTGAAATCAGAAGTGAAATATTGCAATCCGTTTCCGAATGCCAGGTCGACGAATAAAGGTGAATAGGCCGATTTCGCCAATTTTGACGCTAAAATTGGTTGCCATAGCAACGTGCCTTGAGCAATTCGAAAAAGAAGTTCAGATCCTAAATCTACGATTAAATACTTACCATACGGTCAAAGTGTAGTGAAAATCGGTCAAGTAGGTCCTGAGATAATTTGTCTCAAAGGATTTATTTTTTTATGAAGGGGTGCACGCTGACGACCCTCTTAAACTCCAGAGTTACTAAACAGACGTTTACCAAATTTACACACAGTGTAGCCTAATCATCGCAGATAAACTTCTAAAATATTAGAATGGCGATATTGCAATCCGTTTCGGAAAGCATGGGCTACGAATAAAGGTTAATAGTCCGATTTTGCCAATTTTGACTTTAAAATTGGTTGCTATCGAGCCATCGGAAAAAAGAAAAAAAGGAGTCAAATCGCAATCTAAGATCAAATACCTACCATGTGGTGAAAATTTGGTGAAAATCGGTCCAGTAGATCCTGAGATCTCTTCGCTCAAAGGTTTATTTAAAAGCAATTAACGCAAGCAGAACATACAGCCCGCGGGGCATGCATGCCGCGGCGCCGCGCGGGTTAAATAATATATTACAACAATCGTGATAACATTATAAGCAAAATCTTTATCTGTGGGGCCCAAGGGACGTTGTATTAAATAATTCGGCGGTATTTTACGCCGTTTCTTTGTTGCAGCTGCGGGGACGTGTCCGGCACCATACGCCGTTGACTACGTCGTTGCTAAGTCTCTTCCTCTGCACCTGAACCTGCTCGACTCTAAGAACAGCCGTGTGGGTGATGCTAGCGACGCGCTGAACGGAAGTCCGAATGGCGCTCTGCAAGTTCCGGCCGATTTCAGATGGTTTACCATCGAACTGTTACTGGACGATCGTTCTGCGATCTGTGAGCGCTGGGAGATCAGCGCTTTCCGTTTCATCGTCATCGGCGTCAACGATTTCGTCGTCACCATCGGAAATCAGTCGTCGGGAATCATTCAGGTTCACAAAATAGTTCAGTTGAAGCAGGTCAGGGGTGTCGCCAGGTCAGAAAGAGTGGGATGGATACTGTCTGGGATTTCTCCGTGTCAGAGTATCGAGTCTGCATGTAACAGTGGACGGTAGGCGGAGTTAAGTGAGCGGATGGGTGGAGTGTGGAAGAAGAAAATTAGTGATGACTTACGCGTGAGTTATCTGTGAGTCATGTGGGAGCACGTGATGGTCACGTGACTCATGCGTGAGTCATGTATGAGTCATTGTCCGTTATTTTAGAACCCTCCTATTAAACTACTCACTAAAATTGTAGGCAGTTCCCGCGAGTCAACAGACGGTCACTTTAGAATCACTGTAGAGAATCGGCAAGCTTGATCCCTGACCGACCACACTTACCCCATCAGTTTCAGGATCGTGCCATGTGGCAAGGGTCAGGGTGGACATATCCAGCCAGTACACCACGTGGCGACACCCCTGAATGCAGGCCAATAGCCAGGATTTTGAGTAAATAAGTAAGCAAGTAAGTAAGTTAATTTTAAGGCATAAAGAAAATGGGCCAAGTCACAACGGGCAGTTTCGGTCAGTGGCGCGCGATGAGGTATTGCCGTTTTCGGTAGCTGTTGGAATCTCAATTATTTTTTATTTTTATTATAAGTCATTCGTGGAACTATAGAGTGATATTTGTAACATTTATATTAAAAATTGTGTAGTTTATGTTAGCAGCAATATATCATTCTTCCTTTTTCTTTCTTTATTGCGGGCAGAGGTCCGGCCTACTTCTGGACCTTAGCGCTGAGACCGTGTAACGGCCCAGTGCGCTAGCCTAGGGAAAGGAGAGGAATCAGTAGGTATGTGCGTGAGTGCGGGAAAGGAGGGGGTTAAGTAGGAGTGAACAGCTTGTCGGGCATTTATAGCGCGCCCCTCTAAACGTGGCCTACTGTCTGGCTTTATAGCCCTGACTGGTGCTGTATGTTATGTTGCACCAGCCAGTGGCCAGCCAAGTCTATTTGCTTTATCCTCGCCATTGCGGCCAACACATTGACGCTGCTAATCAAGGTGTCAGCAATGGTCACCGTTTATGGAGAACACCGTCGAACCCTCTTTTTTCCTGCCCGGTATTATCTCCCTGTTTATCTTGTGCGTAGGAATTACTTGAAATAATTCTTTGGTAGGCGGAGGCGCTCGAGCTGAGGCTCGTGAGCGCGTCACGCTCTACTGATATTCGTGGTCATCGCTCCGCACACGCTGTTGTAAATGCGTACAGGTCTTGCAAGTTGTTCACACATATACATGTGCCTCTGTCACCAAGCAGTATAACTTGGGCGGTGATGCTATGCGGCTGGGAAGGTAACCGCAGGTCTGGCGGAAACTAATGGCAGTCCACAGCCGGGTAGATGACTTCCAGTTACCTGCCTGGCTGACTGCCTGTACACCGGGATCAGCTCCGGGCCCAATGCTCAGTAACGAGTATGGAAAGCCGTCAGCATTTACCTTTACCTTTTATAGCGACTTAGAGCTTGCACGTTCAATCCCTGTTCGTTACACTGTCACGCAGCGATAGTAAGCAAGTCATTCGCACACACAGATGTCTCTGTTTACCAAGCAGTAGTACTGACAAAGGACGGTGGGAAGGTAACCGTGGGCTTGGCAGAAAGTAGCGGTTGCTTACTATCGTCACATGCGGGCTGTGTTCCTCTGAAACAGGAGATCAGCATCGGCCCGTACGGTCCTCAGGAATACGGGCGTACCGTTTACCTTTACCTTTATTAAACGAAACGGTGTGGCGTAACGTGAGCAGATCGAGAACAGCCGATATCCGTACCAGATTGCCAGCTCGAAGAGCTTCACCGGCATGATAACGAACCGGATGAGCGTGAAATTCACACCTGATTACGAGGGCACCGTGTACGTGCGAAACGTGACCGTTCAGCTGTGCTGTCGATTGCCGCTCACTACAGGTGGGCTCGAAACTTTCTTTTATTTCTACCGCAGAATACAGCACTGTCCGTGAACGTGCTTTTAGTTTTTTTTAATTTTTTTTCTCAAACAAATGACAAAGGGTGACTTGCGCCACTAACATGTCATGAATACAGCACACTCAAGCATATTAAAATCGCTCAATAATAGTAAAACACACACGAAAAAATACGACATAAAATACTTTATTTATTTTTTCCGTTATTTGTGCCGTGCGCAAGATTAACCTGGCTTTTTCGATCATATCATATCGTAGTGTGTACCGACCATTTAGTCTACCAACACTTAGATATAGACGACATCGTGGATATATGATTGAATTGCTTAAGATTATTATTCTTCACGCTGATGTCATGAAAAGTAATGCTTGCCGATCCTACTTTATGGGACTGAAGCATGCCCTGTGAATTCTGCAATGAAGCACTCCTTACAATTTGCTCTTAATAGAGCTCTTTCTAAAATATTCTGTGCCATCTCCAAAGACACGTACCAAGATATCTGCAAATACTTTGGCATATGGACTGTGGAGAAGCAGATTTCTCCTCGCAAGAGTAAATTTAATTTAAGATACTGCGCATCGGAAAGCGCTGTATGTCATGCAATCTCCAAATTCAGGTAGTTGTGAAATATGACATCCTACAGTTAAAGATTCTTTTATTGTGTTTATAGATAATACTGTTACGTATTTCTGTGTCATGCTGTATATGTTGTTTATTTTTATTCATAGTTAAGTTAATTACTTTATTTATTAATTTATTATGTTTCGTTTTTGCTACCGGACATATTTATTCTGGTGAAATAAAGATATGAATTATCAGATGACTTAACTACTACTAAAGGCAACAAATACAAACTTATTGAGCATCATTGTCATATGACTTAATGAAATATAATTTTATTAATCGAGTAATTCCTATATGGAATAGTTTACCTAATTGTATGGTTGCTGTTGTAACTGTTATAACACTTTTAGAAATCGTTTGGTTTAGTTTTGGTCTGATCAGAAAGTAGTGTATGATGATGAAGCAGATCTCTATGGCATCGGAAACCGTAGAATTGCAGTATAGTTACTTTGTGTAATAATGATGTTGGATATGGATGCATTTGAGGCGTGCTTCCGTTTACTTCATGTTTACTCCGTTTACTCCGTTTCTGGGCCATGCGCTAGATTAAGCTGGCCATCTCGTCAGCTTTTGAGCGCACGTAAATCTACCGTATCGTATCGTATCGTATCGTATGATGATGATGCGCGTGTGTTTATGTTGCTGAAGTGTCGCCGTACTTCGCACCGACAACGCAGCCGTTAACGACAGTGGCGCCATCTGCAGCTGGTCAGAATTATTAACATGGCTACGGCAACACTGTTGTCGTCATAAATAATCAGTATTATGAGTCAGCCAGTTAAATGCCGGAATCCGTAAAGCGTCATATGGGAAATTAAATGAAATTAAAATGAAAAGCAGTCTGTCTAACGCTTACACTCAATGAACAGTGACCAGCGGCTAGACGTGGCTAGATGGCAAGGGGTTCACACAGTTTACCTGCCACCCACACGTTTATCCACGAATTGAATGAGCCATCCTGCATTCATTTCGTAAGCATTCACCAGATGGCGCCGCCCGAGCAAGGTGGCGCACATCTGGATCAATTTACTACTTATATATCGACCTCGAAAAGATGAAAGGCTTAGTTGGCTTAGTTGGCTGACGTATAGCGGACGTTTTACCAATATAAGTGGTCACTCATCAGCTACAGGTCGAGCGTGGGACAGGGAAAGTTCGCCGGCCGGTTCTAACACTGTGCAAAGCAGTGCCACTGTGAGAAAGATATCGCTTCCGCAACTGTCTCGGCAAGAGGCGACGACCATAATCGCTGGGATGCTAAGACCGATTTCTGTTCTGCTTTTTTTCTATTGTGGTAAATTATGAATAACGCCTCGAAAGGAATAACCAGTCAATGACCGTTTGAACGAACCTTACCATGGTCAAATTGCACGGTCATGTCTGTCAGAAAACATGCGTTATACAGGCTGGGCCAAAAATAGTGAACCCTACTGTTTCTCAACAAATGTGTGCCAATAAAGTTTGTTTTTCTCAGATTTGAATCTAGTATACTATGTGCTAATGTAGTACCCTACAGAGGTACAATATTTAGACTATTATTAACCACGCCGATAGCGGTCGCGAGGGTATGTTTTCACCGCTGTTTGCCTGTTTGTCTGTTTATCCGCACGATATTGCAAAAATCTGATACATGAATGTTCCACCATGAGTCCCGGGAAGCCATTTATTTTGGGGTCAAAAGGTTAAAGGTGAATGTCACGAGTCACAAACATTGTCGGCGTGGGTCTTTGCACTCTTGTGAGTGCTTGCTTATACTGGTTGGTTTGTAGGCTTAATAATGAATCGAAAACGTCTAGAGCATCTGGAAGATCTTACACTGAATGTCCTGGCAATGTTATTGACGCTTTGAAGTCACAGCGCCTGCGTGTGATTGCGTTTTTAGAATTACCGGAACCGTGTCCTGATCCGCGCGTGCTGGACTACGCCGGCTGGTCGACCATGCCCGGAATACTGGTACTTCAGATTGACCGAGACGGAACGATCGAAGGCCCGGCGGGAGACGCGCTGCTCGGCAGTACCAAGAAGTGGCTGGTCGTCGGCGCCAGGCATCCGCCGTTCAGCGTCCGAGTCAAACTCGACGAGCCGTGCCCGCTGTGGGAGATCGTCAACTTCAGACTGAAGGTCAAGGGCGTGCACTCGTTCTACGTCAAAGTGGGCGACCAAACGTCCGACAAGATCCAGGTACGACATACCAGCAGAATCCATCATCGTTCGTCATCCGTAGCTCCCTCACTCTCACTATCTGCTTAAAACACGCCCGTTTCACAAATCAGGCCCGGATTACGATTGGCATAGGCCCTATAGGCATTACACAATTGTAGGCCCCTTTGTCTGTTACCTGTCGCCCTCTGCGCAATGCCGAATTATTTGTTTACTTAAACACTTAAACAGTTAATGGATTATTTGGTGTTTTAGTCCAAAAATCGACTGTTTGATGCTTACAATGCATCAAACATGATTGGCTAACGTATGTTGAAAATATCTTGCAGCCATCTTTCGTATGCTCTTATGACGTCGTAGGCCCTAAGCATTTGCCTACAGTGCCTCTGCCACAATCCGGCTGTGTCACAAATCCTTCCCACCGTAGACTTTCTCCCTCCCTCACGACTGCCTCCACGGACTTTAGCCATGACCACATCTTTTGAGCAAATCGGTTTTTAATTTCAGTTCTTCTCCTTAATTTTGTCTGTTTATGGCTTCGTGTAGTAAATTAAGCTAGCCAACAGTCAGCTTTTCAGCGAACGCTAAATATTTTGGTAGTGGTTAACTTTTATCATTAATACTTAGTGCACTATTCTGTTCCTTCAGTGCTGCAGTATATAATGCCTGTCCGGATTTAATTTATAAAGATTTGTGAAAACAACCAACTTACTGTAATCTAAATAATTGATCAGTTGAGTGATTAATTAATCTAATTGATTGTACGACTAATGTCTAATTTTAAGTAATTATTCGGCTCAAATCTAGGCTTCAGCCGAATATTGAATTCACTTTATGGCGCGTTTTGGCGGTGTTAATGCGTTCGGCTGTAACTGCGCCAAAAATAACCCGATTTGGATGAAATCT
>Ga0209780_1003293_pt1 | contig 11974 bp, 10 predicted proteins | sample WorMetexBAHAMAS2_FD_187384 | JGI IMG/M metagenome (GOLD analysis project Ga0209780, IMG submission 187384) | Marine gutless worms symbiont microbial communities from Max Planck institute for Marine Microbiology, Germany - Inanidrilus exumae... | ecosystem: Host-associated > Annelida > Digestive... | reverse complement strand
CCCTCATTTTTGTTAGGGGGCACTTTTAGGAAATCGGCATAGCAGCGCTTCTTTTTCGAGTAAAGCCACGTCATGTGGAAAAGTTTCGAAAATATCGGTCTGCAGACGTCGGAAAAAGTGAGTTGGGAAAAAAAAGAAACATGCGCAAAACATAAGATCGACCGTTCACAGAACGGGCGATCTAATAAGCTAATTTTTAATGTGCACAGCATCGAGGAAACGCGGATAAGAGGCATGGGAAGTCCCCAGATGGACAGAGAGATTGTGTCAGTGAGTAGCCAACTGACTAAGAATGTGAGTTTTATGCCGACATTAAGGTAGCCACTGTGGCAGAAGCTTTGATAATGACAGGGATTTTGTTCACTATCTTGGGTGAAGGAATGAAGCTGAAGGAATGCTGACCAAACTGGGTATTCGTGTCGAAGAAGTTGCTAGTTGAAATAGTGCAGAATACGAGCGAACGATATGGAAGCAACGTGTTATAAAGAGAAGTAGGCTGATTTGTAGCCAGGATTTTGTGTGTGAGCTAACAAGCAGGCCTGATGACGAGTAACAATGTGATATTTACACTTGTAAGTTGGTGATATTGGAGGTATTGACACTCACCAGGTGGCAGCACTTGTAAGACGTGGATGGCTGTGTAAACAGACAGTGCTTGAAGCTGTCAGTAGTTAAAATTTTGTGAAAAGAGGAATCTATTCCATACAGTTGGGTCCAAATAACCAAAAGATCGTTTACCGCACTTTATTTATAACTGCAATTAGTGAGAGTTTATATTGATACTGTGCATATAATTGAATTTTCAATTTATTTGAATTGTGTAGATATAGATACTGGTGAAGTTTGAATTGAACTGTGCTACTTTATCACATCTCTTCTGCTCGTTTTTTGTCTGCCATTGTTCATGCTGAAAATTACATTGAACCTTGAAACCACAGGTCCGCGAGTGCTTTTGAAAACCGCTTAGTAAAAGTGCTTCGCTGTCACTTAACAGAAACTAGCAAAGAAAGTGCTTACATAATGAATATTTGATGACCTCATTAGTAAAAGTTTTGTAACTGCCCACAAGCTTACGTTTACTGTTATTAAACAACATACAATGCATAAAGACAATAAATAAATTATATGTTACAAATTGAACATACTTGTTTATCACTGAACTGAACATACGCTGGCTTCACAGAATCAACTGCGCATGCTCAAGTTCTTCGAAAGTCAGCTAAACGGAAACGTTTTCTGCTTACTTTTCTAAGCGCTTTTGGACTTGACAGCAAAAAGTGCTAAGAGCTTACTTTACTTAGCTAAGCGCTCGTGGACTTAACACAGCCCACATGTCCATTCTACTGTATATGTTTTGTGCAACTTGGCAGTCGGGCTGGAGTGTGCCTATTGAGCTTCTGGTTGGTTCATCGGTCAGCATCAGTTATCAGGCAGACAAATTGTCGGCGGTAAGTCGAAACATTTGCTCCAAACACTCTTACTTATGTGACATTAAATAATACAGGTTGCTGGCTGAACTTCACGGACTGTTGTCTGGACCGTTTCTTCTGAGCTACTTGTTTTTTTCCCACTTTTCATTTCTGTGCCGTGTGCTAGGTTAAGCTGGCCATCTCGTCGGCTTTTGAGCGCACGTTAATCTACCGTATCGTGTCGTATCGTATCGTATTATAAGTACTAGTAAGTGGTTATGGAGGAGATTTCCACTTGAGCTCAACACGAAGTCATGTGATTTCAAACGGGGCAGTGCTCATGTGTGCCACCTTCACAGTCCCTGAAATGAGGAGTACAGTGTCTTTAAGGAGCGTGCTTTGTACTCAAGAGACGTGCACCCCTCCCTCCTGTAGACAATCCCTGATCAGTGATGACTTTCTGGAGGATATGAGTGAACAAGGAAGGTTATTATGACTGTTCCATGCTGTATTGTACTGTAATAACAAGAAGACGTAGGCAGTCGAATCCACATGTGCACCCACGCCCGCATAGGCTGTTGCTGCACATATTACTGGCAACCGTGCGACCGTGAGGGTTTTTGTAACCATGTGACCTTGACCTTTTGACCTCTGGATCAATGCATGCCGAGCGACTGCTTTAGAGTATACGTTTACCAAGTTTGGCGTTAATATCTCAAGCTGTTTTCCCGTTAGAGCGCGGACAAACAGACAGACAAACAGACAGACGTGACTATAAGTCATCCACCCGGCGGTAGGCTGCCATCACTTTCCGCGAGGCCTGCAGTTACCTACCCAGCCGCAGAGCATCACGGCCCTTTGGCCGGTACCAAGTTATACTGCTCGGTGACAGAGGCACATAGGTGTGAACAACTTGACCAAGGTTGTTACACAGCTTTTGCCCCGAGTAGGATTTGAACCCAGCACCTGTTGATCGCAAGTCCGATGCTGTACCCGTTGTGCCGTTGTTAGGGTTAGTTTTCTGTATGTTTATACGTTTTTGTGTTCTCTTTATGCTTTCACCACCCGACAGTGTAGGTGAAGAGATGATATTTTTAGGTTGTCACGTTGTCCAGTTCGTCTGTTTGTCTGTCTATTTATTCGTTTATTCGTCCGTTCATATCAGCTAGGTATTGAACGACTTGAACGGTTCGATAAAACTGACAGGGAATATACATTAGCTCCTAATGATGACCTGGTTAGATGTTGGAGGTCAAAGGTCAAGGTCACCGTAGTTTAGGTATGCTAATGAAAGCATCCACTTTCGATGCTGGGTCATCAAAGTCCATCTTGTAGTTCTTGGTTGTTTCAAGTTTGGTTGTCAGTACTGTTAAAATAGTTTGCGTGGAAAGACTCGTATTTGAGGTGACCGATTATGTGTCAAGAGAGGCTTGAAAGCAATGCCAACTAGAGGGGTGTTTTTCAAGGCCTACCAGAACCTAACAGGGGGTGGCTGTTAGGTAACCGCAGTCTGGTAGGCCGCTGGTATACCAGGTCACATAAATTATTCCATATAAGGAAAGTAGGGGGCGTGGCGCTGTAGGTCTGGTAGGTTCTGGTAGGTCTTTGAAAAACACCCTTTAAATCTCTCATTACAGATCTGCACCTGCTGTGTCGTTTGTTGGACATTTCAGCCAACTTTCATCGCTGACTTCGACCAAGTACAGTCAATCTTGACATTCGCGGCTGGCGTTGGCAGTGATGTCAAGCATCAGGTGCAGATACGTGTCGCCGGAGCCCTGGAGCCGCTGACGATCACCTGCTCATCGGCTTACCTGGCAGCACACCTGGCCAGTCTCATCAGCGGATATTGCCGTCTTGTCGACGGCGATTCTAGGCCAGCCGTCTGGAAAAGAACTGGTGTGAAACTGAAACTGGGTTATGTCATATACAGGGTGGAGCAAAAAGATGATCCGCTGGCAAACGTTAGTCAAGAAGTTGCGACACATTTAACGAGGCTGCGTAGCGACACGCTTAAGATGTGTCATGGTCTTTAATGATGACCTGATTACATCTTTGTTGCTTAGTCTAACGTTGAAAAGAATTTTGAAAATTGATTAACATTTGGCGATGTTACTGGCAACGGTAGAGTGGCACGTTTTTTTTACTCACAGAAGCCAGTGGTATGTTTTTGCTTCACCCTGTAACTGTGTAATATAATGCTTATGCTTGGGTTATGTCTGGTCTGGTCTGGTCATCAATGCTGCGTTTCCTGTCCTACATGTGGTAGACGTTGTGCTTCAGCCTTCGGCCTTCGAAGTCACTCGCGGGTCCACCGCCATTAACTCACACCCAACTCAACTTAACTTATCGTGGAGAGATAGGATCGTCGTCGTCGTCTTAGACGGTCTTCCAAAGAAAGATGCTTTTCGCACGCTAACTGCTTGTTGCTTGCTAATTATGCAAAACAATAAGATCAGGTCACACAGCTGTGTGACCTGTTCTTATTGTTTTGCATAATTATTCAGCTTTTAGACAAATATACAGCATGAGACTTATTTTAGGACTTATTTCAGGAGCACCTGTTTGAGGCTGTAGACTTATTCTCCCTGCAAGAGTGAGGGAGTATGTTTTTACTGGCGTTGGTTTGTGTGTCTGTGTGTGTGTGTCTGTCTGTGACCACGATAACTAAAAAGATTATGGACGGATTTGTACCAAATTTTATGGGAAGGTTCATAGGGAGAAAGGGAAGACCAAGTTCGTGTTTTGTTACGATCGGTAGAGGGATGTGGAAGTAACGGTCAAAAAAACTCCGTAAACCGGCGATTGTTTACATTTTATACTTCTAATAGTAGGTGTAGCAAGTTTTGCCAAGTGTTGGCGACAAAAACCCTCAAATTTCGCTTTTGCAGGGAGTACTTTCCATCTAGTTGAAAGAGTAGTCCTAAGTACTGCACCGTCACCACTACCAGTTTGATTATTTTTTATTAATGTTATATTATCTGCAAACCATTGAATTCTCCTTTTTCATTGAAACCTTTACCTGTGTAGTCCAGCACATTTTAACGTCCCAGTCTCACCGTCACCACCACCTTCGTTTTAATGCCGTTTACCAGGTGATCTTGGGTTATCCGTTTCCACCTCGGTCCTTATCCTCTACCTGGAAGAGAACCTCTGGGATAAGTAGACAGGTCCAATGTGCTGGATGTCAACCAACGAATGGTGTCAGAGCATTGAAGGAAAGAGAAAGTGCTGACGCACAATCAACAAGGTGTCGTCCTAACGGGACGTAACACTACTGGCCCGCCGTGCAGTGTTACCGTGGAGCTATAATTAGACTGGAGGCGGCATGACGTCATCGCCTGGCCTGCACGGGTGAAGCCGCCTGCAGGCCCGCTGTGGAGTGTTACAGACGACGACGACGACAGATGACGACAACTGACATCGATAGATGCCAGAGAGCAAAACAATACTAGCCCCCTACACTATGTATAGGCGGGCCAGTAATAAAAGTCACCAACCCCTGTCCTCTTTCATTCTCTGTCGTCCACTTGACTCCTAAGGCAAGAGGCATTGCTCCTCTGTACTGGCTCTACAATGCTGGTCCAAAGGTTATGTTATGTTGTGTTGCGGGATAATGTGGTGGTTAGGGCAGCAGGTTTGTGGCTGGTTCAAAATTCGGCTGTAATGTGACGACCCTAAGCACATCGCTGTTGGTTGTTTTCGTTGTTGCAGATGATGAATCATTGCGTGCTGTGACAGTTACAAGGTAATTGAGTTTTGATTATTTTCTGTCTCACATGTGGTAGAAATCAAGAGACTCAGAAACTCTGAATTTTGCTCTATATGGTCTCCGGGGTGGTAATGTGCTGTAATTCATGCGTTGATTTCGGCACTGTATAAATTGTTTGTTTGTGTGTTTAGTTAACTTCCTTCCTCACTTTCTTCCTTCTTTACTTCTTTCTGTTTGTTTGTATTCTTACTTATTTACATTTTTACTCGTTTACTTCCTGACTTATCTATCTAATCCTTCCAGAATAGACCTGTTCCGTTTCCAGGCCCGTGGTTATAGGAAGCGAACAAACCTGGCTTTTTAGTTTTTTTGGTTCATTTTATGTCGTAGTATATTTTGTTATGGATGCATGTTTGCTTTTGTTGTGTTTGTTTTAGTTCTTTAGTACTAAGCAAAGAGGTTGGCTGGGAAGAACATCAATCACTTATTTTGGGTTGGGTGGGATATAAAACCTTAACTCAATCTATCAGCTCTTTTAAGTTCATCAACAATGATGCCGATCGATTTTGCATTTGCAACATCGTATTAATGATCTGTAGTAATCATGGTTCTATCTTAACTCTTTTGAAGATATTAGCACTTGTTTTTAAAAACTGCTGGGGTCTGAATCCTGTGAGTATAAAATCTGGAAAACAATGCAGCAGTGCTCAGAAGAGGATCCGTGATATCAGCGAACTGAAGCAGTGGAAGATTGACGTGTAACATGGGATATAGCAGACAGTCATTAACGAAGCTCGCACCAGTGAATGGCGTAAACGTCTGCGAACCTGTGTTTCTGCCAGAGATGGACGTTTTCAACGCTTGCTGTAACTTCTGGGTTATTTATCAGGTAGGTGTACTGCAGTAGGTAGTAGTCACAAACGTTACTGTCACCTACTGACAGTGCTGAACTCGTTTGCTGCATAAACTTCACGGAGTTTGTCATCAAATCATATTCCGAACGTTCTTGCATTATCCGCATTCTGTGGATCATGTGTTGAACAGAAATGAAGTAAATTATCACCATTGATTAATTGTGACAGTATGAATAAAAGTGCATCAGTTATTTTAAATTTTCGAACTTTGCAAGGTAGTGCAGCAACATAGTTAAAATGAGGTGGAAGACCATGCAATGGTTTCATAGAAAGTTTACTTGAAAATCTGTCAGTGAAAGAATTTTGAAAATTATTAGTCTACATTTGCGACGTTATTATCGAAAGTCAAGTGCGTTGTTTTTTGAGACATAGTGTATATCGGTGCCATATTGAAGTTGGTTATTTTTTGGCAAGACCAGTATAATTTCATACTTTAAGAACAAATTCAAGTGTTTATACAGTGCGATATGTTAGTATTTATCAAATGTTGTTATTGTTTATTGTGTTGCAGCAAGGCGGATGCCCCGTTGAAAGTTGTTAAGCAGAATATTAATGATTCTGCTTTGAGCAACAGATATGATCTACAAAGTATGTGATTTAGTATATACTGCAAGTGGTTATTTTCACATTTTTAGAAAGATAATATCCATATATCATTTATTTCAATTACTGCTTCATCATTTTGTCTTCTTATTGGCAATTCAACTCAGTTTGCATTGTAACACTGTTCCACTACGTTGTGGAGTAACAAACTACAGGGTGGTTTAAAAACAGGGCCTTTGGCCACTGTGTGTCAAAAAGGTCATATATTTTTAAGGTTTTGTAGCCACATGTTTAAGGTGTGTTGGGATCTTTAAAACTGACTGTTACAAATCTACTGCGGAATCTGATGGTGAAATAATTTGTAAACTTTAGCAGCATTGGTGAAGTTATGTGCAAGATCACTGAGGCACCTATCTTGAGTCACGGCGTCCATTGAGTGGTTTTTTGTGTAACCCTGTATTCTGATGCTGGAAGTGATATTAATATTATGAGGCTATGTGATAGTGAAAATACAGATCGAAATATTTTGAACAATCTGCAATTGACACCAATAGTCATACCCAGTGATAGTTTGGAATCCCACACTTACACTGTGTGTAAAGTTGACAGAGTGTGTGATTTATTGATGTCATGACTCATACGAGCTCCGGGGCGGTAATGTGCCGTGATTCATGCATTGATTTCGGCGCTATATAAATTGTTTGTTTGTGTATTTACTAAACTTTCTCCCTTTCTTCCTTTTTTTACTTTCTTCTTTCCTTATGCTTTCTTCCTTACTGATTTACTTCCTTACTTGTTTACTTCCTGACTTATCTATCTACTCCTTCCAGAATCGACCCGTTCCGTTTCCAGGCCGGAGGTTGTAGGAGGCGACCAAACCTGGCTTTAGTTTTTTGGGCTCATTTTATGTTGCAGTATATTTTGCTACGGATGCATGTTTGCTCTTGTTGTGTTTGTATCAGTTTTTCAGTACTAAGCCAAGAGATTGGCTTGGAAGAACGTCTCCGAAGTGACCTATTTTGTGTCGGGTGGGACGTAAAACCTAAACTCTGTCAATTATTGATGTCATCTCTTGCTTGTTGTTGACATGTACCGGTATACAATTTGTAATTTTAACCCACTTCGGTGGCTTATATGTGCTAACTGGTGAATGTAACTACCAGAAAAGCGTAAAATGGTGAATTGTTATAAAAATTAATTCGGAAAGTAAAACATATTATATTAGCTCGAGTGTTACTGGCATAGTGATTAATGTCCAAATATTTTCCGGAAGTTGCACAAATGTTACATTTAAGCTACGTTTGACATTAAGCTTTCCAAATGTGAAATGTTCTGTCGCTGTTTGCCGTGTAACTGAACTTGTACGTTTTAGGAATCTCTGACGTAGGAATCTCTGATTATTTCGATATCGACAATGAGTCGGAGTATTGCTCAATTTCCAGTAAGTTCATCCGCAACTGTCAACTTGTTTAGTGTATTGTACTGCAGCCGTGATCTGTCCGTTTTATTAGCGCACTTGTTCACTTGTGTTTTGTTGTTTATTTTTTAATTTATTTATTTGTTTATCGGACATGACACAGATAAAGTGACACAGAAACAACAAAGCACAGACTGACGGACAAACAGGCCACCAAGTGGCACTTACAGTTGCCCAACAATACAAAATTAAAAACGAAAATTAATTAAATTCTAAGAAGGCCGTGTTAACACAAGACAATGGTCTCTGCTAAATGAGATTTTTTTGTACAGTACATCATCAACCAGGGTTAATCTGTGGTTTAACGAAGCTCCGCCTACATTGGGAGTGTTTTCATGGACAAACAATTCGTGCGTGTATTGTGATGTGTTCCGTTGCCTCAGAATTCGCAGCAACCAGTCACGAAGATAGCATTCCTTGGTTGCTCATGAAAAACGCTCCTAATGTAGGCGGAGCCTAGTGTAGGCGGAGCCTGGTTAGCCAACCGGATCGTTGTTGAGTTGCTGTTGAGATGCATGTGTAATATTTGAAGAATCGAAGACATGGTCAAGTAGTTGTTAGTTGACCATCCTTCTTTCCAGTGCTACTTCTGCTAAAACTTGCCCACATTATCTCACTTTTTTGGGATGATCTGCCTCCAAACAAAATACTCGAGACATAATTTTGGCAGTTTTTATGCCCAACCAATAGCATCGGATGCACTTGATTTTGGTAACGGTATACAGTGTGGATCTGCATTAATTGTCCATGCCCCTACACCTAATAATAACCATAGTTGGTTTGAACAGTCTCCATGCTTTCTGGTTATTAATATTATTATTATTTTTATTATTAAATAATGTAAAATTTAGCTAGTTGCTTTGCAGCATAATGATGCTGTAATATGTCCTGTGGTAGACAATATGTGTGAAATTGAACCGGATTATCTGCGGCTTGATGAAATTATTGGTGAAGGACAATTTGGAGATGTCTACAGAGGAACATATACAGCTCTGGTTTGTAATTCTATACTTACACTTAGCAGCTGATCTGCCGTTCTGTAGAAATGCCTACCTTTTACATTACTATTACTACCCCTATGTCTGTTCTGTTTTGTTTTTTAGCCGTCCTTGATCCAGTGGTTGGCCACACCATGGACGTACTTTCTCCATTTATCTCTATCCTGATTGACTCTTCCACGGAGAGTCCTGTCCACGTGTTGATGTTGTCCATCCAGGCCATGCGTGGTCTTCCTCGCCTGCGTGCACTTGGCATTGTTCCTGCATTATCTCTGTCTCCAGGCAACTCCCTTGTTTCATTATGGCGTGACCATAGTATGCTATGTAGTTTCTTTTATTTTTTTATTTATCTCACATAATGCGGTGGAGTTATGTGAGGTTAAGTGAGGTCTCTCAACACTGGACATTTAGGATCGGTGCAACAGGTTTATCACAAACTAGAAATCCTTGCAGTCGCACATCCAGCAGCTTCAGTGCACTGATAGGAAAGTATTCTGCCCAACTAACATCCTGGTGATTTATACGATACGGAGACGGTACGGCATGAGATGATATGATATGGAGACTTGTTCGTTACACCATTGAGGATAACTCTGGCATCTTCTCCCGAGTCAAAATATGCAATGTCGTGCTGGCAACTCCAACAAAATCTATCAGTTCTTATTAACCGGAGGTGCCTGCTAATGCAGATTGACGGATGTAGTGGTGATAAAATGGTTGTATGCGTGACATCGGAGTGAGTTAGCATGTTGTAACATTGTGTTGCGTGTTGGCGCTGCGGTATGGCGTTGGACTTGTGATTGACAGGTCGCGGGTTCAAATCCCAGCCGGTCCACTTTCGCATAACATAGGTCAACTCAGCCTTGCATCCCTCCGGGGTCACTAAATCGAGTACCTGCTTTGGCTGCGGGTAAAGGCGGGATTCTCACTTATGCCGGGTGCCTGCACCGTTTCTTCTGAGCTAATCGGTTTTTGTTTTTAGATTTTCCTTAATTTTTTTGTTTCTGTGCCGTGCGCTAGACTAAGCTGGCCATTTTGTCGGCTGTTGATCACACATTAATGTATCGTATCGTATCGTATCGTAACACTGTGTGATCCCATATGGCATGTGACTTTCCCATTGCGGTGAAAAGCTAAGTTGATGCTAACTGCTATACACTGTTTACTTTTACTTGCTTACTACCTACATTATTTTCAGTGCTTTAATGCTGTTGGTTAGACGACAAAAACGACATCTGCACGTATTCTGGCCAATAAAAACCTTTGCCACTCATCCTAAGAAATCTTTCTGGAAAAGTGGAGGAAGAAAACGGGGTGGGGGGAAAACGGCCGTTAAAACAGAAATGGCTAGGCAGATGACACTGTACACTGCACAACTCACTGTGAGTAATATCATGCAGTGTTTATTTGTAGTAATACTGGTAGAACTGGAACTATTGTTGTGTAAGGCAATCAACAGTTATTTGTTGACTGTATGATTCCCACAGAGCCATTATCAGTCGTCACTGACATCTGGGCAAAGTTTTTCCATACAATGATACAATGTTCCATGTCACAGGTGACCTTTCCTGAGTCCTTGAGTGCTGGAAATGCGCAAAAAAGACAAGAAAAAAGTGAAACGAGCGGAAATCCACTATTAGTTTCCATTTTTCCATGGTTATTTTCATCTTTTTATCGCATGTTGGCATAACACAGCTACACAGAGTGTGATACTGCTGTGGCAATTTTCATCTGTCTGCCTGTCTGTCTGTCACATGCTGGTGTTCTGTTAAAACAAGTGAACTTGTCATCAAGCCCTTAGTGCTGCATGGTAGTTTATGAAGTCTAGTTTTCTGTTGCCAAAGTGCTTGATGAAATTCTGATAGGATCACCCCAGCGGGGCGTCAAAAGCAGGTGAATAATTTCTTAAAGTATACTTTAGCTGCAGAATGTCCATCTAACTGTCGTGGACATTACGCTTTGTTGAGTGGCGTATCTGGCAGAAATCCTTGTACCTGTCTGTCTGTGAAACATTATGAGAAATTATAAACTTGTACATTGACAAATTCGTAGAAGTCACTTTAAGTGGTCTGACAGCTGTGGCGTGATTTTTGTAAGGGCGCTGGTTGACCCCTTTCTAAAATTCTAAATGTTGCTGCGTGTATTTTGTGTTACGTAGCTCGTTTGTTCGCATATTTTGACTTTGTATTTCGTTGTGACAACGCAGGATGGGTCCAACATTCTAGTTGCCGTGAAGACATGCAAGTCGGATGATGATCCTACCAGAACAGATCAGCTGTTTAAAGAGGCCGGTTGGTATTCGCATTGCCGGTAGTTGTACAATTTATGCAGCTGTGGTGGCTAAGGTGTGAGAGAGGTGGAATAAATGTAGGTATCTAATGTCTTTGCTTGGGTGGCACGGTGGCGCAATGGATAGAGCGTTGGACTTGCAATCAACAGGTCGTGGGTTCAAGCTGGCAACTGACCACTGTTCGTAAACTGGGGCACAATATCTTAATTTGTTCCGGCCAGATTTTTGATATTTGGCCTAGTTTCTGCATCATGTGACTTTTAACTTGGCAGAAACGTCAGTTGCAAAGAGTCGACCGTCAGTCCCATATGGAGGTAATTTTTTAATCATTTTTATTCACCAAAACATGGTAGACAAATAGTATAAAATAAAACAGAATAACTTAACTAACTTAACTAGATATACAGGTAGTCATCACACGTGTACATTCATGCACAGTAGCCAGTTCGTCAACAGTGTTTTTTACAAAAAGTTTGCACAAACCTATTTCAGTAGACTGTAGTTTCGTTAAAAATTTAAGTTTTCTTGTATAGCATCAGAAACTGAACATCTGAAAAAAAGAATGCATTCGCTGGCAATATCATACGACTTAGTTAAGAATATTTTCCTAAAAGCATTATTTAATACAAAA
>Ga0209780_1003292_pt1 | contig 11974 bp, 7 predicted proteins | sample WorMetexBAHAMAS2_FD_187384 | JGI IMG/M metagenome (GOLD analysis project Ga0209780, IMG submission 187384) | Marine gutless worms symbiont microbial communities from Max Planck institute for Marine Microbiology, Germany - Inanidrilus exumae... | ecosystem: Host-associated > Annelida > Digestive... | reverse complement strand
GCAAGTGTTACGAGTGATTGAACTATAATGTGATATTGTGTTGTATATATTTTTCTTCTCTTTATTGTATCTGCATTTTTGCGAATAAATCTTATATATATATATTGTGTTTCTCTTTCTTGTTGTGGGTTCATTTTACATTCGCGGAAGAACTCTGAACACCCTGTTGTTTGTTTACAGGGGACACACCCACCCTAGATAAAGTAATAAAATAGGCAATAATTTGGCTATCAAGATAAGTAAGTAAAATGTTTCAGAAATCATACGATTTCTTAAAAATCGCATAAAACTGGTTGACAGTAAGGTGATATTTGTTAATTATTACATAAAGCAAATAACCTAACTACAAAACCCTCCGTGAGACTTATGCTGTGACACCTCCTCAACCATTAGGCATCTCATATTTTAATCAGTCGTTCATTCAGGCACACTGGCTGTTACGGTACGTAAGAGTGCTATTCAGCGAGAAGTCAAAAAGCCAGTGAATGCTATTAAACTACAGGCTATGAAACTTAACTCCACTGAATACGTCAATGAAATGTGAATAACAATCACAAATGATGCTTGCCTTCACTAGAGATTAGTATACATACACAATCAATCAATTTGCACAGCAATAAAAGTTACATTTTAGTTATTCAAAGAACTGGACTCAGGTCCAAAGAATTTTCTCCCTAAGGGGTGACTGAGGTACGGATAGCCGGACTAACCCGTTAGTGAGTGGACATCACAGCTAATTCCCTCCTTGTTGTACTTAACTGCAAGGGTCACTATGCCAACAGTTTACTATCTAATATGGCATCAAAGTATCGCTTTCACTGTCAACCAGGATCTATCTGGTACGTTTACCCGGTACGTTTACCAGATTCTGACTAAATCAGGAGCGGTTACATAGATAACTAAAGTTCGGTTACATGTTTATGACTGGCTGCTGATGCTGTACGATGTCCAAAGCAACGTACCATGACAGAATACGTTCCTAATGTAGGCGAAAAACGGAGCTCATGACACAGGTGAAGGTTAAGAGGTTAGGGTTAGCTAATCCCGGTTTCGGCCGACCCACAATGCTTTTAGAAGTGTTTTTAATTGTTGCTGGCGTGAAAGTGTCAAACCACTCCAGTTTTATTGCAACAGTCTCAGTCTGTCATTGTCATACTTGGTCAAAGAAAGACAGTTGCTGTTCTTTAAGAAACTACTTACAAGCGACAATATTATCTTGCGTACACTGTCTGCTCTAACTGTGCCAGTGGCTCAGAATGAAAAGTTTAAACTAGCTAGAAAGTACGATATTGTGTCTTTACAAGGTTCCACTACTTATATTAAGAAACTTCTGTGGGATGCTTGTTGTAATCATGTTGTATTTTAGTGTACTGTACTGTATTTTGTACTGCATTAGTTGCGTTTACAACAAATAATAATAACTGACGTCGGTATATGTATGCCAACTTGATCCCTGATCAGCCAACCAAGGCTGACACGGCTGACTATCAGACAGCCGTGCCGCCGTGATGTATATATGTTATACATACCGGTAGTGGTGGTGGTGGTGTTCTGCGTCATCTCAATCTCGCGTTTCATTATCTCGTCGACGATCTCCTTCTTCTTGTCGTCGTCCGTGGACTTCTCCGCTGCCGCCGTCTGCACCAGGTTGCGGTTCACATCCGGCTTGGACGCCGCCGTCGCGTTCCTCACGACCGCTGTTCCCGCGTCCTCGTCCACGTCTTCGTCGATGAAAGGGATTCCGTCTGGAGCCATGAACGACGTGTGCGCACCGGGAATCTGGATCGCCTTCGACGCGTCGCCGCCGCCCTTGTGCTTGGCATCGTTGCTGATCTGGCCGTTCTTCTTCTTCGACGATGCAACGGAATCCTTCTTGTCGGCAGTCAGGTCGTCCACCGAAGTCGTTCGCTTCTTGCTCGACGCGCAACCCATCGTCAGTCAGCTTGCGTCACGACTCTATCACCTTCAACGGCCGTCGTCTTAAGTCCGAAGACACAGAAGTTCCGAGTTCTCGTGTTTACGCTGAGGATTTCAACGCAGTGTCACTGGCCGCAGTTCATTGGACCAGCCGGTGTCGCTAGCTCCAACACAGCTCAAAACGACTTACTCTGTAAACAATAACAACATGAATATGCACTACGCAACGTCCAGCCGCTTCCCACTGTGAGTATGTCCAGCAAGCAGAAATATGCATTCAACGTGGGAGGCCAGGGCGGGGCACTCAAATTCTTAGCAGTGCCGTCCGGTCATGTACACGTAAATGTATTCGTGGCAACGGGAAAATTTCTGTTCACATCTGAAATTAATTTGAAGCGTTGTTTCAAACTTTACAGATAATTATTTTTATTTTCTATTAACTTATCATCATCAAACTACGTTTCTTCTTCATTACACTCACAATTAGCTGAAATAATTTCATTTTCAATTTCAGTTACCACTATACAGTTACCACTAATAAACATATTACTGATCTCAGCTTGCATTATTCATTGTATTTTTACTTTTATATGTATCTTTATTTGTATTGATTTTAGTGCATTTTTAGGCCTATAGCTTGTATATTTAGCAATTCAGCTGTTCAGTTGCAAATATGTTTTAATAAAGTTGAGTTGAGTTGTTTTAAGTTGTAACTGGTAGGTCATGGCTAGTCATGGTGTTAGTAGAAGTGCAACTAACTGCCTAGAATAACTTGTTTCTACAACGACCTGATTTGTGGGCAGGCGTTCAATGTCTCTTACTCACTCTTATAAGTACAATACGTTAGGTACTCGGCCTTCTATCATCTGTGGGACGGTATACTGAATATCAGCTATACTAAAGCTAAAAGGTAAAGGCTTCCCATACTCGTTACCAAGCGTTGGGCCCGAAGCTGATCCCGGTGTACGGGCAGTCAGCCCGCAGGTGACTATAAGTCATCCACTCGGCGGTAGGCTGCCATTACTTTCCGCCAGGCCTGCGGTTACCTTCCCAGCCGCAGAGCATCACCGACCCTTGGCCTGTATCAAGTTATACTGCTTGGTGACAGAGGCGCATAGGTGTGAACAACTTGCCCAAGCCAAGGTTGCTACGCAGCTTTGCTCCAAGTAGGATTTGAACCCACGACCTGTTGATCACAAGTCCAACGCTCTACCCGTTGCGCCACCGCGCCACATATCAGCTACTATGCGTAAGTAATAATAATAAATGGCAACTGTGGATGCGGACAACAGTAGCTTACAGCCGGACTCACTGTCCAAGTTAGTTGGCTTAGTGTCACGGCTGGCGGCAAGTATCAAGTATGTATTCATTAAATGAACGGGGTGAACTTTGGCAGTGACTATGGTCATGACCACAGTACTGCAAACACGTACAGGTCACACTAGTTGTTATTACTACATTGTGTTACTGTTCAACAATCCAATTCGCCGGCCACATGACTATTTTCTTATCAATGCATATTAGTAAAGTAAAGTAAGTAAGTAAAGTAAACGTCGATTTGTATAGCGCATCGTCGTAACTACCTCTAATGCGCTCAGACATGGATCACACAGTTTTACCTGCAAATTACACCATGCCTGCCTTTACTCCCAGCCGCAGAACATCACCGCCCTTTGGCTGGTACTCATTTTACCGTCCCAGGGAGGGTAGAAGGCTGAGTCGACCTGGGTGGTTGGTTACATACCGAAATAAAGTGCCGCCCCGGGAGTCGAACCCGGACGGTCACCCATCCCAGTACTAACCGGGCTCAGCGTAGGTTACCTTCGTTGATCTAGACCAACGACGCTACCACTACGCCACGCCACCACCATGTAACGCTGCCCATCATACAGGCACATGTGGCTGTTTGTCTGGCTGTGCGTAAGCGTTCTACATACACTAGAGTAATGAATTACCCAACATATCTGTCAACCAAAAGATGCACTAAGCTAGGCAGCATCTGCACCACAGCTGCCAAAAGTAACTGGCACTTCCCAGGAAACGGTAAGGTGTTGCCAACAGTGTAATAGATGAGTTTGACCGACGCCGCAAACACACACGATGATACTAGAGATTACATAATCAACACAGTATGTGGGTGTGCATAAGTGACGTCAGGGTGGCTGTCACCTGATAGGGTCGTTTGTCAGCAGAATTGCTCAAAAAGTCACCCACTGGAAGGTGAGGCCTTGCAACAAGAAACTGGAACCAGAGTTTTGGTTGATGAGGAGTCATATAAAACACCAAATAAATACATTAAGGTGTACTACAATGGGAAATATCCCTGCGGGAAATTCAATTGATACAGTCAGCACTAGCTGAGGTTTGCAATTTAACATTCCCATTGTTCCACTGCAGTAGACTCTGCTATTTAGTCTGTAATAGGTGCACTTCAACCGCCACTGACGTTGATGATGATATGAGCTCCACTAAATAACTTATACAAGTGTAGACAGCATGAGAGTGGACAACAGAACATGCATATGATTATTATCATGTTGTCTGATGAGTCAGTGGTATCAAACGGCAACAGTCATGTGGGTTGATACTGCATACACTGCATACCCTTCACACCAGCTATATAACCTGTCAGAGTGCAATATCAAGTACAATCCAGATCAAGGACGCTAAAAAGAAGGATGGGAAAATAACGGACTGAATATTAATGGACAGGACAATGAAAGGACTAGAAAATGACCATACAGATTACAGACACTGACCGCCAAGTCGTAGGCGTGAGTAGACAGTAGAGTTAACACCACAGTAAATGTTACACTAAACGTTCTTCACAGTATTCTCATATAGAGGTACATTCTGCAGTCTGGTGAGTACAAAGAGAAGGGAAAATATAAGACAAAACGACTAGTACACTGGTGGCCTATTTGGTATAGTAAAAGAAACTGGGCGTGTTCCCTGTGCTGTATCAAATGCAACAGAGTCAGTGTAGTGTACCAATCACCTATAATGTTTGGTTCACTAGTGGAGAATTTGTGGTCAGCAAGGGATGTCAGATGAATGCAATGCCCCCCCCCCACACGCACCGCAGCCGACGGTTGCAGTACATTATGGACCCCGGCATAAACAGTTAGCTACAAAGGCATCCACGCCTGTACGGACCAGCTAGTATTATTAGGGTAGTCTACGACCAGTTGTCAATCACCCAGTAATGACACAGTGGTTATATATAAATCACACGATCAACGCAAATTGGTTGGTTCCGATGTCGCCTGACTATTATCATTTAGCAGGTGGTTGGGAGCTAACAATCACTAAGCCTGTCAAAACCTCCGTGAAGCGCCACCTGGCGAACGTTAGTAGAGCGAAGCGGTTCTATAATCGTGAGAAATTTCCCCAAATCTGGATCCACAACACCTCCAAAATGTGTTGATTTCTCTTCCCGTGCCCTCCCCTTCCCAAAATCTCATGATAGCAGCTAGCGTCCATACACAATGGTGGATGGAATCATGCCAGTGGTACTGCACAGTTAGTACTCAGTGGTCAACTAGAAGAAAGTTCCAGAAACCAGCACTCACTAGAGTGTCAACTTGTCAAGACCAACGCCGGCAGTTTTTGTGACTCATGACCGTGACCTTGTGTTGAGTGGTGGCTCAGCGGTAGGGCGTTGGACTTGCGATTTACAGGTCGCGGGTTCAATTCCAGGCCGGTGGTTTTCACGTAACGTAGGTCAACTCAGCTTTGCATCCCTCCGGGGTCACTAAATCGAATACCTGCTTCACCTAGGGGTAAAGGCGGGATTCTCGCCTCTGTCGGGTGGCAGGTAACACTGTGTGATCCCATATGGCATGTGAGTTTTCCGTAGCGGTGAAGAGCTAAGTTGATGCTAAACTGCTATACACTGTTTACTTCACTTTACTTTGCCTTTAACCCCAAATGGGTTTCCAAGACTCATCATGGAACATTTGTACGGGTACGTCAAGTTTGGTAATCCAGCTGCATCGGTTTGCATTTTGCGAGACATCGTGCAGAAAAAAACAGAGACACACAGACAAACGACAGTGAAAACCGTACCCCCTCCTCCGCGACTGCAGTCAGCGTGGGTAATAAATATTAAACAGGCAGAGACGGGGCATGTCTCGGCCAAGCAATATATTATAACGGCACAGCATGCGCAGTCCAAACATACTGCAATAACAGCCACAACCACAATCACGACGTCAGATGGATTTACACTGAATACAGCAGCAGAGATTTAACGATTATATTATACAGTACACAGCACTGGGCAACCTTTGCGTCTCGACATTTTCGCATAAGCTGGCTGGCTGGTTATCGTGTGTTGTGAATAGTGATTAGAGTCAAACCTAGTACATAAAAAGACTCACCGGCACCGACTTATGATACTGACAACCGTGTGACATGATCAGCTGACCAAAACGCACAGCTTGCACTGCATAATACAACTTGTGGTGCGGTACAACAGGACCAACTTGTTACCGATCGTGGAGCAAATACGATCACGCAGTTACTCTTGCCACGATACGGTGTCCGTCTGTCTGTCCATCACACCGTATATTTGTATGGAGACGGCAGGGCTCACCGTATAAAGCAATCAACACTGGACTGTAGCCCAAGGATGGTCTCCAGCTTTCCAACAGCAAACATAGAACAGAAATCTCAGTAATCCTGTCACTGGGAGTGCTCAGCGTTGTACGGAATGAGTGTCGAAAAGCGGAATTTTCACACAAAGAAGCAGTTTCACAGGATAAAAAATGATACAAGCTACAGAGAAGCAAACTGCATGTATCAAATATTCAAATATTGACAAACAGGAACTTCCAAATACGCTCTACCCAGCAGTACGAGTTCCGCTGACCTTAACTGACTCTTAAACCAGGTATCATGCCATGATGTCAACATCAGGTTAATATACAGCATAATTTTGATGCACGAAGTGTGCTAGCCTCAAAGCGATTACTTCCTAAACTCCATGTTAACCATTTAGCATGTATGCAAAATCTCACGTAACTGGAACATTACAGAACATTTTGACGATGCGAATACGGCTGCCTTTGATTTACTGGCTGTTACAATTTGCACTCTGTAAGTAAGTAAGCACATTTATGTTTCGCGCAGCAAGCCTTACAGCCTAAAACTGTCAAGAGGCGCTATGATGATGTTGCGTAAGCTCTACTGAACAGAACAGTCTTCAGACGCGTACAGAACTGAGTTAGAGTTAAAGACCACTAAGACCAGTCGCAGTCGCGAACATTCAGCGGCAGCGAGTTCCACACGGTCGGACCGGAGACGGTGAAACCATATGTCTGCCCAGTTTCCTCTCGTCGTACCAAATCTTGCAGCCCAGCCCACCCAATCTCCAAGCTCGCCGCGCCGGCATCTGAAACCGGAAGTCGCTGAATAGACTGCTGCACCAATAGGGCTGAGTGCCCGCAGCACACGTTTGGTACTCACGCACTCATGTTTGTCGACAGTCTGTGCAATTCAGCAGTGTTGGGCCACACCAGTTTGCAAGCCAACGACGGAATTTCAACACGCACTTCTGTGCTTGGTATTAGCATTAATGCAATGAATGCATTAGACGTGTTTACGTCAACGGACATTTACCTACTTATTTACTTACTGTTAGTGGAAAGGCTAACGTTTCATGGCTTTACATCACACACAACAAACGCAGTACCAGCCTCAATCGCGTCCACACATTGTACACGGCACAAGTCAGCACGCTGCAAAAACTCGTTATCGGCGACCGATAACGATAACGCAAGCTGCTGGCTTGGTACGGACAAGAAACACATTCGCCATCGACAGTACCGTACCGTATATCCGCTGCTCACGCCACCGGCTACACATGTACCGGTATCTCTGACGTCAAGAGTTAACGGCCACACACTACTGACTGCAGTGCACGCATCATCTGGACGACTTATACCTTAACTCAATCGACACGGCACACCAGCCACGCCTACCGCAACCAAAGCAGAAACGTAACTGAAAAGAACAAAAAAACCCAAATGATTAATGAAGAAAATCCAAACAGAAGCCTGATCGTGAAGGCAGTCTGGAGCGAAAGCTGCATTGGTCTTGATGGGGGTGGGGTGGGGGATGTAATCATTTAGTACAGCAAGGAGCATTGGTGGGTGAAACCCACACAGTCTCCCTAGCTGTGTGAAACCTGGAATGTTAATAGCCCCAACTCGTCTAGGATCAGTGCCAATTTTGTAACTGCCACTGCACTTGAAAAAGACAATTAATCCAGACGGAGGTAATGTGATCGTCTCGGTTTGTCTGTCTGTGGTCGTTCAGTCTCCTCCGTTCTTCGCTTTGTTCATGTCTTCGTTACCTGAAAAGTTGTGGGCGGATTTTACGAATTTATGTAGATGGGCAAGAAACAACCCATGCATTTTTGTGGGTCATCTAAAAACAGACCGGATCCAGATGTAGATGCCAATTATTGTTGTGGATATGAAAAACTACACATGTACAGTGTACACCGTCTTTTGACCCTTTACACCGGGCATATAAATGCATCATTACAGCACAATATAGTAACAAGTAAAGATGGCATCACAACCCGTATCCTTCTCACTATATTAAATGCACAAGGGCCAGTGAATCCACTGCATATTATTCAACATGGAATTACCAATTCAGTGAAAAGAGTTAACGGGAACTGCGGCTGGACGGTGGATCGACAATCACCATCCGTGTACCTCCTACTCTGACAACCAATCTAGCAGTTGGCCAACACATGCCCAGTACCGGTAGTCAGTATCTACGTATACACAGTCGAAAAGTACAGCCAGTAAGCAATCGGCCGCCAAGGCTAAACTGGGTCACTGCTGCCAGTCTGGCTTCGATTTACTGTATCTGATATACAGACTGCGCCCACCAAACGCTACTGTACTAAGCAGTGAACCAACAACTCGCTCCGGAGTACGTTATAAAAACACGCTCGTTCTGACAATAAAAACGCAGCCGAGACACGAACGAATTACGCCGGTTTGTGGATCACCGACTGATGCTAGTTCCAAGCTTTTTCTGACATTACTGCGCCTAGACACAGCGCAATAGTACCTGGCTGAGTTCACCTTGGTTGGTTTGGTGGAGCCTGGGTACGTTGCAACATGGTTTAACAATGCAGGTTACCCATCCCAGCATTAACTTCTCTGACGTGTACAACATCAAGCCAAACTGCACAGGTGCACTGGCATCGATAGAATGTTAGCCTTTTGCCAGGTTAACATACCATGTGACAACTACAGAAATAACAGAATTCATTAGCAGGCCAGAATAAGCATTTATTTACCAAGTGCTCAGAAACAGACAGGAAGTCAGCTTACGTCATTGGACGTGACCAGAAACAAAACATTAGCAAAAAAGAACAAGCACCCATCCTACAAGGCTGAAGAAAATTGCTCAAATCCAAAGAAAAATTTTTTTGCCACTAAACCCTAAAATCCACTGTTTCTTATGCCAAGAACCCCTACACCTTTCAAAAATAACATGAAAATTTGTGTATGACAACAGAACACTAGTATAACACACAGTACTAGGGCAGATAAAAGCAAACCACATACGCTGTTGCATAGACTACAAAAACGTATTCATTGTGCAAATGACTTCAACATTACGTTATACTAATTTAGCTTCCCATATCTTCCTTTCATTTTTGCCTTCCACTAGTTAACCTCCAATTTCACATTACTGGACTGTGTTTGCTGAAGACGAAACAGCTTCACAATGACAACACACGAATGCAGTGCCATTTATTTCTTACACTTACGCAAATCATTACCTACGCCGGCTGTATAGCCACCGGCGCGGGGTAGGGCGTTCAGTCGCATCTGTCTGTTTGTCCGCGCTCTAAAAGGAAGACGGCTTGAGCTATCAGCACCAAATTCGGTAGACATATAGTCCATGGCAGGAACTTGGCATGCACTGACCCTGAGGTCAAAAGGTCAAAGGTCGAATCCTAACCCTTATATTGGCATGGAGTGCGTCTGCATGTCAACACGACTGCACATTTCTCTAGTTATGGGCTCAAAGAGCCTATCATTCATGGAAATACTCTACCGGGCAAAAAAACGATGTTCACACATTCGGCTATAAATGCACCAAAAGTAAACCGATCTGGATGAAATCTAGAGCACTGTGAGCACATTGTTGGGGGCTGGCCATGGGAAGATTTTGGGCGCAATCCATGAAGTAGAGACAGCTTGAGAGGCAGCTGAAATTTTGTTTTTGTTTTGGTCAGGTAAATAACGCACGATTTCACTGATTTCCCGTCAGAAAATTTTACGACATTTGAACACAACAACGTCGATCGGTGAGGCAGTGAAAACTTTCAGAACAGAATTTTTAAAATTTTACCATAAGGGGTCGTTTTTCCAAAAAAAAAATGCAAAAATTGCTCACAAAAACTCAAGGTCTTATGACTTCAGGCCGCCATAACTCCACAACGATTACAGATCGCCGAAAATTCACTACCAAAATGACCCTCTACGGGACGTTTAGTTTCCATTTTATACCTTTAGAATAAATTCAAAGTCTTTCCCATTATGGGCGGTACATTCCATACAAGAAAGGTACATACCCAAATTTTCAGCAATGTCCAATGTCCGATATTGTGTATTCTGGATCTGGATAAGTAAGTAGCAACGTCCTTCGAAGGATAATATGCTACTAGCGGGATCTTGGCCACGGTAATCAGCAACGGTGAAAACAGGTGCATAGATTAAAACTGAAAAAGAACGAATGTGCAGTAGAACAAGTGCACACTATATACATGGTGCAGGATGTATTAAAACCAAATACTGCACAGTGATGCCAGTGTCTGGTGACCCACATGGAAGAAAAGCAGACTGAATTGAAAACTGAAAATAAGTAACGCGGCAGATAACGCCGACATCACTCAGTTGCAGGCACATGACACTAGGTATCATCGAAGGCAGGAAGTAAACAGCTTGTGCGTCAGTAAATAAGTAAACAGTTGTGTCACCTGTCGAGTACGCCGGTGAGAAACGCTCTCTTCGAGTCTATATTGCAGTGTGTCCCCAGATACACTGCAACCCGTCTAGTTCTCAACTAGTTTTGGGAAGAATTATTAGTATAATGAATTACAGTAATCAACAATCTGTACTGCTAGCGGTCACCTTTCTTTCAAATTCTCTGCATACGGTACTTGCATTCATCGTATGTCTATCCGCGACCAGACATTCACAGTGCGTTCATCTTCGTCTGTAAAAGCGTACTACTCAAGAAGAAATGTCAACACAAGGCATCAAGCGACCAACAGGCTGACGAAAGTTCATATATCAATATTTAAGACGGCTCGACATACTGATGTCTAGTAATGTGCCAGCGGGCAAGAGGCCGCCGATCGGCAGACGGTACAGTAGCTCCGCGCGCCGCCAGCAATGCAACAGGCGATATCACGTACTCCGCCATCTTACCACGTCGAATTGTCGTCTAACGCGCAAACTCGCACGAGCCACAACGTTTTACGCCAGCAACGTGTACTTACTTGTAGGTGAATCGACACAGACGAATCGAGATCGTAGATTCAACGAACGATATCCGGAAAAAAAACAAACATACAGCAAAGAATACAATCCTACCGGAGGCTCATAGCTCGTGCAGGCAGGCGAGCCGCAGCTAGGCCCGGGCCGCGCCGCGCCGTACCTGCACTCTTGGGCTGCCGTAGCCCCGCCTACCCGCTCACACGTCGTCGTCTTCGCCGTGATGGTCGTATACCCTGAGGGCGGTAACACGACGTCGCCGGCGAAAAAAAACATCCAGTAAAAGCTATCACTTGCTAAACGAAAGAGCAACGAAATTATAATACGTCACAAAAACGACTTCGCACGCATAACGGGCAGCACGTTGACAAACAGTGGCAGATGTAGACTTTTAAAAAGCCCAGTATATGAACTTTGTATTATTTAATCAAAGGCTTCATGAATGACTATACATTGAACGCAGCATTTTAGCATTATTTATCAGTTAACTGTTACATTCAGTGCTTAAAGTAGTTTGAAAA
>Ga0209780_1003291_pt1 | contig 11974 bp, 10 predicted proteins | sample WorMetexBAHAMAS2_FD_187384 | JGI IMG/M metagenome (GOLD analysis project Ga0209780, IMG submission 187384) | Marine gutless worms symbiont microbial communities from Max Planck institute for Marine Microbiology, Germany - Inanidrilus exumae... | ecosystem: Host-associated > Annelida > Digestive... | reverse complement strand
CAGCACTAGCTGGGTTGTAACTTCAGTTCCGACACGTCGACGAATCTGTCGCAATCGCCGTAGTTGGTAGAAGCACGCTGCAGTCACTTTATTAATGTTTTGCTTCATCGTGAGCTGAGCGTCCAGGCCTCAATTTTTTGATAACCAATTGATTCCTGAGGCAAGGGACATCCCACCCTTTACACTTAAAGTCGTCCGTCAAAACCACCGTCTAGAAAGCTGTATTATGTTGACGGAAAGTTGTTACGACAACAATTGCGACACAGCACCTCGTCACTTGTCATCTTTGCAATAAGAGTCGGTGCCGGAGTTCCAGTAACTGCAATTGTCTTCTTCAGTTGATCAATATCTTTTAGACAGTTAATATAAAACATACATAAACGAGGGCTGTTGAATTAATTCCTCCAGGCCTGCGCTTACCTTCCCAGCCGCAGAGCATCACCGCCCCTTGGTTAGTACCAAGTTATACTGCTTCGTGACAAAGGTACATAGATGTGAATAACTTGCCCAAGGTTGTTACGCAGTTTCTACAATATGCAAGTTTTAATATTTTGTGCATTAGGCTTGCAAATGCCTATTAATGCCCCCAACATAGGGGGTTGTTTTGGAAATACACCCCCAATATGAAGAGCAGTATCAATGCGACCCCCTAAAAGCACTATGTGCAGAAACACGTACATAGATCGTAAATGCACTGAACAACCCCCGAAAATTGCCGCTTTGATGGAGCCCCATCTAACACACGGTTCCTTCGGCCCACCCGAGTCAGCATCACAAACATCATCTCGATCAGTTCAGCTGTTCTGCAGGGCTCAAGGATGTGACAAACAGACAGACCAACAGACTGGCCACACCACTCCGTCTGTACAGCAACAGGAAGCCATCGCTAGTGTACAGGAAGAACTCTGAACTGATTCCAATGGTAAAAATTAGCCCGATGCAGGACTGACGATCGACTCTTTGCGACTGACGTTTCTGCCAAAGTCACGTGACACAAAAACTAGGACAAATATAAAAATCCGGCCCTAGTTTCAGAATCAGTGGTCAGTTGCCAGCTCCCGTTGCCGTTGTAAATGGTGGAGGAGATAACTTTTGAAAATTGAAAGATTTCCAACTTTAAAAGGCCTGTGACCTTGACCTTGACCTTGGATCGGGTCATACTGCATATCGTCATGCATCACTCATGAACCTCTACCTACACGCCAAATTTCATTGAAATCGAAGAAACCTTTGTGGACGGACGACGTACGTACGTATATTTAAGACCGGCTTTAAAGAGTTGACCTAAAAATGGAAACTAGAAATCCCGCAGAGGGTTATTCTGGTAGTGAATTTTCGGCGATCTGTAATTACGGCGTAGTTATGGCATCATGAAGTCGCACGAAGTTAAAAATTTGTGATAATTATTTGGCTTTTTTATTGGAAAAACGACCCCTTACGGTAAAATTTTCAAAATTCTGTTCCGAAAGATTTCATCATCACACTGATCAACGTGTTGTATGCAAATTTTGTGAAATTTGGCCAACGGGACATCGGTGAAATCATGCGTTGCTTACTAAACAAAAAAAAACAAAATTTCGCCTGGCTCTCCAGCTGTCGCTACTGCGCAGATCGCGTCGAAAATCTGCCAGTGCCAGCCCCAACAATGTACTCAGAGTGCTCCAGATTTCATCCAAATCGGTTCACTTTCGGCAGAGTTATAGCCGAACGCGTAAACACTGCCAAAACGCGCTGTAAAGTGAATCCAATATTCGGCGGCAGGCTAGCTTCCAGCCGAATAATAATATGCAGTAATATCTCACCATAAGTTTGTTAACTTCAGAGGCCGTGGATAATTTGATAGCAAGGATCAGTCACAAAGGATACAATCGTGGCCTGGAATTAATGGTCTTCTTAGCATCAGCTCAAACATGATGCAACCGACGGACCATGTATCAGCTGCGGCACATAGAAATAATTACATATCATATATACACATTACCAGCAATCTAACAGAAGTGGACATGGCACTCTGGTTGGTTGCGTGGCGCAGTGGTAGAACGTCAGTCTTTGGCCGGCAAACTTTCCTGTCCTGTGCTTGACCTGCAGCTGATGGGTGACCACTTATGTGGGTAAACCATCCGCTATAGGTCAACCAATCAAGCCAACTCAGCCTTTCATCCCTTCGCGTCGATAGATGAGTAGTAAGCTGCAATTGGATGTCTCTTACCTCAGTTAGGGGTGGCGCCATCTGGTGAACGCTTACGAAGAAGGCAGGCATGGGGGTATTTAATGTGTGATCCATGCCTTAGCGCTTTGAGATATACATAGTATATAAAAGGCGCTATATAAATACTCTTCCTTTCCTTTTTTTCCTAAGCAAGATGGACTATGCTAGCGTCCAATATTCCAATGTAAGACGTATCAATGCATTCTACATGAAGCAGATTCTTCAGATCTAATGGCATCAGTTCGTACGAAATGACGATATCACATCAATAACCGGACTACCTCTAATTTCACAACTCATATCTGGCCATCAACCACTGTTAGAAACTCAAAGCACGCACTAAAAACTAGAAAACATTGGCAGTCGTATCGACATGCAGACCCACGCCGGCAGCAGCAGCACACAGCCATAGCAGCAAGCGTCACTAGCAACCGTGCGACCGTGACGGTTTTCATAATCGTGTGACCTTTTGACCTCTGGGTCAATGCATGCCGAGCGACTACTACAGAGTATATGTGTACCAAGTTTGGTGTTGATAGCTCAAGCCGTTTTCCTTTAAGAGCGCAGACAAACAGACAAACAGACAGATGCGACTGAACGCCCTACCCATGCCGGCGGCTATAAAGCTGGTGTGGGTAATGACCATCGCCTGGCTTTATCTTTTTTCAACCACTGGACTCCTGACGGAAGGGGCATTGGTCCTTTATGATGACTCTCAGATGCCAGTACGGATGAACAGAATAGTTAAATAAAACACCACCAACACTCGTTCGAGGACAACCTGGGTTCACTAACTTCGCTGGCACCAGAAATATATAAAATATTCATGTATTCTAATGACGGGGTGGCAGTGGCATCAGCTGGGACCATATGCAAATGATTTGCACCTCGTTCCAAATAAATAACCACATCAGCACCTTGTCAATCTATGTTTAATGGATTGGACGCTCTTCCTGATGCCCAACTAACAGTGTCAAACCAGACTGCACAATGGTTTAATAATACAAGTTGTCAGAGAATGTTGACGAAAGGCCGCACTGCCGACTTGTCACCCCTTGCAGCTGTAAATGGATTCACCCGATCTTGACCTCCCCATCAAATACGTTGTTCCTTGGACCCACATGAGTCACCCCAGAACGGCAACTCGATCAGTTCAACCGTTTTTGCAGGGCTCACAATCATGACCAGCAAACAGACAGACACACAGACAGACCGACCACGCTACTCCATCTGCCCGCACCTTATGCACTGATTACATGTGATGCAGCCTCACGAAAGTAAACAAAGATTGAATAAAAATGAAAATAACAGCAGTGAATTGTTTTTAGCATGTCCACATAAAAACAACTATCAGCAGTGAAATAAATATGATACCTGTCTGTGTGTAGTGTGTCCAGTTGAACAAGACCTCCGGCGAACGATACCAACGCGTTGCCACGTACCCCGTCATCTCACTGTTGATGCTTCTCGCGAGACCAAAGTCGAGTATCTAATCAGACACAAAGAACACCATCTCTCTCAACTTTCACAAATCGGCTTAAAGATGATATGCAATAATTTTTTTTGGTTGTTAAAGTAAATTGTGCATCGTATGTCTTTAATATAAGCAAATCTATTTGAATATTAAGGAACATAAAAAAATTAGGAAATTTTAGAAAAAGCACCCGAAAGTGCGCACCCGATGATTTGTTTACTTTTGCAAGTGATGACGTCATACCAGGAAAGCAAACAAGGGAACAGGCTATTGGAATGTTGAGTGAGACATTACACTACACTACACTACAGTAGTAACTAGTAAAATGTCAATGTTCTTAAAACATAAACTGGTAAAATAAATAACTTCTTATCTAATCTCAATAATGCATAACAACGCAAACAAGACAAGCGTATCCTGGTATGACATCACACATGACGGAAACAGCCAAAGAATAACTATACCAAAAAGACCAATTAACGTGTACTTTTTTTAGTATTTTACGGCATAATTTACTAAAATTTGTTACACAGACAGGTTTATATTGCAGTAAGCAGCTAGAAACTACTTTTAATCAATTTGGCAAAAAATTCGTTGCATATCACCTTTAAGACTCATTTGTTTTTGCAGTCATATTTCGTAGCTTGACTCCATCAACTTAATTCAAGCAGCGTATCTTGTATGGCGCCCTTGTAGTGACTTTATGGACATGTTAGGGCGCCTTATAAATTGTCGTTTCATTATTATTATTATTATTTATTATGATAATGTAACCAAGTCACATCCACAGAATATTAGAAATGTGCCACACACTGTAAAAGTTGCCACATGCTATAAAAGCTGCATTGTGCACACTTTACAATATCCTATAGAACGCCAGACAGTACAAAATATATATTCACAGTTAGTTCTCCAAAACATGCATGATTTTGTGTCAATCTTTCTTTTCTAGCAGTTTTCAAAATAACAACTTTTGAGCATTTCTCAGCGGTCCCTGGCTAGTTAGTTACTTTCTTGCAGATGTTCTGTTCATGCAATTCTGGATATATGATTTACTTTCAACATCAACATCGTCTCCACACTTTAACAGTGGTTCTTCAGGTGATCCTGGGTGTCACAGTGGCCTAATGGTAACATGCCTGGCTGCGGTGTGAGAGGACCCAGGTTCGAATCTCACTGCGGGCAGTTGTGTTTATCACAACAGCCACTGCGATATGCAGCCTTGGCCACGGGCTGCACACCCTTACTGCAGTGCCTAGGTCAACTCAGCCTTCCACCCTCCGTGGGATGGTAAAATGAGTATCAGATCTGGGGCTGAGTAATAATAAATGGCGATGGTGGATGCGGACGGTAGCTGCCATTTCTTTCTGGTGGACTCACAGTCCAAGTCGGTTGGCTTGGTCTGAGGGTTGGCGGCCACCTCGGCGCTTAGTCTGCATTCATCAAATGAACTGGGTGAACTCTCGCAATGGCTGTGCCATGATGACAGCACCATAAATATCATCTCGGTTATTATTATTAGTATTATTAGCCCGTTTCCCCTGGTGCTCTTCATCCACTTTTTTCAACATAGAAAGGGCACTGTCTCTCAAATGTCAGTACCTTCAACTTTACATAAACGTACATATACACTCATCTTTCACTGGAGTTCTTTTCTGGATTACGCAACTTTGGATGGGGTCCACCAAACAAGGCCATTGCAGATAACTGGAAAAGTAGCGATTTTGTATAGTGAAAGTGCAGCTTACGCGATTACCAGACCAGCGCGCTTTACAATCTCGGAAGTGGCAGTTGATTGGCAAAAGCCAATAGTGCTGCAGCGCAAACTGCGGCAATCCAACTGCATGCGTTAACGTACAATTGGACCCACATTATGCAGCTAGCAAACACACCACTGCTCCGATCAACCACACCGTAAGCATTCACCAGTCGTGGCCACCCTTGCAAGGAAGCAAACATCCGATTACAGCTTACTACTCAATTTATCGACCCCGCAATGATGAAAGGCAAAGTTGGCCTAGTTGGCTGACCTGTAGTGGACGCTTTACCCACATAAGTGGTCATCCATCAGCTGCATGTCGAGTGCAGGACAGGGAAAGTTCGCCGGCCAAAGACCGACGTTCTACCACTGTGCCATGCCACCAACTGGTAACGGCATATCAATGGACACTCATCCCAGTACTAACCGGGCTCGATGTAGCAACGCAACAACAAATCTCTCGATCAATCAAATAACGTACTGTTATTCAATTTTTGAATTTGACATGATCGGATTTTAAGTATCCGACGGATTTTGGAAAAAGTGTAAAATTCCGTCGTATTCGGAATCCGTCACATCCCTAAAGGAAACACAAATCAATGATTCCAGCCAGTGAAAATTACCCACTGGTATCAATCTTTCTTGATTCCTACACTAACAACCGACGGAAACGATGTCGGACCATTTATATCGGCTTTCCGATGCCAGCACCAAAGCGTTCTCAACTTCACAATAACAAATGAAGCAACGTGCAATACACACTCTGATATCGCAGTTTTCGTTGATGGCGATGTTGGCAGGTTTCAAATCCTGCAAAAATGCAACACTCTAAAGCATGGCCAGCAAACAGACGGGCACACACACAGACCATGCTATTACCTCTGGAGCAACAGCCTGCATCTTTTGCGCTGAGTATACGTGACGCAGCCTAATAAAAGTAAACAAATATTAAATAAAAACCAAAAGTAACAGTGGTGAATTGTTTTTGCAAAAACAAAAACTACCAACAAGAAAAACATACATACATAAATCTGCCTGGTGGTGTACTAGAAAAACACCCCCACTGCGTGCTGTGAAATATGCCTGGATAATGTTTTTACTTCATACCCGGCAGGCTGCAAAGTGCTGCTATCAGCAACTCTGTATGTATGTACGTCTGTCTGCTCTCATATCTCGTACAACACATGGCCAAATTTCACAAAATTTTCAGTACATGTTACCCGTGGTGAAAAGAGCACAGTAGAAGGGAAGTAACAGGGACCCGACAAAGTAATTTTAAAAATCATAGATTTTAATGAAATGTTTGCAGCACAGTTAATCAAGCAAAGCAGTTTTCTTGGACAGCTACCAAAGCAAAACTCAGTACAGTGTCATGTTGCTGAACAATTGTTTTAGAAATAAAATTTTCTTCAATGACTAAATCATAAATAACCAACTGCACACGGTTAATTGTTAATCTATGCAGTCACAAAATTATCCACAAGTAAATAACAACTTAAGCGGTAACAAAGAACTTACCCTGTGAATGATGCCTGCAGAGTGAATGTACTAAAACAATGCACAACTCCACTGAACAGCGATAAGACTATCAATAAGATTAATTTACATCAACATGCTGCATACAATCAGAACAATTTGATTATCAACCTAATCATCGATCAGCATATTTAAAAACAGACAAGTACTATAGTTAAACTAGATGAAGCCAGCACTCACACGAGTGCAAAGGCCCACGCATCAACGTTTTTGTGACTCGTGACATTGGTCTTTGACTTACTGACCCAAAATAAACGACTTTCCTGGACTGCTCGTGGAACGTTTCTTTGTCATGTTTGGTGATCATAGCTGCGTCAGTTTTTGAGATATCGTGTGGAAACAAACAGACAGACGAACGGAGGTAAAAACCCGACCATCGCGACTGTCGTTGGTGTGAGTAATAAGTGCTGCAGTCTACTGGTAGGGCCACAATAACGCGGTGCAGCCAGGGCCAGACTTAGGGTTAATCAAAATGTTCGCCCAAACAGAGCATCCAAAAATTTAGGTCGACCACATTGCGAAAAGCAATTTCTTTAGCTCTTCTAGAAATTTTCCCTGCACTACTGTCCACCCAGCGGTCATAAATAAACTGTGGAAAGTGAACGAGAACCAGGTCTCCGGCCTCACATTTGTGTGGAACATGGCACCCACATTTGTAAATCCAGTGCTGGGTGCAGCAATGCCCGGGTCTGAAGTTTTGGTATCCATAAATAGTGAGAAGTGAAGAGTTTCGTGTGTTGTACGGAACTACAACTTGTAAAATCCTGCAGAAATATATCGACCAAAATAACTATAAAGACAGAAACCAGAAGAAGTCGGCACTCACAAGAGTGCAAAAACCCACTCCCGAAATGTGTTTGTGACCTATGACCTTGACCATTTGACCCCATAATGAATGAGTCTCCAGTTCTCACTGTGGTATATTTCTGTGTCAAATTTCATGACCCTAGCTGCATCAGTTTTTGATACACCATGCAGAGAAACAGACAGACACACAATAAACGGAGGTAAAAACCCTACCACCACAACTGCCGTTGGCGTTGGTAATAAATAAGAATCCAAATCCAAATAGCTTATTATGTATGGCAGCTATAAATGCTGGATTAAAACAAGAATAAAACAAGGTGTCTCCCTAACGGGACCTAACCATACTGGCCCGCCGTGCAGTGTCGGCTGCCTGAGTGCCCACGTGCCCAGCCATGGCCGACCGCCCATGCGCCCTGCCCGCCCGCACCATTACAGACGACGACAGACGACGCCAACAAACAACAGACACCAGCGAGCAATACAATACTAGCCCATTAGGCGGGCCAGTGTAATAAAATAAAGTTACAGTTAAAAGATTATACAAAACTAAAAGTACATCAAAATCAGTGCTGCCAGAATTTTGCTATACAGTACAATATGGAATACAAGAGTTACAAAACCGTTTAGTTTTAGCCAAGAAAAGTGTGTATCCCACAACAGCCTTAATGCAGTTCTGAATAAATACTGGTACTGTCACTATTGAGACCAAAAATCAACTATTGTGTGACAAACAGACTTGGTGGTTCCAACCTTAAGTCCACGAAGAATCTGATACACAAGAAGCCGTATATGGTCATCTGTCAACACCTGAGAACTCTTGATGAGTTGATTGAGGTCCATTGGCATAAAATGTGTCACAAGATAACTGGAAAAAACAACAATTGAAAACTACATGGCAGTTTTCTAGTTATTCAAGATTTTTACCACGCGAAGCTATGCTAACGTGGTATATGCTGTCGATGTGTGTCCGTCTATCTGTCCGTCCATCCATCCGTCACACGACGGTATTGTATCAAAACAGTTAAACGTAAGATCATGCAAATAACGCCATACAATAGCCCAGGGGCTCTAGTTTTCTGAGATGCCGAAAAACTCGGCGAATTTCGGACAGGGTCACCCCCAACGGGGGCGACTAATAGAGATGGGGTAAGTTTAAATGGCGATTTTTGACCAATATCTCACTATGTCTCAGAAATGGTGCAAATAGTTACTATGGAATGCTAATAGGAACTGGTATGTCCTCTATCGATTGGTGCTATCTCCAGTGGCCTTGAGTGACCCTAACTAATCCAAACCACCCCATTTTCAACACTTTGTATCGCCTTTCATATCTTCGTAGTGAGTGGAGTTAAAGACTTCAAATTTGGTAGGTAGGTTGACAGTAGCAAGTGCTAGCCCACGGATGGCAAACCATCCCTCAAAAGGGCGTGGTTAGGTCACGTGAACCATTTAAATTTTGGTGGGCACCATCCGTAGCTCCGGAAAGGCTGATCGGTGCATGATGCATTGATGATTGGTTGAAGTCTAGTTAAAAATAAATGAACATTGTTTATAGTTTTGCTGGATGCAAAGTTATGATCCATCAGCAGATGATATATATATAAAGATACGTCATCATTTTAAGCGATGTCCATATGTCAGTTGGAAATATGCTTTACCTCACAGGCTTCTATTTTTAGAACAGCATATATCATATTCAGACTAGTCCTACCGATATAAATGCAGAAACAAATGTGTACGGTGGAGCGAAACGAGATCATTTTAGTAGATTTATTTACACTGTGCTATGTCACCACATTAGCGATTGGATTAATCACCGATTGTTTTATCACAGACATGGGGAAATTCCGAGGCAACAAGTAAATTCCACAGCTCGACTCAAAATTCTGCGACCCGTGGAAAACTGTGGGCTCTAGTTTTCACTAAAGTCAAAAATAAACTGTACTAAAAATGCTCACTATTCTATAATTCGTTATGTAAAATTTATAACACATAAACAATTTCCTAGCAAATCACAGTTCAAGAAGTCACCGCTGCCGCAGACAAACCATGTGACGCTCTGCGTCATGGCCAACGTGGTGTAAACGAAAGTGGGTGCTCAGTGTGATAAACTCGTCATGGCCGACCTAAGTTGACTTCACTTGTGACAGTTCACACAATGCTGCGAAAAAGCAGATAAATCAGCAGATAAATCAGCTAAGTTTGGAGTTTGGAACAAGTTTTCAGAGGGAAGGCGCCTTATTTTTGCAGTCACACGAATTTCTTTAAAATGCACTGTACAATAAACTGACAGTAAAGTAAAGTAAGTATGTAAAGGTAAACAGTGTATAGCAGTTTAGCATCAACTTAGCTCTTCACTGCTACGGAAACTCACATGCCATATGGGATCACACAGTGTTACCTGACACGGTGCCACCCGACAGAGGTGAGAATCCAGCCTTTACCCCCAGCCGAAGCAGGTACTCGATTTAGTGACCCCGGAGAGATGCAAGGCTGAGATGACCTATGTTACGTGAAAGGGGACCGGCTGAGAATTGAACCTGCGACCTGTAAATCGCAAGTCCAACGCCCTACCGCTGAGCCACCAAGCAACACAATAAGTAGTCTCTGTGTCAATCCATTCAGCAGTTTCAACGGAACATAAGCTTATGGCACACAAGACAACTGATGGTGGTGCCACGACACCGGCTCTCCACTGTTGGCCGCCGAGCATTCGCTGTGCAGGATCCGACAGTCTGGAACTCTTTTTCTTTGCATCTTTTTCCCTTTGACCTTCGTGCACAGCAAGACCGTGCCCTTTAAACGGACCTTCAAAACTTGGCTGTTCTCTAGTTACTAGCATGCACAGCGCATTAGAGACTTTGTGACAATGCGCTATACAAATCTACTTTTACCATTACCAGTACCATTACCAATAGGCCATAGTATATATCATGCATATGGATGCACATGTCACACAGTAAAAAATTGTAACTAGCTAAATTATCAAGAACACAGCAAAATAACTGCTATGGCTAGTAAATAACAAACCAAACATTTGTAATATTAAAACGAGAACAAGTTACATTTCAATTTCTTTAGCATTCTCATCTGGAGTAAATGCATCAAGTAGGCCGATAACCTGTAACAAAGGCAACTTCTCGCATTTCATCGAGAATGCAACAGGCAATAAGAACACTCAACAATTTAACAAAGAGCATCCTAAAGCAATTTGCAATAGAAGAAGAGATATTAGTAATGAGTTATATCATCTGGCACCTAAAGTGATATAGTGGTAATGTTTTGTTTGGGGGAGTGCCTCCCTTCCCCATCCTTCCTTTCCCTTCCCAGCTTCTTCCAATTTCATTCACCTTCCTCCAATCCCTTCCCTTTCCCCTTCCTCCTCTCCCAATCCTCCTTCCTCTGTTCCCCTTCCCTTACTCCACTGTGATTTTCGTTAACGAAAACGAAAATTGGCAAAAACGAAAAAAATAGTGAATTCGTTAACGAAAACTAAAACGAAAACGAAAAAATAATAAAAACTAAAACGAAACTAAAACGAAAAAATAAAATAAAACGAAAACGGAAAAATCCAAAATTAAAACGATAATAACGCTGACAACAGTTCCCTGAAGGCGGCGACTGTGCGCCATAAACATATCCACTTCTGTCCAAGGTCGCCATTGATCTTATTTCAGCCCCAGCGTCACAGGCGTATGCTGAGCGCCTGTTCAGCGTATGTGGCGACTGACGGCGGGCAAGTGGAACAGAATGGCAAAAAAAACCTTGAACGTTGCGTATTTCTCAGAATAAACTTGAAGTACATTTGATAATGTGAACCCAGTGAACGGTCGTGTTTGATGTTAACAGCTGATTTTAACAGTGACAGATATGATTCTGAGCGTATGATGATGATAATGATGACGACGACAATCACGAGTAACTCTGTGTCTGTGCTATATACTGTCTTATTGTTGTTGATAGTATCTAACAGTAAGTACAAGAACTCATCAGGAGATGAGATAGCGAACGTGAACTTTTTAACGACGATATCGCACACACGTAGGCCTACTTCAAAATACCAAAAAAGAGACAAACCTACTTCGTTTAACAAATTAGACGATAGATAGGCAAGTACTGCGCATGAAGTCTTGAATTTTAGCATCTGCTACAGAATTTCCACCTCGCAGTTATATAATATACCGGTGGC
>Ga0209780_1003290_pt1 | contig 11975 bp, 7 predicted proteins | sample WorMetexBAHAMAS2_FD_187384 | JGI IMG/M metagenome (GOLD analysis project Ga0209780, IMG submission 187384) | Marine gutless worms symbiont microbial communities from Max Planck institute for Marine Microbiology, Germany - Inanidrilus exumae... | ecosystem: Host-associated > Annelida > Digestive... | reverse complement strand
CTATGTTTGTGTCTAGGTGTTTGACTAGTAATAACAGTTTGGTTAACTTTGTCTCACGTCATAGTGTTTATGTTCTTAGACAAAACTCACCTGTTGGCAGAAATGCGTTGGGGTGCTGTACGAGGTTTGGATTGAGTCTGAATATGTTGGAACGTATTAACAGAAAGTTTGTGTCTCGTTGTGTCACTGCTGAACTACATACATATAATGTGACTGCCAGTGTTATCTATGATTTGTTGTGTGTCAAACCTCACCAGGCTGAGCTTTCTATTTTAGATACTGCGGACATTGATCTTATTATTGAATCTTTGTGTGTGTCGTAGTCTGATTGCCTGCTGTGTGTTTGTTTGTTTGTTTGTTTTTTAATGTTTCTTATTCTTGTGTACACATGTACGATGTCATTATAAATAAATAAATATTACAGTCATACAGTCTCGCATCGGTCAAGGCGTTGCGGAGAATATGGCCGTTTGTCGATTTTTCAAGATGGCGGCCGTCCGCCATCTTGGATTTGTTATACGCCTGTTTGGACCACCCACGAAGTGTATTTGGTAATCTCTGTCACTGTGAAAATTTGGTTTGAATCGGTTCAGTAGTTTCGATAATACGCAAGTTTTAATTATTTTGAGCGTTAAGCTTGAAAATGCCTATTCATGCCCATTTTGGGGTGTTTTGGGGGTAAAAATTGGGAAAATGAAAACTTTTTGTGGTTATATAGCTCTAGGAATGCAATAACCCGCGATTGACATCCTATGAATCAAATCGCGTAAAAATCGGTTCTCCGACGCGAGTTCTCGGGTCGCGAGCAAAATTGAGGTAAAAACTACAAACCACGCGAGAGTAATACTTCACCCATTTGCCGGGTGAATTTTGGCGTGCTGGGTCATATCGCCGACGTTATCACCCACGCCAAATTTTGTGACAATCGGTTCAGGGGATTCGGAGTTTTGTTACCCCCAATTTTGCCATTCTCCATAGTCATATAGCTGGTCGCCCTTACAACAGTGTAAGCACTACCGTGCTACACTGTGACCTTGACCTCAACGATCGTAATTTTTCAATCAAAGCTATTTATAGGGATTGTTACTAGTTACTAGTTTTTATCTACCGCACTAACTTTTCTGCCTATCTCTTTACATTGTAAACATTGTTGCGTGTGTCAACTTGTTTTATTAAAGAAACTTGATGACGATGACGACGATGGATTGCTTCTGACTAGCGGGAACGGCGAGGAACGCATTGCTAACCACGGTGAGCGCAGACGACGGCGAACTACGACCGATTTATCTGGCAGGTGCGTGTCCAGCAGTGAACGTATTACATCGTTGTAACAGGTAAAAAGGTGTCGACGTTGGCCAGAGGATCATTAAAAGAACGAAAGAACGTAACGTTTCAGTTAACAAAGGGACGCGTTGCGTCGCCATGACAACGAACCTTAGCCGTGCTGGAAAGATTTGCTAGGAAGACGTGCAAAACGACTCTGCGCGCGATTATCGACGATGCTCAAGTGGGACGATCACTGCAGGCGAAAAACATTATACTTAGCGCGATTTTTGTGCGTTTTAACAGGGACGAAGCGTACGTAAGACGAACAATGAGCGTCGGGCTCGGTAACGTTAGACGTCAGCCAATCAGCCAGTGACAAATTACAAGTCGTATGCATGTCGCCGCGAGCGTGACGGCATTCGACAATTACGTCACGAGTCACGTCCTGCTGCACGCAGCCAGCCTCTCAGGTGATGATGACAGTCGCGGCGTGCATCATTTCATTGTGTCTCGCGGCGGCGACAACGTAGTATATACTCTGTCGACCGGCGCTTTGTCATCCACGCTCATTCAGAAACTAGCATGCACCATACGTGTTCTTGTTCCGATTGTCAATAACGACGCAGGTTTCGTTCCAGTTCTTGCCTTGGGTCTCTTTGTTTCCATGTGCACAGTGCAGATGCGCTATTTTAGCAGTATGTGGGCCTGGTTCGCGGATAGGGCACGTGCGTACCCTACTTGCGAACTGACCCAAAACTCCCCAGTATATGCAAGTGATACATTTCGATTATAAACCCTGAAAGGGCATTGCTTTACCGCAGCATATAAGTTTTAATCCCGATTCGTAACCTTTCAACAATGCACAAAGCTCCTCTGCGTCTTCGGGATAAGCGGCTTTGTTGCAAATTACTACTACCCCTATTTATAAATAATACGTGGCGAAGAATTGCGATCAGCGTACATTTCTGTTTGATGTCTGTCCACTCGCGTATCTTAAAAGTTACCTGTCCAAATTTCACCAAATTTTCTGTATATGTTCCCGTGGCTGTAGCTCAGTCGGCGATAATGCACGGTAACTGGCCGGGCACGGGTCGTCACTGGGCGATCGTGGCCTGGTGGTGGGCTTGGCTATGTATTAATGGCTGGGCCGTGGCCTACAATCAATATAGTCAACAACTAGACGGATTGCAGTGTATCTGGAGATACACTGCAATATAAGCTTGAATAGAGCGTTTCCAACCGGCGTACTCGACAGATGACACAACTGTTTACTTATTTACTGACGCACAACCTGTTAAGTTCCTGCATTCGACGATGCCTGGTGGCACGGGTCTGCGACTGAGTGATGCCAGCGTTATCTGCCGTGTTATTTACTTTCAGTTTCTAGTTCAGTCTGCTTTTCTTCCATGTCGAAAACAGGCAGTAGTGAGTTTTGGGCGATCTGTAATCATTGCGGGGTTATGGCGGCTTGAAGTCGCAAGACCTGGAAATTTTGTGAGCAATTTTTGCGTTTTTAAACGACCCCTTACGTTAAAATTTTCAAAATTCTGTTTCAGACGTTTTCACCGCCTCGCCGATCGACGTTGTTCTGTTCAAATTTCGTAAAATGTTGCCGACGGGCGTTACTTAGCGGACCAAAAAATCGGCTGCTTCTCAAACTGTCGCTGCTGCGCGGATCGAGCCCAAAATCTACCAGGGCTATCCCCTCAGATATATACTTACAGTGCTCCAGATTTCATCCATATCGGTTCACTTTCGGCGGAGTTATAGCCGAACGCGTGAACATCGTTTTTTGCCCCGTAGATTATTTCCATTATAGGCTCTTTGAGCCTATATCAAATGTTATCGTAATTCCGAATACACATTGAGGTTACTATTTAGTATTGATGGGCGTATTTTAGTCTGTGGCATGAAATTAACTACACAAAAGTTAGCAATCACAAACATGTCGCGCATCATCGGCAGCGCTCAAGTGTGCTGTAAAAGAGGCTTAGCTATCGCAGAGGACGCTGTATGTTACTAAATATCCTCTTAACCACTGTACTACTGTACGAAAAAAAGCGTATTTTAAAAAGCTTACAGTAGACAAATGATCTTTGAAGGTCACTAAACTTCGACGGAAATGAAGCTTTTATAGTTCCTATATTACTTCCTATTAATGACCTTTGGTAATAACAGCACTGGATGGCCCCGAGTTCTCCCTTCTCAGATTCTAAATATGCCAGTCGTACATGATATGATAAATATAATTACTGCTTTGTACTGTCTAGTAGTGTGCTGGAGAATTGATGTGAAGACGTGGATTCGGGGATCTTCTGTGCTAGTCGGTTTTTGGTTATTTAGTTCTGTTTGTTTCCGGCGCTATAGACCTGAATGGCTGACTACACGTCAGCTTTCCATAGGCTAATATCATGTCATGCGTTCCGTATCGTAAACGAATGCGAAATCTATAAATCTGTCCATTTGTCAGCCGCAACGATAAAGTCACGACCGCACTAAGGTCTCGTGGGAGCTTTAGACAACACAGGCACACACACACACACACTTTCAGCGGCCTTCAAATTTTTGACATCGACTGATACAACAGTGCAGCTTCATGTTACTGAAACAATATGCAGTCGGATACGGCAGACTTCGCCCCGGTACCGCCACCTGGCGAACTGGACTAAACATACTCGTCGTCTTTCGTATATGTCTAATTTCTTTAGAACTAACATAAAATTGCCCGGCATTCCCTGCCGTAAGAGACCCAATTTCGTTGTGATGAGAACAAAATAACGGCCGGAGGTTAACATCGATCCAAAAATTTCCATTACTGACACCTCGTAGTTTGTCTTTGAAATAGACTTCATATTTGCCACCCCCCACCCCTTGTGAATTCGCAGCCGCATCGTCGACATAAGACATCTACGACGAGCGTTTTGAGATTACACTGCATATAAAGCCGTTGGTAATTTTGAGCGAAGAATATAGGCTATAATAATTGTATAATAGCAAACTGCATATTTTACTTGTAAAGCGCAAAATAAGAAGTCGTCAGATGCGCAGAAAACAATTTTTAGCGTTTTCAAGCACAGCAAAGCAGCAGTGAGCGTTGCGACTCTGAGTGGCCAAGGCGGGTAATTCCAGACGACTTCATTGGAGATGCGACGTACGTCTCTGGCGCCAAGTGCTACAGTCCTTGTTCGTCGAAGAACCAGCGTCAATGTATCAGCAACCTTGAGTCAAACTAGAAGAGGATGGATTTGGACGCACTAGCGTCGACGTGGATGCATTCGCGACCTCGACGGCCTGCTGTGACCTTGACCTTTGACCTCCAGAATATAATCAGGTCATGTAGTAGCCTAGTAGGGGCTAATGAATATTTGTTGTAAGTTTTATCAAAATTGTTCAAGCCGTTCTTGAGATATGGTGATGACAATAATCTGTCCGGACGAACGAACGAACGAACGCGGCGGACGGAGAGCCCGAAAACATAATGTCTTTGCCGACACTGTCGGGCGAAAGCATAAAAAAGATGAGAATTTCCACGCTGAAGCATAGGCCTAAATGTTTGACAACTGTCCGCAGACAGGCCCAGGGTTATCGCGTTTCTGGTTTATTGACCATAAGCGACGTCAGTTTACTATGCTGCCAACAACTGACAGTCGATTTGATCGTTCAAGATAGAGACACAACGAATAATAAATAACAAAATCACAATGTAATAAATCGTACTAATTGCCAGCATTCAAGTTTTATTACATCAATGGTTGTTCGATTATACAACAAAATGAGATTCATTACATTCACGATACGGTACAGAAATGTTATCAAATTATAGTCACGCATACAGTCATAATCTCCATGGGCAGACAGAAATCAGAGACTTACGTTTCACGAAATAAACAACAATAATTCACGACGTCTGTCAAACAACTCACTTCACACTGCTAAAACAGACGAAAACATACATGACAAACAGCTTAAAACTGGCGTTATTTACATACTATACAGTGCTACCGTGCAGAAAAGTGGAACGTTACTCGTTAAGGACAAAGCGCAACGAAATCGCATACAATTTTGACAGAATAATTCTGAACGTTGTCCTATACTGCGAAGCAAACTGTTACGAAAAATATGAAAAATTGCCTGCATCATCAATCGTCAAATTTTGACTACAGTCACTGACAATCGCAGTTTCCAATATGACGTCTTTTAGTCGAGATGAGGACATGCATGAAAGCTCTGAATTCTGGAATTCGGTCAGAGAGTTTCAGATTCAAAATCTGAATTAAAAGTGTACCGTAAATTAGCAAATGCCGACACAGACAGACTAGCACACTCGCAAATGGAAACCAAAAAGCCGATTAGTGGAGATAATAATAATAATAACAGTTATCATGGTCGTCATCTTATTGTTTCTACGCACGACGCGGTAGTGTCGCATACGATAGCAAGAACCGCCGCCGGTGGCAAAATTCCAGCTGTCAATCATTCTGATGACACGAACGAACGCAATCGACCTCCAATTGCGTCGCCTACGCTCTAACATTCACGACAGACGGAGAAAGCAACAAACAAACTCCACACGTTCTTCACACGTATTAACCTGACCGATCCGATATTCTACAGGCTGTCCGCACCAGAAAACATAGGCCTAATAAAACTAAAACTCTCATAGCCTATCTGCATTCTACAACTAAAAAAGCGACCTGAATGATCGTCATTTTAACCAGGGTTCTATAAAAACTGTTATTGAGTATATTGACTCTATTTTCTTAAATCTTGTTCCATTGTTCTAACTCTATAGTCACAATTTCATTTGCGTTACGTTTAGTTGCCTGTGTTTGACAACTTCTATTAAAATGATTTGATGATGATGATAATGATGATGATGTACGTATCACAATAGTAAGCCTAGCAACCGCAGCTGGAGCGTTATTTTTGATGATGATTAAGCGTACCGTCTAATCACAGAAACGAAACCTATACGCGTATGGTACGCTTGTGTTATTTTACCGTACGCGTAACGGTTCGAGCTGTTACCAACAGTGAATGCAAACAAAGCTGCTGACCGCTGCGATTGCGTTAGTCGACGGATAACAACGAAATTTGCCTCTACAGAATCAGGCCGATCCGATGAACCGATTAAAATGTCCGCAGTTATTTACGACAGCGAAACAAACCAAGATACCAAATTTTGCGAAAACCTGTCCACAACGGGTTTCTGTAGAACTAATGATTCGCTGTGACTCATTTATTTCTCCATCGTTTTGGGGTAAAATGGTTTGAGAGATATGAAAAAAGTGAAACTTTCGGAAATACATCAAAAGCGAAAATTTGGCCCCTAGGCCTATAAGCATTATCAGGTCCCAAAATTTTGTTATTCCAACTCCAAAACTCCGTTTCCAATAAATATACTTTTTGCCTCCAAGTCCCAGACTTTGCCAACTTCATTTTTTTATCTCCAAATTCCCGTATTTTTGTTGTCAACAAAAATATTTTCCAAAATAATGTCTCTCTTTCTTACCAGACACAAACTTTATTCCTAAAATTTGCCTTTTTCGAAATTGCTCGATTTCGAAAACCTTCGTTTCTTACTTCTGCCGTTAAATTTTATCAACATCGAGCACCATAGAGACTATACACGAAATCATAGACGTTTGGCAAATAAATCAGTTGCAAAAGAAATTAGTCTGACAGTCAATAAATCAATCAATCAATCAATCAATCAAAGCAGCTCACAGGTAGGAAGAGTACTGCTGTCAATGTGACTCAATATTAATCGAATATCTTCAGCTCAGTTTCGGTTTCCTGCTCGTGGGGGGAAAATAAACGGAGCACATTTATTCATATTATTGAAAAACCATCGCACAAATCTGGTAGATTATTTCCAGACAAGTGAACGCATAATTTGTGCAATTTTATGTCGGCCATAAACCTTGTCATTTTATTATCCGATCTCCGATGTGTTGCCAGGCATGTTTTATGGTCGCATTCAATAGGCCTATCGCTGATTTTACCGAACAGCAAATAAAATTTGACAAACCTGAACTATTGCAAATTTCCGTTTTCATCAAGGTCGTACATTGTTGTCATCAATACCGTTAAGATCAGTATACTGTCGATAGTCCAGATGTTCAAATCAAATCAGATTTATTTGCCAACACCACAGTCGATCACACCACAAGGAAATCAATACAGAACGAAATTATTCAGTACTAAACAGCAGGCAAATCACGTAAACGAGCGCGAGGAGGCTCAAAGGCAGTAAACCTGCGCTGATATGAGCTCATAAAAATAAAAATTACTGCAAGATATAAACGAGAAGATGGACTTCGACTTGCGTCGACGTGGATGCATTCGCAACTTTCGACAGCCTGCTGTAACCTTGACCTTTGACCTTTGACCTCCAGACTCTAATCGCGTAAGTTTATTGAGATTGGTCAAGCCGTTCATGAGATATCGCGGCAACAATGGCTGCGTTAAGTGAGAAAGCGCTTCCGAAACACTTATGAAAAGCTCTTAGTTGTCACTTGTTGGAAACTAGTAAAGCCCTTATATAATAAATATTCCATGATTTTATCAGTAAAAGTTTCGTAAAGAATTACTTTAACCAACTCGAAACTGTACTTTACTGTTTTTGCTGTTTTTGTACACCGTACGTTGCAAAGCAACAATAAATAAATTATTCACAAATTGAACATACTTGAACAAACAACTGAACATATACTACGCCATGACAGAATGAACTGCGCATGCTCAAGTTCTTCGAAAGTCAACTAAAAGCGGAAAATTTGCCTATCTTAGATACGCGCTTGATAACTTAACGCAGCCAAGATCCGTTTGAAGGAACAAACGAACGCAGCGGATGGACAACCCGAAAACGTAAAGCCTTCGCGGACAGTTTCGGGTGGCGGAGGCATAATGAAATCACCGGTATTGTGTGCATCGCAATATACCGGCAATGTTCAGAGAACTCTAATATAAAAACTACTGACAACCTTTATTCACCAACAAGTGATAGTTATGCACAGTTAAATAAAATAAACAAATATTAAAGAAAATTACAGAAAAAGATAATTTAGCTAACAAAAAGAAACAGCGGTTTGTCAAATAGCACAATAAGTTATTTTACATCAAGTATAGTGACTGAAATCTAACTGCCCGACTACAAAAATAGTTAACCAAACTAAAATATTTAGTTAAACTTGTATCCAATTAATTCTATTTTTATTTTATCCCTGCCTCAAAATGTTAACTATTAATGCACAGACAATAAGTAAGCCTATCCTTTCAAAAAAGCGATGGACATTATTATGCAAAAATCTAGGAAACAGTCATCACAGTCCTTAAACAGTCAAACAGCCCCAAAGAACCCTTTCCATTACTAAAGTCATAATAGTCATTTCCGCTTTTGAACACAGATCTAAGAAACATCAGTTTATACACTGTCTCATCAGCTAGGCGACATCTTGATCGTGCTGTGAGCTGTTGGAAAGCTGCAATGAACACAGTTGATGAGCTGGCAGGGCTGTATTGCTTTTTCTGAATACACCAGTAAGTAACAGCGGATAGTCCAGCAGTGGCAGTGCTATTCGAAGCCAGATAAAACTGACACCACATAAAACTGAATTCATTTGCTGTACATGTGACAAACTGACAGTTAGTAAAACTGAGTGCTTTGTTTGCCACAAAAGTTAAACTGCAGTCAAAAATAGACTGATAGTAATAAATGAGTGATATACGCAAAGAAGATGCCACTGCAATAAATATGTATAACTATTTTAGTAAAACGTTTAGTTAGTAGCTATTTTAAATTTAGTTAAACTATGGTTTTAACTAAACTGTTTTTATATAAACTTGTGGTCTAACGAAAAATAATTTAGTTAAAGTATTTAATTAGTAAATTTTAGTTCACTTCAGCCCATCACTGTAACATTTATTGGATTATGGCAGCCAAAGGCTGGATTAGTTGAATCGGAAAAAATTTCCGTTGCGAACAGACGGCAAATGCGACATTACGAGCCTAACAGCACATTGCTGCTTCTGGAATTAATATTGTGAATAATAATCAAAAAACGTGTGACTGAAAATAATCTTATAGCACAAAAGCAAATCCACTTTAACACGTAGACAACTGGAGATGTAAACGCAAAAAAACGTACCTAATAATCACAATAATATTAATCATAATCTACGTATATTTAGATTAACGTCAAACCGCGCAATCACAGAACAACATCCGCCACGCAGTCAGCACTATATACAGAAGGGTTAAGCCGGCTAAATTGCTGCCACACACGGCGCACAGCGATTGAATCAACCGCACCGGCTCAACCTCGTAAGATTCACCAGATGGCGCGACCGGCACACATCTGATAAAGGTGATCACTATTCAATTTATCGACCCCAAAAGGATGAAAGGCTGAATTGGCCTGGTTGGCTGACCTATAGCGGAGGTCGTACCCACATAAGTGGTCACCCGTCAGCTACAGATCGAGCGTGGGACAGGGACAGTTCGCCGGTCGCGTTCTATCACTGTGCCACGCAGCCAACATTCACAGTGTGGCACCGTTGTATGGTCATTGGAAAAAATTACGGGTGTCAGATCTCCGAAATCCCTAAACCGATTAATATAAAATTTGAAATGGGTGACCACGTCGAAGATATCATTCCACAAGCCCAAATTCAAATTCCCGGCAAATGGGTAAAAGATCACATGGTTCTTAGTTTTTTGTTAGCCAAAATTTGCTCACGTTCCGAGCCTCGGAACCGATTTACACGCTGGATGTCGGTCCCAGGCTACTGCATTTCTAAAAGAGAAAAAACTGCTAAATGTTTCAGTTTCCCACATTTTATCTCAAAAACATCACCAAAAGGAGCGTAAATAGGCATTTTCAAGCCAAAATCGCATAGCATTGAAAATCAAATCTTCAAAATTACACTGCCAATGCGAACCAAATTTTGCGCAACGATAAGGACCAACAACTATTCTTTGTGGATGGTCCTAAGTAGGCAAATTCAAATTCAAAATGGCGGACGACCGCCACTTTAAACACACTGCCATTTCTCTGCAATTATTTAAACTACTGTAACGAAATTTGGCAGGATCACGCACCGCACCACTTTGAACCCTTCAACACTTGACAATTTCATTAAAAAAATACAATGGCGGACAAAAGAGCAAATTAATATAGCTAAAGTTAATCTTTATTCACCATAATGGTAGACAAGCAAGCAAAAAGCAAAGGAAAATAATAACAAAATAATATAACTAAATTGATTAATACATGATTAATGCACATAAACGACAATAAAAACAACAATTGTTACTATGCACACCATACAAATACATATAATCGAAAGCGTTCCCAAATATATACATACACAAATATTTATTACACACTACAGTAAAGATAACAATAATTACATAATAACTAAATAGTAACAGTGACTTTTACTAATTAATAATAATAAATAATAAAATTATTTACCGGTAAATTGTTGAAACTGAGCGTGCAACAAACAATACATTAGACAGCAAATGTGTAAATCGTAATGTACTGCTATGCCACTTTGGTATTTCAGAAACTTGTCGTATTTGTTGTAGGCCCTATATATTTCTCATATTGTTACTGGTTGTATTCGTTCAAATGTCTTATATATTACTCGCGTTGATCTTAGTTACATTCGTCAAGTTTATCTTTCTTTCGCTGTCCCGGATGTGTTTAACCCACGCTAGCTCAGTGTTCCCAAACTAACTACACAAAAATAGTTCTAGTGTTTAAAATGTGAAAGATTCATGAATTCGACGCCAGGCTGGCTAACCGACCATTTTCGGTTTTTGACTTTCGGGCACTCTGGCGCCCAGTGCCCGAAAGTCAAACACCAAAAATGGTCGGTGAGCCCGCCTGGCATCGAATCCCTTAGTCACTTATTATCCACATTTTGGAACTCTTGGCAAACTGGGTTAATCCGGTGAATGAAGGTGGAGTCACACGCCGTACTGTTTGACATTAGACGGCCGACACGGCAACTCGCCGCGGTTCCTCGATGATAGCGGCGGCGGCACACGCGGCGGCCGACCCCGAGTCGGACGACCGTCCGAGCGTGGACCCAGAGAGGCGTCTGACGGCACAAGGGGTGGTCCGGCGGCCGACGGCCGGCTGAAAGCGGCCGCTCGTGGGGCAGCAGGGGCGACACAGCGCCGTCACGGCGTTGCGGTAGTTGGCGCCGGCCAGGCTGTACAGGATGAAGTTGATCGAATAGCTCACGCAGAAGATGGTCTTGGTCGCGAACAGCTTATCGCGGTTCCAGTGCGCCGTCGCCGGGTCTTCCGCGTGCCTGCAGCGACACCGACATACAGAAATGTTCACTGGCCCGATCGTGACCTCCCGTGCAACTCCGTTTGTCAGATTGTGAACTTTGAGTCCAAGCTTTCTAAGGTCGTGTGACAATGATCCCAACGTCATGAACTCAAAATGGAACCGAAGGACGGCATGGAGTAACTCGCTGCCATCTTGGATTTTTAATTTTAAATTTGTCAGAGTCTGAACGGTCAAGAGGTTCGAATTGCGTAACCGTGCCAAATTTCGTGGCGATCGGTCAAACCGTTGCCGAGATATCTCGGTTTTGAATTTTTCAAAATGGCGGCTGCCGCCATTTTGGATTTTTTAAATTACAATTTTTTAACGGTCAGAACGGTCTAGAGGGTCTAACTGCGG